>Ga0210059_1006947_pt1 | contig 18076 bp, 16 predicted proteins | sample Ectturendosymbi2_FD_188042 | JGI IMG/M metagenome (GOLD analysis project Ga0210059, IMG submission 188042) | Ecteinascidia turbinata endosymbiont from Florida, USA - Sample 2 (SPAdes) (version 2) | ecosystem: Host-associated > Tunicates > Ascidians > Unclassified | place: Key West, Florida... | reverse complement strand
ATCCATTAACTGTTTTCTGCGATATGTTTGCTTCTGTATCGTGGTAAAAGACAAGTCGCTGTTTGTGTTAATGGTCGATAGATGTTGCCGTTTTGCGTCATTAAAACCAGCGCAGCACTTGAGGCAATGAATTGTACAGTGTTACCTCTCAACTCCCCTGTCTGTTTTGTGTCTCAAACAGCCGCAAGCCTGACTAACTCCTTCATCACCGCATAGGATAGCTTGAATCAGATTCACAGTCCGTGCTTGTGTGTTACAGAGTGAGAGACATGTCAACAAAATGGTGCTGTGACCATGATTGGGACGAAGAGAGGTGAGTCTTCACACGTCAAAAGAAGCGACCGCCTGTACAAGACTCAACTGCACTGCGCGTTGCATTCTGTTTACTGCACTGCGTGCCTTGCATCCTTTTTGTTTTGTGGCGAGCTGCCAAATTGCTAATTGTGAGATCTGCTCGCTTGTTGCTGGATTCGCGCTGATGGTTCATGGATATCGCATTATTATGCTAAGATGCCGTTGACGTATCACACCTGTAATTTGCAGCAAAACTTCCTCCCTTACTTCACGATTGTGTGCTGGCGCCACGGGCATTGCTGAAATTCTTTTCGAGCAGCCTGTTCGCCTATTGCGAGACTACCGCGGGCTTCACTATCGTGGGTCACGCAACTATTTTTTGCGTATCACCTGGCAATGGCGGTCGACTGGACATTACCAGCGCAGAGCCGATTGCGGATACAATCAGCAAAATCACGGCACAAACAATAGGAGACTGCAGCGTTTAAGTCGGCCTACCTGGCGATTGACAAGACGCAGCAAGTAGGAGTCCACTTGCATATTTGTGGGTTTCAACCTACTGTGGGGCTGCAGTAACGTTTTCCGGTCGCAGCGCAAAACGCGGGCGACACCTGGGAAGTGCCACTCTGCACGGCCAGTCCGCGGTGGGCTGTTTTCCATCGGATTTCGAGTCACGACGTGGGCTATCTAGCAGTCAAACTCCTACACGGGGAACAAGGGTCCCGTTTACTCGCTTAAGGACAAGGTTCTCCCTGTGCACTTGCCCTTGTCATAAATTAAGTTTGTCCAACCTGCGTCAGGAAATTTCGAGTAATCTCGCTGCATAAACAACGGGAAGAAAAACTCAGGGAAAAAACGGCACAGAAATTAACTCCACAACAGGCTGCAGAGGTTTGCGAGATGCTAGAATCCAACAAAGACCCCTATAAGAATGCGGTGCCCTTGTATAAAATGTATCGCAGGGCAAACAAATTTTCAAACCGTGTCTTAGACACTCCGAAATTAGATGGTAAACAACAGGATTGCACACAACCTTGCTCAGTAAGCACAAGCGTCGATAACGCAGCGCTCTCAACCTTACAGTCACGTCTAGCAAGGCTAGAGCATCATTTATGCCGCGAGCAGTCATCGGCTATCGCCGGATCCTCACGAGAGGCACCGGTTGCTTCACTAATTGACCTTTATATGCCAGACCAACCGCAGGTGCCCTTATGTTTCGACGAGCGACGTATTCTCCCAGGAGAGAACTCAATGCAGGGTACTTCGGGCCAGGCCCACGTTAGCCCGGTGCAGGCCGATGTGACAGTGGCCACTGCGCACTCGAGGGGTCAACCTAAGCCGCAGGGTGGTATTGCCTCTCATTCTGCCTCGGGGGCATTCAAGGTCTAGCACAACCAAGCGCCACAGCTGCGAGTGTCAAGCACTCTGGAGGGTTACGTAATTCGAACCTCTCCGAAGGTTATTCTACTGATGTGACCACTTACGCGCCTTTGCCCTCCTTTCTAAAATCAGCACACAAAACTAGGATATCAACACACAGCGAGCGACGACACGGGTTGCTGAGCCTGACATATCACAGTTCGTCGGGCTCGAGCTCAATAAGTTCAATCAGCTCCATGGGGAGTGAGGACGATAAGAAAGCAGGCATAGGACGTCGTGATCAAGACAAACAGCAGTGTTCAACCACAGTTAAAGCAAGGCGTCACTCGTCTGACAAGGCCGCTAAGCAATGCTGAAGGTCGCGAGGCGATCACTGCAAGTCACAGCGTAGCTTGAGCCATCACCAAATTTCAAACGACCCATCTTCCGATCCGTCCAGCAGTGATTCAGACTCGTCGTCAAGTAGTTCTTCAGGTGGAGGTCGTAAACGGGCTAAAAATAAAACGAAACGTTATGAACGGAAACCTCATAAAACACGCTCCGCTCCTGTGAAAACCAAGGTTTACAAACGCAAACAAAGCTCGTCCAGCTCATCGGAAACCTCAGAGGCAAGTGAAGTCGAGCAAGTCATGACGAGCCGCGTTTCTGACATTCAGCTAAGAGACTTCAACCCGCAAGGGCGTGAGGAATGGCTCACACACGCAATAAACTATTTGAAGAGCTATCCCGACATTAATGAGGCAACGCGCGTTAACTTGTATAAAAAATTGCCAACAGAAGATCGAATTTTACTAGACATGATGCGAGGCACAGCCACACTCGAGAAGGCTGAGAAGTTCTTACGAAAAAAATGCGCAAGCTCTCAAATGCCCGATGTTCAGGTTGCATCAAGCGGCATGCACCTCGCCAGTAACGAGCTGCCGTCTGAAATGTTGCGCAAAACATTACAAAAGGCGCATCTTTCCGTACCAATAATGAACAAAGGACTGGACATGTTGGTTAAAGTGCTGTTTCTGCAAGCCTTACTCCCTGAAGCCCGTTTAAAATTTTATGGTTATTCGGGGACAACACAACAACTAATGAATGAAGCAGATTCTTACGTTATTACTCTTTGCCAAGAAAAACAACATAAATTGCCAGTTTCTGTGGCATCAAACAAGCAAGATTCGGCGGTTAGTGAGCACGGTAACCCCTACGAAGTGGGTAGGCTGTCAGTGCTTCAAGCTCTTCTCAGCGAGGAGTCAAGTATTAATAGAAAACTGGGCGCTGCTACTAAATCTCGCCAAGCGCATTCCGATAGTGAGGAACACGGGTCCAGAGCTGAGCATCGTGACGGTAACGAACGTTCGCGCCATCAACGTTGGGGTTATAGACAGAATGACAGACATAGCTCGTCTAGGCGACATTACGACATACACACAAAAGGTCAATAGCGGGCGAAACGGCCACGATACGATAGTCGTCAGAATGGTGGTCAGCACGTGCATTGTTACGAGTGTCAACGGACAGGGCATGTCGCAACCTAATTCGCAGGGCAACCAATGGCACACACCGCAGTGGAAGCAATGTTATGAAGACCAGCAGCGACAGCTCCAACAACTGCAAGCGCGAGTTGCGCACCAATTCGAAGGGCCACAGGGTGACGTTCCAAATCCGTGCGCGCCACCCTTTCCTCCAGCGCCACCCAGGCGTCCACAAGGCCACGGGTTTGGTTATATGAAGGGCAACCGATCGGTAATGCGACAGCCTGTTCAATGGACCTATGCCTCGTCAAACTAGATGCACCCTTGGACAAGCCTGTATGTTTAGGGGCAGATCTCGAGAACTGTACAGGCCCGTTTTATGTGGTGCATTGTGTAAATACCGGCATGAAGTTTTTAATTGACACTGGTGCGGCAATTTCCTTGCTTCCAGTCCGCAATGTGCCGATCGGAGTGACAGTACAACACTCTGATATCGTCATAGACGGAATTGGTGGCGAAACCCAACACGCTGTTGGCAAGGTCGACCTAAAAATTCAACCTGAATTTTCTGGAGTCTTTAACTTAACTTTCCACATGGTGCCTGAAGCTGTGTTCAACCTGCTTGGCGCAAATTTTACTGATCGTTATGAGCTCGCAAACATCATTGCTTTTCAGGCTCGACGTCTACGAGCCGAAGATACGCATGTGATAGCGCACACAACAGTGGTAAGCGACTCAGCAACCAATAAGCTCACCTCGGATGAAGCGCGTTTGCTTGCTGTACAGTTCGATCATGGGCTGCCAGCATTTCCTGAACCGTGAGTGATATTGGATCAAACGCGGTTGGACGCTATCTGGCGGAAGTTCCCGCACATTTCAGACTCTTAGCGTAACTTCAAGCAGGTGCCGCGCATGCCCTTTTTGCAAACACTCGAGTTAAAGCCTGATGTGAAACCGCACATAGCCAAGGTTTATCCACAGTCTCCAGAAGCATCAACTGCAATGAAAAAGGAATTTGACAAATTTCACGAGTATGGTTTTGTAATCGAGGTTTGAGATTGGCATCTCCTTTGTACAGGAACAAGCTTTGGTTCCTTCTTGTACACGGTAGTTCCTATGGGGTTGACTACCAGCCCGTCAGTGATGACTCGCTGTATGAATGCATTGTTTATTACGCATATTCGCTCGTTTTATTATGCGTACCACAAGGAGCATATGCCTGAGGGCAGTTACGTGTTTTGCTTTATCGACGACATCATTCTGGCTACCGAATCCGAAGAATTGCATTATAAAATCATCGAAGTAATTTTCTACATTTGCATTCAATATGGACTAACGCTGAAACCTGGAAAGTGCGCCACTGGTTATGATTGTATAGAATACCTCGGCAATATGGTGTCCGAGAAAGCCACATGGCCAAACCCTCACCACGTAAAAGCTCTTGTAAACATGGCCTTGCCTACAACAGTTACTGAATTAAGAAGCTTTTTAGGCGCAAAGAGGTTTGTCCGAACATTTATGCCACACTATTCACAGGTGTCACACGTTTTGGAGCGCCTCACCAGTTGTTTGACGAGACGCAAAGCTCAGCGAACACCTGTGCAGTGGACAAAAGTAGCTGTCTTGGCATTTCTCAAGATCAAGCACAAGCTCATCCATTATGCATACAATTACATCATCGACCCAGAGGCTCCTCTCTTCGTTTATGTGGACTCGAGCTTAACCGCCATAGGAGCCGCGCTTACGCAAGAAACAAAGGGTGTGCTATTGCCGGTAGGATTCATGTCGAAAAGCTTGAATCCGACACAGACTCGCTACCCAATCTTTGACAAAGAGTTGTACTCGTGCTTCATGGCAGTGTTGCAACCTCTCCGGTGGTGTTGCGTTGATTGTGTGATTCACCACGAACGGGATATGCGTGAAGAATAACACCATTATATATGTAGCGCGAGCAAGCAATAGTAAAAGAGATTGCGAGCATGATCTCTATTGTTGCTTGCTGCTATGGTGCGAAACTTTGCGCACATGCCGCTCGGGATTTCCGATCGCAACAGCAGTAAAGTATTTTTCTGCGGAGATAAGCGGTCAACAAGTAACCATGTACAGTGATCACTACGCCCTTGTGCGGCAGTGCAATTGCCCCGAACCGCTTCAAGGCAACATTGCTAGTGAACAGAGACGCATGCAAATGATGGGTGAATTGTCTAATCGAGGGGTTAAGTTAGTGCATACCGCTGGTCGTGAAAATCCGCTAGCTGATTTCTTATCTCGCATGAACCAAGATCAAAACTGTCCTATCTTCCAAAAAATGCAGCACCAACTGCAGGAAACGCAGACTGCAGGAACGTCGCGAACTGTGCATTCACAGGCGATCGTGCACAATCTCGTGCAGCGACAGCGCACAGCCAATGCTGACAACTGGTCAGTGAACTTAGCAACCTCAGCCGCTGACCGCCAATCCGATAGTGACCGGGGCGTATGCTCGGTCAACTTCAGTAAAAGCAACAAAGCTGCTACAGCTCTGGCGAAATGCGATTTAAAACATTGTAACGCGCCTCTGGCAAAAACCGCTGCAAACACACCACTACAGCACAAGGCTGCGATTGCGTGCCAACATTTTAACGCTCTTCCGTTTTGTCATGCCGAAAACAGTATACAGAGCAAATCTATGTTTCCTAGCAAGGAGACCTGGCAGAACATCCTCATCGGGTATACCTTGCCTCACGACCAAAATATTTTGACCAGTCATAGACTGCAGCTCGATCATTTAGTGCAAGCACAAGCCAAATCTATGCACGAACTAGACGAACTTTCGCATGAAAACTTGCATTTTGAAAAAGAGCTTATCACCGGTATTCCGCTATGGACATACCGTGCGGGGAAACAACCTGCTAAACTTTGGATCCCCTATTCGCAACGCGGAATAGCTTTTAAATTTGCGCACTGTCAAACACACCCTGGCAAGATGGAGACTAAACGCTTGTGCAAGGAGAGATATTTTTGGAAGGGTTTGCCTGCAGACGTTGAACAATTTTACAAACGTTGTCCTATCTGTTGCCAAGAAAACAGCTGGCGACTGCGCTTAGCTTTACGACCTTTACAAGTTCTAGAGAGAAAGTTTGCTATCGTGCACATAGACCTTGTTTCTTTTGGGCATGACCGAAAAGATCCCCGATACGTCTATGCGCTCACACTGGTGGATAGGTGGACTCATTATATGACAATGTGTCCTCTTTTGGACACGACAACTAAGGCTGTTGTTTCTGCTATAGAACACAATTCGATACAATATTTCGGCGTAATGTCGATTTTAGTCTCCGACCAAGGTCCACAATTTCGAGGAGCAGAATTTCAAACCTTCTGTGAAAGATGGGGCATAAAGCACAATATTTCTTTAGCATACTCGCCGTCAGGCAATGGCTGTTGTTAAGTTTTACATCGCATAGTTGTGCAGCGATTGCAGGCGCAGCCCGAACCACATAATTGGGTGGATGCACTTCCGAAAATTATTCTCGCGATGAATACGTTTGTAAAGCAGGATATCGAGATGTCAGCTGCCATGAAGGCTTTTAACACCAATTTGCGCCTCCCCGCACAACCGCTTTTCGATATTTTCGAAAAAAGTACCGCTTATGTAGATCGAACCGATCGCAACAAGCCGGCAGAAACGCGACAGGTACGACCGGGGAGGGACGAGTTAGGCAAATTGGTGAATGCAGAATACGTCTATCTTCGTGAAGGAAGGTCACGCCATAAGTTACACCCTAAGTACACTGGATTGTTTAAAGTCGATCGTAGACATGGCACTGTGGTGTGGATTTGGCGAAATGAGCGCCTGGAGTCACACAATTTAGATCGAGTCATAGCTGCAGGCCAGGCGCTATCGCAATGCGCCTTTTTCAGCTAAATTAGGCCCTCACAAAGCCCCACCGGGCGCAAAGGGAACACACTATACGTTCTCTGATAACGTCTGCCTTGCACCATCACTGGGCACCACATGCCCAAGGGTGCCTGCCGTGAGCTCTGTTAATGCTCACTACTTGCTACGCAGGTTGCCACACACGATCCACCGTGCCCCAGCCAGATCTCTCTTTAAAAAGGAGGGGATGTTGTTGCGGCCAATGGCCCAACTATATGGACAAGTACGTACGGACTGGAACCAGTGCTTTGTAATAGACTGCTCATTGAGCCATCCGGCTGGGCACAAACCGTTCACATGTTCACACAGCGTTGTACGTAACACGTGACTCAATATTCACGCCGTTCGTTGAATGCGTTTTTCTGCTCGCCTTTCTGTGCATGTATTTGCGGCCTCGCAGAACCTTACTTGATCTTTTTTCGTCAGCAGTGCTGTGAGCGAGTTGTCGTCTGGCTGATCCATTAACTGTTTTCTGCGATATGTTTGCTTCTGTATCGTGGTAAAAGACAAGTCGCTGTTTGTGTTAATGGTCGATAGATGTTGCCGTTTTGCGTCATTAAAACCAGCGCAGAACTTGAGGCAATAAATTGTACAATGTCACCTCTCTACTCCCCTGTCTTTTTCGTTTCTCAAACACACGCGAGCCTGAGTAACGCCTTCATCACCGCATAGGATAGCTTGAATCAGATTCACAGTCCGTGCTTGTGTGCTACAGAGTGAGAGACACGTTAACACTACCACTTCGGACCAAACGGGTAAGGTGTTTTGTGTCTTTAGCGCATAATGGATCAGGTGTATTCGGGGTAAAACGGCTTTTTCTGGCATCCGTGAATTGTGTGAAAGTTTTTAGAAGCACGTTTAAGGCTGTGAGCTTTCAGGGCTTGCACTGGTTGAAAAAATTAGGGTCTTGTAAAGCGTCATTTGGAGCCGAAGTGGTCTAGTAGGTAGGCGGTTCAACACGTGACTAGCAATTATACGACTCATTACTAAACCTTTTTCCCAAGCCGTGGTACAGGGATCAACCCAGAAAGACATTAAGACGTGAAACCGTCCTCACGCTAAATTTACTTGAAAACTATCAGGTTTCGAAACGAAAACGCAACTAAACAACATTTTTTGTAGAAATGTACTACGTTAATGGTGATCCGCTTTCCCCTAACAAAAATAATAATCAAAAGGCTATAGAAGAACAAGCGCTTTGTCGCGGCTCTAACTGTTATGCCAAGATTTCTCTAATCAGTTTGAAAGTTTCAGCAATTTGCACGGTTCAACAGCACCCTAATGCAGTGTTTTTCAACCATTTTGCTGCAGCGGAACCTTCCGTAAATGTTTGCGTTGCTCATGGAACCCTGTGCAATGATCTAAGTGTCTATATTGCTACAACTGCACAGAACTGTGGTTGTGAATTTCGTCCAGGTAATTTCTGTCTGTTTCGGCGGAACCCCCGGCAGCCACTCGCGGAACCCCGGTTGAAAAACACTGCCCTAATGTTATAAAGTTTCATGAGGGCAAATTGAGGCTTGTCTGAGAAAAAATAGTGCATGAACAAATAGACAAAAAAAGCCTTAGAAATCCGAACATTTTAAACTATATCTCACGTTTTGACACTTCCAGGATATTTGTGGTTAAAATACCAGTCATTTTCGAAATTGTCGATCAGATAACCTATCTCAAGACAAATCTTGTAAGGAGATAATTAACCAGTGGACAAAGAAAAACTCCAATAAGGCTTCTTAAAAGTGATTACAATATAAAATTTCATCTTTATTCTTTGAAAGTTTTCTGCAAATATCAAAATTGCTATGCAATGTTTTGAAAATTTCGGGGGGGCAAATGCCCCAAATCCCTCCCCCTGGTTGCGCGCCTGGGCTATGGCATATAGAGGATTCAAACACTATATTTTCAAGTTCGGCGATAGCTCTTTTTTTGTGGTACGGCCAAGGCCAGCAGAAATCATGGATTCATGGAACTATTGCTCATTTGCTCCCCAAAGCAAGCTGTTCTTTTGCGATTCTGTCCTCTCTAGAAAAGATGGTCTGTTTTTGTTAGTCAAACTAAGCCAGGGATGCCCAACCTGTGGTACGCGTACCACTAGTGGTATGTGAAGGTCTTACAAGTGGTATATGAGTAACTTCCAATTTTTCACAAAAATCTGGATTCACAGCTTTTTAGTTTACGTTTCAGGCTTTGTTTCTAAATCTATTAATTTTCTTGTAGCCTGCTATTCCTACTGTATCGTAACAATATAATTTTCGATGCGCTGTTAGCAAATTTACGCCACCCATCGACCAATTGGTGGAAGTTGAACAAAAAGACAAATCTCATTACATTTATTTGTGGTCTTTTATTGTTATTTTAATGTATATTATTCTTCTGAAGAAGCTAAGATTCGATCAAATTAGTTGCTCTAAAACAGTGTTTCCCAATCTTTTTTTGGCTAGCGCCCTCTTTTCTGACAAAGAAATTTCTATCGCCCCGCTACCATGCCTAGCACATATATCAACACAATTTATTGGTATTGCATATTTGTGATGCTTGAAAATGATTAAAACAGGAATGAACGCAAAGATGCATTTCATCATAAAACTTAATTTAGTAAATTAACTCATTTAGCAGTCGGAAACTGTTAGAGCTAATGATCTGGAAACTGTTAGAGTTCATTAAGGGCTCGATTTCGTTTGAACAGCATTAAACTTCAGGACAAGAAGGTGAAGATTGCTGATTTGACTTTAAGCTGGAAAAAAAACTTTTCGCCGCGCGATATCGGCCTTTTTGGCTATGTTTACAAAACCACAGGTTGTTTTGACATGTTTTGACAGGTTTCTATAACTAATCCGTGACGTCAACGGCCTGTGGGAGTGCGTGAATCGAGCAGAATCAGCGGCGCGAAACCGCTCGAGATTTGAATGCAATCTAGGCTATAATACAAGGTTTTAGAGGGTGTGATGGACTTTTTAGCATTTCTGGTTGATGAGTTATGGAAAAATGGTAGAATATTAATATGGGAAATCCCCTGAAGGCCCTTGGGAATTCCTGACATATTTGGAATATTTTTGGCATAACTTTTGAACCAGAAACGCTAGAAACTTGATCAAGGGCTCTAAAAACGCGTATTTTAGCCTAGAATCCAAAAATACTGCAAGCCACAATATTGGAGCGTGGGATCGGATGATGACGTCATATAATTAACCAAAAAACAGACCCCCATCATGAGCCCATTGGCCCAAAACCCCCCATCCAAATTTTAAAAATATTTTTTTTATTCTAAACTACACGAAGCCGCTAGTCATTACAGGGTTTGAACAGCTCTCTAGCTCTATGTGCTGCCGAGTTATGGCCGGCCAAAGTTTGGCCTGAAAGGGCAAAAATTATGCTTTTTTTGAAAAGTTAGGAGTTAGGCCCAAAACTGGGTTTTTGGCCCATAATTTTTGCCACAGATGTGCTAGCAAGTCATTCAAGGGCTCTATAGACGCGGATTTTCATCTAGTTTTCAACAAAACTTTAAGCCAAAAGAATGGGTTAATGGGTTGGGGCCCAGGGCCGGTCAAAGGTGGCCTACTTTTCCAAAACATGTCCTCTTTGTGACGTCACCTCCAGAAAACCCCCACCGAAACAGAAAATTGTTTTTTTCGATTTTGACTACAAGACTTGCTGAATCCGTAGAGGGTTTGAACAGCTCTCTAGCTCAATCGCCTGGCGAGTTATAGGATTGCAAAGTCTACAAGAAAAGTGGCGCACGCTGGACTTAAAGGGTGGCACACTATGGGAATCGAGTATACAGAAAAGCTGTGTTTTTATTTTAAAAATTAGTTTTTGGATGAACACATTTCGCCATATAGTTTGTTGCATGTTGCATGTATGTCCTCAGCTCGTTGTGAGGTTTCTTGCTGACAGCAACAGCTGAAATGTTAATGGAACGCTAAATCTCAGAACTGTGAGGCAGATGCTCAAGAATACTGAGCCAGCTGGCTCTGACAATGTTCTAGCACAGCCTAGTGTACTTTTTCAGTTGGGTTATTAAGAAGCAAATTTTCTATATTTCAAGTCTATGGCAACATGGTAGAGGAAAATATAATGTACCAACAACTACAGAAAATTTCTAGGGAGAAAATTTGTTCCATAAAATTTTGGGAGGAAAATTTGGGGAAATTCGGTCAAAATAACCTTTGCACCACCAAAAAATTTCCTGCTCTTACACCTACGAATTATTACCAGAGCGATTGTCGCCATTTGTTAAACTTTGGCAGTCAGGAAACAATTGAGCATTGCGAAGACTACAGTCAGTCATTTTAATTATAAGCTAAAATACATATTTTGCATTACCCTGCAGTCAACGTCAATTCGTTGCAGGAAAAATACCATGACAGGTCAGTCCCGTAGCGACGGGGGGCTTTGGTGGGCTTAACCCCCCCAAACAAAGCTCCAAGCCCCCCCAAAGTGAAATATGAAACACTACAAGTTGGTGGAATTTTTGTCAAATTTGGATGTCAAGCTCCCCCTGCACGAATGTAAAGCACCCCGCACAAACGTAAAGCCCCCCTATTGAAGACTTTCTGGCGACGGTTCTGCAACAGGTAAAAGCACCACACTTACATATGTAGTTTGATTCTGGCAGTTTGAAACCAAAGGTAAATAAATAGACATATGCTTGTAATAGTTGTAGATCCGTAATGTAGTTGCTCATAGCTCACTTATAAATTGGTGCCCATTCGGTGCTGAATAGATTTCTAAGCTTATCTGTGTAGGATCAACCTTTTATCAAAAAGTTTATGTTTATATCTGGGACATTTTCTATTCGAACGTATGAAACATATATGAGGAAGACCACAAAAAAATTAACAATACAGATTTGCATTTGAGAAATAAAATGATGCCGTATCCTCCGTTTTTCCTACAAACTAGGAGAGATCAACATGATGCGACACTGCTCTGCGTGACCCAGAAACAAGTTGAGCAATTGCAGTAGGTTTGCCACCAACCAAAGCTTTTATAAAACAGTAATTATGCGTGTACTTTGTGCTGATACACAATTCATTTTTACATCTTATCTCCACCCATTGAACAACCTTAAACTTCTCAGTTTGTATTGCGATTGATCTGCCAGAACAGCAAACATTTGGTTGTAAAGGCTCCATTCAACGGAACGTGAAGTTCACGACATTCCTGACGCAACTCTAAGACCCTGTTAAATATGTCGGTGGTGATGCTGATGTATGACACGGAACATCCGTGCTTTGATTTTATCAGAAAGTGCTTATTTTCAGTTTATCGTCTCTGCTTACCTGGCAAGTTACAGTCTGCTATGCCAACCTGTTGATTACTCCAACAACTCACTGGCTGTACGGGTAAGTGGCGATGCACAACTGACTTTGCAAAAATATTGCTTATATGTAGCATGCTCTCGGCACTGGGTGTCAGCGTTGTTTCACATCATTTAGTCGTATGCACTTGTTGGTGGCACGTTTCCAAGCAAACTTCAAGAGTTTTTTCTTGCAACACGTAAATCGACTTTTCAAATGGCAGAAGAAACGTGGTATGAATATATTTCCGTCAATAAAGTTTTTCACGATGTGTCAAAACTGATTTTCTTTGCTTTGCCAAAACCAGTGGTTCTTAACCTTTTTTCGGCCACGCCTCCCTTAAGTAATTTTCCAGCGTTTCAAGTCCCCATGACTTTAAATAAGGTGTGCAAAGAATGTATTTATTGGTAAATTTATTGATCAAACTTCCCATGTTGTGTTTACAGCATAATACTTGACAAAAAAATAGGATAATTTTTTAAGTAAAAGATACCAAGTTAGCTATGTTTCTGTTCTTTCTGATCACGCATTAAATTTGCACATATGCGTTAGAATAATATGCTTACAACCTCACAATCCGATGTGACTTGTCGAGAGTTTCGGCCGCGTTTCTGGCAGCAGAGAATGTTGGCGTTGTCATCACCATCGCTGTTCCTATATCTGCTGCAGAATTATATTAATTGGAAGTCATTCCATCCTGTCAGTAGCGTACAATAGAAAGCAATAAAAAATGTTTTGGTGAACTGTAGAAAAAACTGTGCAATAATCTCGGCCAGCGTTTCATTAAAAGTGGTTGAAACGTTTGCGACTTGTTGCAGACACAAATGACGTTTTTTTTAATCTCTGTAAACTTATCTTTGCTGACCTCCTATTCCACGATAAATGCTTCCATCTACTTAAGCATTTCATTGCTTTGTTTTGTCTCAACACAGATGGCCAGCGTATGCTGGGTTTATTATTTCTCCAAGTACATCGAATTATCGGAAACGCTCCTGTTCATTCTGCGAAAGAAGTTCAACCAAATATCCTTTCTCCACGTTTACCATCATACAAGCATGCTGTTTGTGTGGTGGTGTGGAGTCAAATATGTCGCAGGAGGACAGAGTGAGTGAAACGCAGGGTGTGAAGCAAAAGCGTGACCAACATCTATGGAAGGGTTGCTTCTTCCCAAGCTCTGTACGTGACAAAAATCCTGTCACAGAAAAGATCAAACCCTATCGAAAGGAATTCCTTAACAGGAATCAGACACTAAGATCTTACAGAGCATGTATTCCGCGTACTACGCACTACTTAGACATCATCAACTATTATTCGAATAGAATCCAGAAAAGAAAATTAAAGTATTTTTATTAAAAAGACGTTTCTCGTTTCCATAATTTTCGAACCTAATTTCAGTTCCGTTGTTTACCAGAGTGGCTGCTGATGGAGGATCAGCATCAAACGTTTAGTTTATCATTGGCTCAAGGTTAAGCAAAGTTGCCATCGACAATAAAACTCGACTCAAAACCTTTCAGGCTCATGTCGCTGGTGTTGGAGTTTTTCAGTGTTTGTATAAAAATCAACTTTAACTTCAATGAAATAAGCGTCACTATGTCATTGTTTTCCTCCAGCCAATCGTTGCAGCACAAAGTGAAAGTCAATTTTTTCATCTTTGCGCCTCTGATAATCTACATTCCATTTAAATTAACTATTAAAGACTGAATTATCTGAATTATAAAGGTGGTGTTTAGGCAAATAGATTTTGCTTTGTGAAATATTGAAGAAAGAGGAAAAATGACTTTTGGCTTTGTTGTAAGATCCCAAAAACAACATAAATTCAAAGAATATTTTACATGAATGTCAGTTAGCAGATATCTCGCAGTTTAACACATTTACACCTTTGGTTGTTATTTTTAAATTTCATTCAAGAAGACCAAAGAAGTGTTAGAATGTTAGATTGACGTACATTACATTGAACCTTCAACCAAAACCATGAAAAATATATTGACAAACAGTTTCAAAAGTTTTCTAAGCTTTAAATTAATAGTGAAATTTATTAATAACATGTGATAAAATTGCCTTTTTCTTTTCATCACAGCGTTCTTGTTTGGAGCTATCAACTCATTTGTTCACGCGGTCATGTACACTTACTACGGACTCAGCTCAGTCGGCCCGCACATGTACAAGTATCTCTGGTGGAAGAAGTACATCACTGTGTTACAGCTTGTATGTACTTGTTTGGTTAAGATCCACTTTGTTTACACTCTGTTCAGTAGTGTGTTCATTGATATGTCGCCACACAAGGGTCATACAGAAACTCAGGCCATGCGAATAGTTTCGTTCGGTTGCCAGGCAACCGACATATTGCAAACTGCCTGGCGTAACGTGAAGCACTATCTTATGCTTTTTTCACCATCACTTACAGCGATAGGTATTTACTGAAGAAAATAAATGCTGATATAAGAAGTAAAAACAACAGCATTTTGTTCATCGATGTAAACAGTGGTGTAGGAGCTGGGGGTGCAGGGGGGTATAAGTACACTCCCGAAAGTGTTGATTTGTCGAAAATCCGAGCAAGATCCCAGAAAATTCGGGCACAGATATTTCGACACTTTCATATAAAACTGAATTTTGATTTTCTTTACTCCAAACAAAAAATAACGCACGATGAAATAAATTGAAGACATTTTTTGGAGGCCACACCAACAACAATTTTGTAATTTTGTTTTGTGTCGGAGAGATTTTTGTGTCGGAGAGATTTTTGTGTCGGAGAGATTTCAGTAGATTTGAAGCATGAAGACATTTTTTTTAAGAGAAAAATTTGTAGGGGGAATGTTTGGCGCACAAAAATTTTTCGGGCAAGTTTGAAGAAATTCGGGCAAAATTCCTTCGCACCCCCAAAACTTTGCCAGCTCCTGCACATATGGATGCAAATATGCAAATTTTTGTAACGTTCTATTGCAGATTGTGGTTACCAAGCAGTTGTTCATGACCTTAATTTAAAATAAACCAACTGAAAAATTTCAATGTTTGTGGAAGTAAGAGCTATACGCAAAATTTGGTGAAAAGTTATTTCTCATTTGATTTCATCGTATACAAACTTATTTGAACTGTGTTCAAATTTATCATTACTTTTATTAACAGAGTCAATTCATCATCCTTTTCTTCTACTGCATTAGAAGTTTAGCAACAAACTGCGACTACGCAACATGGCTCTGCACACTGATGATCGCGTACGCAATCACACTCCTGGTACTTTTTCTCAATTTCTACATCAAAGCCTACCTCATTAGGTCAGACACGAAGAAGAAAACTGAAGTTAAAGGAGAAATTCTTGTAAATGGGAAATCAAAACACGAATGATGAGACTGTTACCATATTTGACTCACCAAGTTATAAGACTGTGTCATTCAGTGAGGCAGGGTGAGAAGCTAAAGAGATTATTATACCAACCGTCAAAAAGTTTTCGAAGACTAATTCGTTATAATCAACACCAAAGCACAAAAGATAATTTGCTCACAGCGGTTACCTGCCATTTTGTGATGCGTGGGCGCCTCTCAGTGGCGTATGCTTTCAGTGGTCATTGTTACTGGGTGCGCGCTGTTTGTGACGCAGCAACATGACGTTATATTCACGTTTCCACGCCAACGTTTTGGTGAAGTTTGTTGACACAATTTGTATATTCTACATGCACTCTTCTTATATTTTGTGTGTCATTGTACTGACTATCAAGTATCAAGTTAGGATACCGGAGCAAAATACACTAAACGCTACGACAGAGCAGTTCATAACTGGAAAAATATCAGGCTACGGGAATGTCGAATACGAGCAGTCGAGCACAGAAGGTGTGCGGCTGGGATGGCGGATACCCGGCGTTGCAAGATCGAAACTTGCTAAACCGCACAAGACTTGAGAATGCGCATAAGGTAGGCAAGAAAACTTTCGTTTATTTGGTATGTGCCTGTTAAATATAAAACTACTGGGGTAAGGAACAGCTACGGGTTTGTTTGCACCGTTATGTTCAATCCGCCTGAACTGCCGATTAATGACGAAGCTCAGTGTGTCCTGGTAGATGCTGATGCTGATAATACAGGTGCGGGTGTGCACAAAGGCGTACCGAGGTTAGATGGCGCCCGGAGCAAGAAACAAGTTTAGCGCCCTTGGAAGCAAGTGGACTGTGTTGAAGAAAGTACATTTACGACATTGTTAGGACTTGTCGACGCCCCCAGTGATTCGGCGCCCGGGGTATTGCGACCCTCTTGGCCCCTTCGTTACGTGTGCAGCTGTATTAGCGCACACCCAGGGTTGCCACATCAAAAAACGAAACGGCAAACTAGTCATGCATCAAAAAATCAGCAAAATCAAGCAAGTTTAAACAGGACAGTTTTGAAATTGACTCAAAAAGTCAATGTGCAACTTTCGCCTACATTTTTTTTCCCACAAAGATCATGAAGATCTTTTTTGGGTATGACCTCCAAAAAAAGGTCTTCAGAGGTTTTTCTGCAAACGTTGGGTGCCTTTTTTTAATCAAGCAAAATCACCTTTTATGATAATGTTGGGCGCCATTTTTGCTTTGATTTTCAGGGATTTTGCCCAGATTTTCAGGGATTTTCCCGGATTTTCGACAAATCAAAACTTTTGGGGGTGGCACCTCCTGTACCCCCACCTCCTACACCATTGGTTAGTATGCTGTACATATAATACAAAGATAAAGACAACAAATGTTTTTATTTTTCAAAAAATTATCATAAAAGGTGATTTTGGGAACAAGATATTTGCGTAACAGTTAGTGTGCGCGTATCAACTTATAGGAGTTTCTATATAGTTACTACATCGATCAATCACGAGGCTGGTTTTCATATAATTTCCCCAGGTTTCATTGCATTTCTTGGTTGCCATTATTTTTTCCCAATGCTCGTTGTTGGCTCTATTATCCCAGTGGCATAAAAAAGGGGTGTTTGTTGTGACCTCCTTGCTTGCCCAATAGGAAATTAACCTTTTTTAAATCCACACCAACTTCGTCTCTCTTTTATGATAAAATGAAGCGCTTCCACCGGTTTTAAGAAGATGTTTCTCCAGTAGTCTGGGAACCAGCAGTTCAGCAGATTGCTTTGGCAAATTTAAAACTCTGATCAAATCGTTCAATGCGGACTAACTATACAGTAAAAGCAGATCAGCATGTTGTTTGTCATGCTCTTCTTCTTCATCATCAGAAGCGGATGAAGACTAAAAGAATTAAACTCGCCCTCATCAATGTCTGGGCGTTTGATGAATATCGGTAGCGTAGGCAGCGTGTATTTCATCGCTGGGGCAAACAGGTCGCATAGCAGATTAGATTATGGGGTAGTGTAAGTGTTGTTTGTTTTTCTTGATGTTTACAAGGCAGAAGTAGCATCATTCACGTGGTTTTTCGCTTTCCTTCAAACCACTGGCACACCAAATTTAAGTTGGCGTTTTTTCCTGTCGATCTCAGTGTTCCCAGTGTTTCGGCACAAGTTGCAAAAGCTTGGCGAGGAGCCCAGTTTTTGTCCTTATTGCCAAGTGATACTCTGAAATAAGCCAGGTACATTCTGTTGATAAAAGTTTTGATTTTATGTCTTTATATTTATATTTATTTTATTTAACGACGACGAGCGGCAGGCCGGAGCCTGAATGTACTCTTCGTCGCGTCATGTCGAGCGAACCAATTCAAGACGAACAGTTAACGAGAGATTGCAAACAGACGACAAACAATTAACAAA
>Ga0210059_1006946_pt1 | contig 18076 bp, 13 predicted proteins | sample Ectturendosymbi2_FD_188042 | JGI IMG/M metagenome (GOLD analysis project Ga0210059, IMG submission 188042) | Ecteinascidia turbinata endosymbiont from Florida, USA - Sample 2 (SPAdes) (version 2) | ecosystem: Host-associated > Tunicates > Ascidians > Unclassified | place: Key West, Florida... | reverse complement strand
ATCTGTGGTGGCAAGTAGCTCGCAGCAACATGCACGATGATATTTTCTTACACGTATCTGTTGGTGACGAACAAAAGCTGGCAAAGCCCTGTAATCACCATTTTTCCCAAGCTTCAGCATGAATCCACCAAATATCTGGCCAAGTCTTAAAACTTGACAAAAGCACTTCCTCTGCCTTTGTACCACTCAGAATGCTCCTTTTTTCGGGAAACATGGTATATACCAGGGGTGGCCAAACCTGTTCTATGTATGAGCCGCATATCCTAAAACCCAAGTTTCAAAGAGCCGCAACATAAAAATCTAACGACACCAATTTATTCACAATTTCACAAACTTCATCAACGAATAAAATGATTCACAACAAGATGTTGTGCTGAACACAGAAATCAACCTGATGCTTGTTTTCTTCAGGGGTGGATATTTCGCTTCTGGTAGCCTACTTGTTTCCAGAACTTAACTGTAGTCAGGGATTTATGGGCCATTTTTAGGACTTCACCTTCCTGCAGTTCCATTTCTACTGCAGATGCTTGCGATACGAAAGGTTCTGGAATTGGTCATCCACTGGTGACCACATCAGCCTCGAAAGGGTTTACTAGAAACGTAAAGCAGGGCTTTAGCTTTTGTAGATCAGTAAATTCAGCCTGGAAATTATCAAGCAGCTCTTGCAGTTTGCTTTTGTATTTTTCTAGTTTCTTGTCATTCATTTTGACATTAGGAAATGCATTCATTCTCTTTAGGTTAGGAAAGTGATTAAATGCTTTGGACAGGAAATCCCTTTGAAATATCATGAGTTGATGTTGAAAACTAAAAATTTATTGAGCAAGATCTGAAACAAGATGATCTTTGCCTTGGAGTGCCAAGCAGGGCCCCGACAAGGGGGAATGCCCCGGGGCGGCACTTTTCGTGGGGGCGGCACTTTTGGTGAAAAGAAGGAATAGCAAATGGTCTTTCGTGGTCTTCACCACCACCTGGTGGTGGTAACGGTGGTGGGGGCGGCACTTTCAAAGTTTGTAAATTGTTCACTATGTCAGTAAGAAACATAAGATCTTGTATCCACTCACCATCTTCCAGTTCAGGATAAACTTTGCTTCTTTCATTAAGAAACCTGGTAATCGGCTTCAACACTTCAACATATCTGTTCAAAACATTGCTCGCGGACAACCACCTTACAATGCAGTAAAACGAGACATCGCTAGGTTTATCCTCAAGTTTCAAGTCATCAATAAAATTTCTAAACTGTCGATGGGTCTTCGCAATTTTAGGTATGAAATTCACCATGTCAAGAACAGTTTTCGTAACCTCTTCATATCTAAAGTATCTTGCTGTTAGGTGCTCATGGTGAATTATGCAGTGAACAGGAAGAAAATCTCGGAAGTTATCATCATTTCAAGTCTGATTAGACCTGCCTTATTTTCAACCATCGCGGGTGCTCCATTGGTTGCAACACTGACAAGTTTATTCAGAACTTCAGCATTCGTTAAATAGTGTCAAGAGCATTTTTGATATCAACGCCACGGGTTGATTCTTTCAATGCGATTAAATTCAACAGCTCTTCTTTTACAACTAGATCAAAATTTACATAATGAACAGATACAGCCAGTTGCGGCTGGGCTTGCATATCAGTTGACTCATATAAAGCCAGACTTAATGCAGTGGAATTTTTTAAGTCATTTTGCAGCTTGTTTTCAATATCAGCATTGATATTAGATATTCGTCTGTCTACGGTGTGTCGTGAAGCTGGAGTTTGAGATATTAGCCGCTGAAGTTTAGTGTTGTTAGGATCTAACACTGCAATCACCTCAGATGTGTTCTTCTTCACAAATTCGCCATCTGAATAAGGATGTTTAGACCGGGCGATTTTCCAAGATATAATGAAACTGGCTTCAGCAATTGTGTCAGCTTCCTTACTAAAAGTTTTCAACACTGCCTGCTGTGAGTTTAATGAAGATTTTTAACTCCGTTAGCTTGTTCCTCCTGAAGTCCGACAGGTGTGGGTAGTTAGTGGCAAAGTTTTTGTATTTTGCTTCATAATGATGCTTCAAGTTGCTGGTTTTGTGATGATTAAGTGAAGCATGACATAAAAGACACACAGGTATGCCTACATTATCAGTAAATGCAAACTCCTCCTCCCACACTGGACTGTCAGTTATGTTTTCATCTTCACACTTTCCCTTTTTGCAATGTCTTGATAACATTTTTCTTGTTAATCTCTCAATCTCAAAAACTAAAACTCTGCAGTGATTGTTATGGAACTGAAATAAACGCAGACTGCAAAGTAACGAGCAAAAGGCATGCTGTTAACCACGCGGTTTAACAGCTGAAACATACTTGAACTCTGTTGATTACCAGACCTACGGTGGGTCAATTTTCGCAATTTAAACACCAGTGACACGACGAGACATTCCTCTTTAGAACTGTGGAATCTTTTTTCTTTTAACTGCAACGGGAATCAAGAAAATCGATTTTATACCAGCTTAACTCCTGACTACACCAACCGAGACGATTGGTAGCTTGTTACACCATCACACATTCAAATTTCTACGCTTCTGTGACATCACAATTCTTTTTGGAACGACTTGCAAATGTAATACTGTACTGCACGCTAGCCATCACAGTACCGCTTTACACGATTTCTACACTTTGCAATAGAAATAAAAAATATATACACAATTTTTTAGAAAGCTCAAAGAGCCGCGTGCAAAGGTTCGAAGAGCCGCATACGGCTCGGGAGTCGCAGTTTGGCCACCCCTGGTATATACATTGGTCTTGTTTTTCAAACAACATTTTGCAATATTTATATCTTGATCTGAACGTTGATGATGCAAAAGATTGATCCATGCCTTCAATCTTTCAATCTTTTGCTTCGACTGGACAATTTTTGACTCGCAAAATTGTGGTAAAATGTTAAAAATGTTGCAGAATGCGAGTAGAGTTGAACTTGAGTTTACTGACGATGAACACATCGCTAACTCATGACGTCAAAGATTTTCAAAAAGTATTGAAATCAATTTATTGAAACAAGTTTTTTTGCCGTTAATAACATTTGAGGGGACAAGGAGAGGCGTGTCAAAGAGGACCCAATTCAATGTAAGCTGAGTTGTTAGAAGACAACGAAAACGAAAAAATTTTGACGTAGTTTGGAAAGTACATGGGCACAGTAGAGCGCGCGGCGCGGAGTTTTTCGGAAGACTTATGGCCCAAATTTTGATGTCTAGACCCCGTGCTATTTTGAATAAAATACGGCAATTCACTCAGTGGCTATGGATCGAACAACCTTCCAATTGAGAGGCGCACACTTTACCACTGAGCTATTGCCATCCCGGCTCATAAAAATATTTCATTAAGTTGAAGAAATAAAAAATTTATACTTTTACTTACAGTTTACCAAGGCATTGTATTATATATCTATGTTGACCATTTGCACCGGCGACTCTGCTGGAATTTATGATTTGCAAAAACAAAAACGCACTTCAGCCGGCTCACTCGTTAATTATTGTTTTATATGTTCACTTCGATCGCCCTTCGATCGATCTGGCTGTAGTTATTTTAATCTGGTAATTCTCCTTTCTACTCTTACTCGTTAAATTAATATTTTATATGTTTTTAAGCGTGACAATTTCGATAGTGGCAACCATCTGCTCGACGGCTAAAGCATCGTGGCAAACCCTCTGTTAAATCATCAAAATTCGGATAAAATGAAATTTAAACACTTATACTTTGGTGTTTCGAAGAACATTTAGTCTGGGAGAGCATTAGTAGATTAATATCAAGTATAGACTGGCGATTTGGTTTTTTGAGATAAAATACTACCGTTTGTATCATGACATCATAGGTGTTGGGCATTCGGGGACAGTGTCCCCAAATGTCTTTGGTGTCCCCCCCATAAATTTATTGTGCTCCGAAAAATTTGTTTTGAACATATTTAAAAAATAAAAATATAGACCCAATAAACTGTGTTTTGCCCCCCTAAACCGTAAAACCTGGCTACGGGCCTGGTAACGAATGACGGACATCTCAATCCAGTTGTTCAACTTCAGACTGAACCACTGGGCAGCACAATGAACAAACGCGGCCGAAGAATAAAGAATATTCTAATCCTTTGCTGAACGCCACTGGTATGACCAGCTATCGTTGATATTCCACGGTAGCCTTAACCAACCATGTTTTTCACAAGTCTCCACCAACTTGAGAATAGTATCTGCTATTGATTCTGCATTAGGATAAGAAGAAATCAATACAATGTTCAATGATTACCCTTTCATCTCGATATCGCAGAACCAACACAAGCTGCTCTTTGTCCAAAATGATGAAAGGCTCAGAAACACAAGCGATTTTATTGGCGAATGGCATCGTTGATTAATTTTAGCTGCAAAAGCCTTGACAAACATTTCGCTCTGAATTTGAAAACTTGTGTAGTTTTTTCGAAAACTTGTGCGTTGTTTCGCATTCTTCTCAAGTGTTTGCTGAATCCTGTCGCTTGTACCTGTGGTTGTTCTGCACATTTCTTACCTGAAAAATCGCCCTAACTCACTGACGCTTTTTGCCTACGTGTTGCACAATACTTGAGGGACTGTAAGGCCTTTGTATTTCAGCGAATGTGCGATTAATTTGATACGGATGATACAAAAAATGTTTTTATAGATTTTAGATACTTCTTCAAGATAAATAATGGAAAAAAGCTGAGATTAATAACCTTCTTAAACAAACAAAATTCTTATATTGTTAAGATAGGTTTTGCTTATGACAACACGATGTTGTGGAAGCAGCTATGTTTCTTAGTGGTGGCAATTTTTGAAGTCATCAAAACACAAGGTAAGACTGGGCATTTATCCTTGAATCCGGAACACACAGGAAACTGACGATTTTATAAGCAATTGCTTTACTTAGAGTGGTGTTGCCGAGATATTAGGAGTATTTACACCTACAAGTATATTTATTTTTTCGCAAAATACACTTATTAGCATATCTCTAATCTCAGAGCTTTGATTAAAAAAAGGTTTGGATAGAGTTTTGTTGTAATAAGCGTAAAATCAGAGTATTCCTTAACACTGGACTTTTGCTATAGTGCTGGGTGAGCGTGCTATTGCCAAAAGTCACAGTCGCAAGTAAAGTTTTACAATCGTGCTTTAACAGATATGTGCATGATGAAAGTCGCATGTCGTTGACGAATCCATATTTCATTGACTAGCCAAACCAGTGACGGATCAATTGGGAACATTTGGGAGAAATTGCACAACCAAAATGTGTGTGGCGCCCCGTTCAATAGCGCCTCTTTGACATAAATGTGCTTTTTTGGTGCTTGCGAAAGCAAAAAGGGAGATTACAAGATAATCTCCAAACAATGCTTTGCACTTCGTTCAACTGCAGACTAAAAGTCGGGCAAAGCATGCTGGGCCTTTATAAGCAAAACGTAATAACAATGCTATTCTTTCGTAATAATAACCTACTGTTCTTCGGATTTCTTGTGCGCGCGAGAACTGCCCATCGTTAAGTAAAATTTTACTTAAGTAAAATCAAAAGCAATCCTTTTATTCGCTAGCACGGTTCTCGGCTTACCATCTGTCTCCGCAAAACTGTTTGTTCGAAGAGTATTGCTTTAATACTTGATGGTTACCTCAAAAGAAAGAGAGCCGTTAAAATAGGAACGCAATATGGGAATTTGGAACACTCATAAGAGACCCTAGCCTCAAAACCAAAAGCAAGTTTCGCCTGTGCTATCAGTGAAGTCCGTGAGTCCGCATAGGCTTGTATACTATTCTTGCAATATAACGGTGAGTGGACGAGTTTCTTGTAGGAAAGAATGCTCCTGATTTTAAGGTAACCAAATAGCATTGAACCATAAAGCAGCGCGAAAAACGCTTCTAGAGCAACAATGAGTGAAAGCCGCATTGGAGTTCCTGTTCAAATAAGCATGTATGTTGAATAAAGCCTAATTTATGGGGCGTCGTTCGTAAAAAAATGGTATCGGACACATTTAGCACAAAAAACTGCGAAATTGGAAACAAGTATCAAAATCGGAACGGATTTAGATAAGTCAGACAGCTTCTGGTTAATCGGAACAGACTTAGATGAATCGGGTCACATTTAGCTAAATCAAAACAGGTTTAGTTCAATCGGAACAGATTTACTGACATCGGAACTGAAGATGTCAACCTCGCTGCGCCCGCGTTCCGCGCGGTGCGGTTTTGGTGCGCCGCGTGTCTTATAAAAATTGGACACCGCTCCAGTGCCGCGTACCACGTGGACGATTTACATTTTATGATATTTTTTTTGCAAACAAGAAGACTTTCTTGAAGTTATTGTCTTGGAGCAGCCTATAGTTGTTGCTTACAGCTTTTACCTGCGTTTTAGCGCTGCCTGTGGTGGAAAATACACAAATCGGATATTCCAGTTCTTCCTGCATATGGCGTGCTGCAGTCACCGACTGCACAATGCACTGGCATGCGAATTCGGAACTGTAGGAAGCTAACTGTTAGGCATCTCGCTAGCTCAGCAGAATTCTTTCAGGGCTGCAAGTAGGTTTGTCTAAGCACCCAGTTTTCTGTATAATATGCACATAGTATCAGATATATTATATATTACTGCTTTGAATGTATGACATCCCCCTTTGACATTTTAATGCGGGGTTCAGTGTGAATGAGTTTTAATTTCTTCCGCACCTTGCCATGTTTACTAATTTGTGCTAGTAGCTGAACCATATAATGCATCACATGGGCAGTGTTCAATTGCAGCAGGTATGGATTTTTGACGCAATGCAAGCAGGAAACAGTGCTTTAAAGAGTTTTGTTTGTGTGTCAGTTAGAGCAAGTGCGAAAAAAATATCAAATTTTGGTTAACTTGAGTAGATAGATAATGCCGGTTTTGGCTAGAAAAGCTATTAAACATCTTTGAGAGACACAGGAGGACAAAATCTAAGAAAAAACACAAAATATCGGAAAACCAAATATTTCACTTTCGTTCAGAACACTACAACTCCCGCGGGCAACTCCCTACCTCGCGTTGTCTCGCCAATAGTTTATCAATATCTGATAAACAGGTAATAAACAACTAATAAACAACTGATAAACACAACCTCACACTCACTCACACACGCTTCGCACCTAGTCATTCCACAATCAGTTCACAATTATTGCACAAGTTTTGAAATATCTCCCTCAGATTTTATCCTCTCTGCATATCCTCAAAGATATTAAATAGCTTTTCTAGCCAAAAATCGACATTATATATCTACTACCTATTTTATATGCATTTAATATCTGTATAGGCCTACTACGTATTTTCTATTTACACTTCACCCACATTCGCTTCGCTAAACTATTTTTCAATACATTCAGCCAAATTCATATCAGATAACCTTCTCAATAACTTTTGAAATTGTGCTTCAAATTCCCAGAGCTCCCAGTGTCCCCAGTATCCCCTGTGCTCCCAGCATCTCCAGAACCCTCTGTGAAAAATCTCGGCTTCAAATTAAAAACAATTTTGACTTTTTCTGGCTCAGTTTTTGACAATATTTCTAATCATCACTTTTGCTTTACTGGAGTTAAACACCTCCCTCACTTAAACACTCTTTCCTTCGGTTGGTTTGCTCTACATTTCTTGAATTAGCTTCTTCTCATTTCAACAAGTATCTCATGCATGTTTTCAGTCGATAAGCCATGTTTGTAATAAGGCGTCATCATAGCATCTTTTTCATTGGAGTGGTAAAGCTCCAAAGCATGTCATAAGTCATGAACAGTCACAGAAAATAAATTATATTTTCCATCACCTGGTTTTGTTTTTTCAGAAGTCCAGTTCTCATTGTCAAAGTGGATATCTCCACAGATTGAATATTTTTTCAAGATAAAATCAGTGAGCAAGCGTTCCGCCTTTTTGTCCGTTGAGTTTAAGGACAATCAATTGTGTTGTCATGGTCATTTAAAAATGAAATTTTTATTTCATGGTTTTCGGACGTTTTCTGAAATGACAGACCAAACACATTCTGCCAAACAGAAAAAGCACCATCAATCTCTTTGTTTGTTTCGGTCTCTCCCAAATTTGAACAAAAGTTTGTTAATGTGTATTTTAATTTTTTTGTTTGCCGCAGAAAATAATGAGACTTCTTTCTTGCAGGTGACATGGATAAAACAATATCGTTCGTAGTAGGCATTCTCTCAGCTTCGTTCGCTCGTGTTTTACTCGGACTCATCCATTGGAGCCCGAGCTACCCTATGCAATTAAGCATTTTAAAAATATAATTCATGTCAAACTGAATGTGTTTGAAGCAATGGATGTGCATGGAACATTGGATTTGAAGTCCAATTCAGTGGACAGTTCCCATTTCGAGAACAATTTCAAACGAACGATAAATTGTCCAGCAACTCGGGCTATTATGAATGAGCCTAATACGCAGCAGAGCTGTGGATCCGGAGCCGAAGCAATTTTCGATGGCTGGAGCCGAAGCCAAAAACTTTCAGATGGTGGAGTGGGAGCCTGTAATTTGGGTTCCGGATCCACAGTATTCGGGGCAAGCGAATTATACCGTATTTTTCGGACCATAAGGCGTACCGGATTATAAGGCACAGTGTCAAAAATTGAATACTAGCTGTTCATTTTTCATACATAAGCCGCACCGGATTATAAGGCGCTTTAAATGAAGCAAAACTTACATAAGTCAAACTGTATTCAACTCTTTCACAACTCTCGAGTGTCGGAGTCGCCACTGGGAGTTTAATCTGTCATTACATACGAGGGAGTGTAGTCTGCCACACATGCTTAACCCGCCAAACACAAATAAAATAAAACAAAAGTTGTGCACGTGTTTGATTCCATGTACGCCAATGTAGTCAGGAGCCCCACGGAGTAATACGATCTGGGGTATGTGCTAGCTACTCTGGGATGGGACGCTGCTCATTGCACTTGCTGGATTATTACGTAACGCGATGCTCTGTTTACGAAAAATCGTAACCAGCAATTAAATAAATAGCACCCTTTACCACATACAATTGGTTCTAGATGAGAAATCACAAACAGATCCGTACTTTAGGCGCACCGCATTCTAAGGCGCACTTGCGATATTGGAGAAAATTAAAGGATTTTAAATACAGCTTATGGTCCGAAACATACGGTACAAATAATACAATGTTCTTTTCCTGATTTTTGGACCAAATTGTTCTGGAGCCGGAATCAAAAGCTTCTAGATGTTGGAGCCGGAGCCAAAAAATTTAGGTGCCCGGAGCTTGAAATTTGAATACCGGCTCCAGAGCCTTGGTATGCAGAGAAATTACTGGCGTTATCATTGCTCTGTTACTTACGTTACTCAACAATGGAGAAGTTATCATGCGAACTTCTCATTTACTTTACGTAACTAACGTCACAGAGCAACAATAATGCCAGTCAGAATGAAAGTAAATGGAAATTTCAGTGACGCAAGCATCGAACGGTTTTATTCAGTCCGAATAAATTGTATGAGCCGAGTGACGCTGTTGATTTGGGTCGCCCGTGTAACAGTCTATTTGAATTTCAGGTGGTTCACCGATACGTTTTCACAGTGGTTTAATTTTGTTTAAAATAGTGTAATTTAGACTTTCATATAGTGCATGGGTAATGACATCATATTTCAATGCTTGTGACGTCACAGTTGCTAATTCAAACCACAAAACATTTTCTATAGTTTTTTGTCATGCACTTGTTCCCCCCCACTTTGAAAAAGGTTCCGCCACATATGATCCCAGGTATCCATAGAGTGAAAACTGTCTTGTTTTACAAAATCAAGACTGGCAAGTTATTGATCGGTGGTTTATTTATGATGCCACTAAACATTGAATAGTGCCACGATAAGGCCTCATTTGGTTGTTGTCATCTCTCATATCTGCTTTGTTCCAATAACTAGTTTGCCATTGCCACGTCGGGGAAAATGTCTTTACTGTTTGGCCAACATAACTTTGACAGCGCATTATATAAGGTGCCACATCAATCCTATATTTTGCACATATCAGGTTTTGGTTGAGCATGAAAATAATACTTTTTGTCATGAAATGTTTTTGTCAAAGACATTGTGTACCGAACTTATTTCACTCTCAGAAAGGGATAGTGTATATGTTGAAATTATCAACTGCTGCACTTCCATTTGCTCTGGATCAGTGTTTCTTAAATTTTTCTGTTGCATCGCCCCTTCTTATTGTCGACACATCGTATCGCCCCCAAGCTTGATGTAACAAATTCAAGGTAGTATTTTTAAAGAATTGTATTTAAAGAAATCAATACCTACCATGGTTTCCAGTTCAGTGTGATGGATGTGCTTGGCGGCCTTCACAAAGCTTCGAAATACTGGGAGACGTTTTAGTGAGGTACAGTCGTAGATCACCTCGCTTATGAATCAACAAGCGGTTTCTCTTCTATGAGAGCATTAAGGTCACAGCCGAAGTTCACTCAATTATCGTTAACTGAAGTTAACTCAATGATCGATCAGTGGCAGTGGTTGAGAGTTTACGCCCCCTTTGTGTTGTTTTGCTCCCCTATCGCCTCCTTTGCTTTGTCGCCCCTTTGCCCCTCAAAATCGTCCCCAAGGGGGCGAATCTGCCCACTTTGAGAATCACTGCTCTAGATGATCTACTAACTTCTGCTTTGTACACAGATCCAGCATGTGGTTCTACGAACCTTTTTGTGGAAGTTAGCGCCGAGCATGTTCTTACTTCTGGTTGGCCAAGAAACTACCTTTCCAACATCAGTTGTGAGTGGATGGTTCGCTCGCCGGAAGATCAAGTTTTCAATTCAAGATTGATTTTTTTTCCACAGAAGCATGTTGCGACAAACTAAGCGTAAGCAAATGCGACTTGTTGAGTAAAATAAGTGATTTAGTAAATAGATAAGATTAAACTTTCTCAGAATAACTTCTAACGTCAAATCAACATCGGACGTTAACAAAGGATATTTAGTTATTGAAAACGTGATACCGTGTTGATCCCTCCCGACTGCTAGCCCTTTGATTCTATGCAGCTTGAACCAAGAGCGCAGCCATGCAATGGCACTCCTTCGAATTTTGTTTGTTAATTGTCACTTTGTTTTCTATACAGCATGGCTTACGAACTGCTTCAGAAATATTTTTCGCATGTAGAACTTGTTGCAAACAACCAATGTTATACGAGATTCCTTTTCTAGGTCTTGGACGTAGGAGCCAACGAAAGCATTTGTGTTTTATCTGGAGGGGGTGACTACGGTTTTCGGTTCCAGTCGCAAAGCAATCATGTTAAACTTAGCTTTCAAGCAGATTCGACTTTCGAGAACAAAGGCTTTTCTATCGTCGTGTCCGGAAGAAGTGCGATATTATGATTTTGATATTTTTACATCATGACATGTTTAAAGTGACCTACAGTCGTGTTCATATTAATTGACTCAAGTCATTTTTTTCAGTCTTTTTGAAATATGTCACCATCTGACCTTCTTTCAGGCAAAAATGCTTTTTTGTTGTTTTATAAAATTGAAGACCTGCATCTTGCGTCATGCATAACAATAACAAATGAGCACTATGACGTCACAAAAGTTTGTGAGTTACATAATATTATGTTGGGGTGAAAGTTGTTCTTTTCGAACTGTAGTGAAGTAGCAGTCAAGTTGTTTTTCTGTGAAACAGGATGGCCGATATCACACTTAGGAAACGTACTTGCATTCTTACCCTTTAGCAACATTCTTACTATATGCAAAGAGCCATAGGAAGTATGGTGGGCGTTAGTCAAAAGTCTGTATCCCGGATCATGCGGCAACATGCAGAAACTGGGTCTGTTGTTCCGAGAAGCAAAGGTAAATGTGGAAGGAAACGTAAAAGCACACCAAAAAATGAAGCTATCGTTCTTAGAAACAGAAAAAGATTCCACGAAAGAGTAGTTTTGAATTGCAGAAAAATTCAGCATATTCTGGAGTACATGTGAGCTCTGCTGCAGTGAGTTGCCGATTGAAAGAAGCTGGTCGAAAAGCTAAACAATTAATAACGGAGTTGTTAACTCAGAAAATGATTATAAAAGGATTAGCATGAGTAATGAAGTACAAGTCTTGGTCTGTACAAGACTGGAAAAAAGTTTTGTTTTCTGATAGATGTTATTTTTGTGAAGGGAAAGCACAGTCTATATGTTACGATCAGTGATGATGAAAAGTTTAGCCTTACCATTTCAACCAGGTAGTAAAACATTCCCCAAAGTATATGATCTGGGGTTGTTTTCGCTTCTGTGGCTTGGGATCAATTGTTTCTGTAGATGGGATGTTGAACTCAGACAAATACATGGCTGTGATCCAGAGAAAAGTCATTCCGCACACATGAAAGAAACATATCCTTGCGGTGGGGCATATTTCAGCAAGATCTTGCCCCATACCATGCATCGAAAAAGGTGAAGGAATTTTTCAAGAAACAGAATGTAATCGTCTTAGAATGGCCTGGGAATTCACCTGATCTCAATCCAATAGAAAATGTATGGTAAATTGTAAAATGTCATTTGCAAAAACTGGACTGTACCACCATGACCAAGCTGATTGAGACCATAATACAAGTGTGGTATCGGGACCAACAATAAAAGAAAACTGTAAAATACTGGTGGAATCCATGCCAAAGAGAGTGAAAAAAGTTTTAAAGAATGAATTCAGTGAATTTTGCACTTTGAGTCAATTAATATGAACACGACTGTAATTAGAATGTTAAAGTAATGCGTCTTTCATTCGCATTTAGATACTTAACACTGTCAGTGACTCTTGGGGAAAGCAGATTAACCTAGTTAGCGTCTTATAAAAAGTTGAAAAACGAAAGTTCGTTCGTGCTGAGACATGACGTGTCTACGAGTTGGAATTTATTGCGGACTCCAAATCTTTCTTTTTGGTTCTTCGGAAATCTTTGTGTGTAACGTTTCTGTTTACTACAATAGAGAAGACACGCTCTTTTCTCAAAAGCTTTTCTTACTGAAATTCATCATTATATACGAGCATGTATTCTTGGAATGCTGGTGTGTTTTTCAATAGATCGGAAATACAAATCGATTGTAACTAGCGAGACTTCACGTCGATGCCGCTTGCACAAAGGTGCTAAACTCTTGAATATTCAGAGAGAAAAGTTCTCTTTGCACTTGATTGCCTGTTGTGCTTTACTAACTTTTCCACTTTATGCACTAGATTTGAACGAACCTGTGGAAACAATTCCATCACCATCTCCAGGTATCCGTACTTTTACCGATAACCCTTTGCAATATGTTGCCAAAAATGATCAACTTAAATTATGATTTTCTTGGTTTCCAGCTCCATGCGGTTTCAATGCTACGGCCACTGAAGAATCTCAGTTTCTTTACTCGCCAGCATGGCCTGGAAACTATGAAAACAATATTGACTGCCAATGGGAAATCAGATCTTTGAAGGGCAGGACACTCAACTTCGTCGTGATGTCTCTGAACACCGAATTGTGCTGCGATTATCTTATCGTAAGTAGAACGCGTAAAAATGCTGATGTACGGGGGCATATGGATAGACTTCACTAAACTCTTAGCGTTCCAGTCGGAGTAAAGAAGTGGTTTATTAAAGCGAAGACGTGGCTAACAACAGATTGTTGATAACTTGTTGCGTTGAAACGTTCAAGTCCTAAAACGACATAAAAGCGACGATTATGTGTTGCAATAACGAAAGGTAATTGAACGCCGCTCCTATTTCATAAAAGAAGAGAAACCTTCCCCAAGCACCTCCACCCAGTCTACTCTAACTACGAAACCTTCCACTTAAATTGAAACAGCCGTATTTAAAGAAAGGTAAAGTCACTGATTACAGATGTCTGTTGCTGTACGGTTCTTTAGTACTTACCATTGTATGAAAGTTTGTTTGATCAGAAAATGCGTAAACAACGAATCTTGTTTCTTTTAAAATATTTTTGTGTTGGATGTGTAGATGTGTAATTTCGGAGGTGTTGCACAACTATAGAAGTTTAAATTTTGCTTATAAATTAATTCGGAAATTGTGGATCGTGAATTGCTTTTGCAACAAGATTGCTTCTAGTCTGAGACGTAGCGAGACACAAAAGTGTTAATCTTGCAATTCATTGATTTTGTTTCATGCAATTAGCATTTAATTAATGTTTATGCTGATGTACGGCTCACTGACAAAAACTTGAACTATTGTGTGAGTGTAAATTCCTCCCAATTTTACTGCTGCGTAAGCTTAATCTGGATGCAGCCCAGGTCTCAATGAAATTTTGCGAGGTGCGGTGAAAAACAAAACATGAAGGAGTGTTACAGTCATGTTGTCATCACATCCATTTATGCAGGCTATCCAACGAAAATGGTTAACTGCTAAAAATATGCTTCAACAGTTGATTAGCTGTGCAGAAGCTTGTGAAATTTGTTCGCTAAACGAAGTAATCCTTAGAAATTGTTTTATTCTGTTTTGAGCGGTGAAAACTGCAGTTTAGGAAGTTGGGCACGATTTCGAACGAGAAGAAAAAACGTGCCTTATGAAAGCATGTTGAAGCTCCGGTCTTAAGCTAGCTGACTGTCTAAACTGCTTTCAGGAATAATGAACATAAAACTATAGATTATAACTAAAATGTTGGCTCTATTTTTATCGCTACAACCAGCAGTGGCCATTCGCGGATCCAGGTAAGGTAGAAATTGCAATTTCCCACAAACAACCATGACGGCTCCCTGAGGCGATGCTCCTTTTGAGTAACCGTGCCTCTTTTTTCAAATTTGAAAGTTTTATTACACTCTTTAATCTCTTTTCCAATGAAAAATTCCTAAAATAATTAGTTTGGTGTCTTGCTTCTCGGTTGCTCCACCCAAATGCCAGATCTAAAACCTCCATTGGCAGTGAGTCAATGATAATTAGCCATTTTACCAGTTTTTCCAGTGTATTAAATCAACATAATTTTCACATAACAAACACCTGATGACATGTCATGGATGGGGATACTAAAGTGGCACGACTTAAAGGAGATATATATGCTGAACGATACAAGATAAATAGTGGCGTTTTGCGAGTACGATTTCGTTCGGATGGATCAAACACGAGGAGAGGATTTCGTGCTTCTTACTTTCGTGGGTAACATTTTACCCTTCCTGAGTTCTACTAATTTACCTTTTCTTAATAATTTTACATACTGGAAGACACCACACCTTTGTGTCGTGTCTTCCAGTATCATGCATTGCATGATCATGCATGATCATGCTTCCAGTATCATGCATGTGCATCATGCATTCGAAAACGTCCATTGTTAACTCGTGACAATTGGAATGCTTGTTTATGAGTTGTGCCTTCTGCAACTGGAAACAGATCTTTTCAAAATGAACTCATAGCGCGGTTGGGACCACTTTGTCATACACGCGAGTAACGCGTTTCAACATATAAACTTTAACGGTGTACACACTTAATTTTTACCAAAATTGATTTTATACTGTCTGTTCAAAGTATTTGTGTTATATGTTATGGATATTTTGTGAAAACGCATATGAATGCCGAGCATTATACATTCTGCCGATGCAAAATTTAATGTTGATGTTCTCCTGTAGAATAGATTTTATTCGACAGTGCACACACAAACACACGAGCGCACGCCAAATTAGAATGGTAGGAGCAATCACACATTTTCAACGCAAACAAACAGAATGCAAGTAACGAGACAAAAAACCTTGTGCCTAGAGCAAACTGCCCCAAGCTGATTCTTTCAGCCCGGGTATGCTTTGTAAGGTGTGTAGTTTGCAAATAAACTGCATAATTAAATAAGGATGTTTCATATATTTCAAACTGTGCAAAGTTTATTTAGTATTTGTATGTGAAAGTTTGAATGAGATTTTGTGCCAAACTATTATTGCCGTACAGCAACTCTCAAGAACAATATTTTGCTAGAAAAAAACATATAATTTTCTCGCATGGAAAAACAGAAAATAACTAATGCTGAATTCCACTCCTTTATTGTCAACAAACATAAGTGCGTTTTACTTTCATTGGATACTAGCCTGACGTTTCAACTGCGGTTTATCAAAAAACCTTCAGCATCCGAAACTTGTCTACAAATCTGATTAGAACCCTGCAGTTTATTTGCTTAAAGTCACTTAGTTGTACAGCGTTACGCATTGAATGTTTTTTTGCATGTCACCACACAAATTAGGAGCAGCTTTCAGTTTCAATGATTGTTTGTTTTTTGTTTTTTTGCACAAATGCTGTCAACGTCAAACCAACAGTGGAATCTGAAGAAGCAGCAAATTCTGGTTTGGTGTATGTTTCTGGTACGCGTCTTATGCAAAATTTCCTGGGTGATGGTGCTAACAACTTGAATGTAGATATGTTTGCTATCAACAGTTGTGCTTAGAAAATTCTTGACCACTGCAGTTATGTGCTTACAAAACGGTTATTGCGAGTAGAGCACGATAAACAGAAGATACACCTGCAGCACGCACTTTTGTGTTTGAAGTTTTTGTAAAATTTTGATGTCATTTTTGTCTTATGGTAGGTGCATTGCAAACCTGTATGTTTTTTTCACTGTGTTTGTTGATGTTCTTTAAATTAACATCTGCCTTTCCTGATGGATTCAGCATCTGAGGTAGTTTCAAACGAAACGACGGGAGGTCAAAGAGAAACAGCATCAATTGTGGTTAAAGACACCGAAACAATTCCAGGTAAAAAGTCAGAGTTTCTGCTTTGCAGTAACGTTTCTATTGTACAGTATAACGTTTTCACACCCACACGCAACGGAGTCGATCATAAGCATACATGCCACTAACAAGGAAAACACAAATGCTTGAAAGAACCTGAAGATGGTGATGTGAATATTGTAGAAAAGCATGCGCGTAGATGGTGCTAACATGGTTGCTTCGAAGCAGTGGTCCAAAAGTTTTGATTTGTCAAAAAGGAGTTTCGACATTTTTAACAATATTAATTAAATTATATTTATTTGTTATTGCGTGGGTAAATAAATGTTTATTATGTCATAGGAATAGGAAAATTCATTAAATATAACTATTTGTAGTAACTTCGTGTTTTAGTTTGCTAGAGTTGATGATCAACTGACTCACTTTCCTACACCTGAGGATCACAGTATCTCTGAACCATTCAGGCTGGAGGAACTTGCTTCCCTCAGACGCCTGAAGCCAGGGAAGTTTCCGGGATTGGATTCCATCTTCCCGGAGTTTATATTCCACGCCGGGTGGGTTCTCAAATCTTGGTTTTGCGACTTCCTCAGTTCATGCATGCGCCAACTCAAAATTTCAAAGATATGGAGAAGAGCACTAATAGTTGCCATCCCTAAACCAGAAAGGCCATTGGGAGATCCAAAGAACTACCGTCCCATAGCTCTGCTGTGTGTCTCCTTTAAAATCCTCGAGACACTCATCTAAGCTGGTGTCGAATCAATCATCGACCCACTGCTCCCACAGGAACAAGCGGGCTTTCGACATTGGAGGTTGGCCGTAGACCAGGTCACCCTGTTGACACAGGACATCGAGGATAGCTTTTCGGCTAAAAAGAAGGCCGGAGCTGTGTTTGTCGACCTCACAGCAACCTACGACACCGTATGTCACCGGGGCCTCACCTGCAAGCTGCTGCGATTGCTGCCTGACAGACACATGGTTCGCATGATCATGGTAATGGTTGGAAGTCGCAGCTGTACCCTTACCAACGGAAACGGTAAAAGGAGCAGATTACGACGCCTCAGGAACGGCGTCACACAGGGATCTGTCCTGGCGCCCCTTCTCTTCAACATCTACATCTTTGACCTGCCAACCACCGTCTCCAGAAAGTATGTATATGCTGACGATGTAGCAGTCATGCATGCTGATGGAGATTGGCAGGCAGTGGAAGGGGTGCTGAGCAAGGACACGGCAACTGTAGGTGGATACCTCCAGACTTGGAAGGTAAAGCTCAGCACTATAGAAACGGTGTCGGCAATCTTCCACCTTAACAACAAGGAAGCTAAACTTGAGCTGAAAGTCAACTTCAATAACGAGACCCTGCCATTCTGATCCGGCCCTAAATACGTCGGAGTAACGTTGGACAGGTCGCTCACGTATCGCCGACACCTTGAGTCACTTCGCAAGAAGCTGACATCACGCGTCGCGCTCCTGAGGCAGCTTGCTGGCTCCGGTTG
>Ga0210059_1006945_pt1 | contig 18077 bp, 10 predicted proteins | sample Ectturendosymbi2_FD_188042 | JGI IMG/M metagenome (GOLD analysis project Ga0210059, IMG submission 188042) | Ecteinascidia turbinata endosymbiont from Florida, USA - Sample 2 (SPAdes) (version 2) | ecosystem: Host-associated > Tunicates > Ascidians > Unclassified | place: Key West, Florida... | reverse complement strand
CCTGTTTTGGACCCACTTTTAAATTATAAATCATAAATTATTCAGGGCTACTTTAGCTTTTCAATACTATCAGCACAAAATGATATGCTTTATTTATCATGTTATAAAATCGCGGTCAAAGATGGGTCGAGCCAACGTGATCCAAATCTGTCAAAACAAAATTTTTCCTTTCATTTTTCAAGTTATTTCAATTCCGTGATAGATAGAATTATTGCATCATACGCATTTCATATGGCTTCGTCTTATTAAAACTGGATTGTTGCCTCATAAGTGGTTTTCCGAGAGTTTTAATGGCAGCGCAGCTACCACCTTTGGTGCGGATTAACGCATATAGGCGTCAAACGTTCAAATGCACAGCAGAGGTGAGCATGAACAGGATCAGGATTGGATATCCTGCAGGATACTTGCGATTTTTTCTGATCAGAGTTGGATTTGGATATTTATTTTTGATTAAAAATTGGCCAGGACAGGATCAAGGTATTTGTTTGCTTTCTATAACGAAATTTCCCTGAGAGTGATTAAATCATTCAATCAATCAATTTTATTTCGTGAGATGTGGAAAGATGCGTGCTTCAACAAGAATACTACGAGGGTTGGCAAAATGACCGCAAGGACAACACGTCGTCCCATAGGCGTAGCCAGGGGAGGGCCAAAAGGGCCATGCACCCCTCAAATTTTTAGAAAATATAGTCATTTTGTGCTTTGAGAAACGTTTTTCCAAACAATGACCGTGAAACCACATGACTGGAAACATGTCTTGTGATTGGCCTTACAACTAGTCCATGAACCTGAATTTCACAGGTCGGTGAACTTGAATAAGCTGCAGTTGAGGACTTTGCTGTGAAGTAAAGCAGCAGATGAGGAATTTGCTGTGAAGGCCAACGCAGTATGCACAGTCTGTGATTTGCGTGACTTTCGAAGCGAAAGACAGCCGTGCGGGTGAGTTGTAGCACATGGTTTACTTGGACAATTATATCAGTTGTGAAGCCTGTATGAGTTAGCACAATAAGATGATGCATGATTTTCAGCAACTACGGTAAGTTGCAATCCAACACAGTGTGTTTTCACTTTTTGTATATGTGTCAAAAAATTGTTAGCAAATATTTTCATGAAAAAACATGAATGCCCTCTGTAAGTAAGTTTTAAGCATTGGCACTGGAGAAGTTCATCTCATTCAAAGCTAGTAGTGACATTAAAAATTAATGAAAGTATAGGCCTAACCCACCAAAAAATCAATATTTGTTTCTTTTAATAGTTTGAAATAAATCAAAATATTAAGCAGCACACTGGTGCAATTAGCTGTAAATCTTATTTAATCAAATAAAATGAACAGCAACAAAAGCACCAACACTTTGACAGAGTGAACTGACTAACAACACTTTGCAAAGCCCAAGATTCAGGATACATTTTTCCATTCATTTTTGTATGCATAAATGGGCACAACAAGTTATTATTGTGCAATTATGAAAAGGAAGTGGCTGTAAGTCCACTGGTGGTGACACGGTTTGAACAAAACAATGAGTTTGTCACTTCAGCGGCACCATCATAGTAGTTGAGCGGATACATCTACATCTACTGCGTGAATGTTTTTTTATTCGGCTCACATCATGGCACCTTTCATTTTGGTAATAGTGGTTGCACTTTTCATGATACCGGTTTTTCTTCACTTTTTTCAAGTGTCCAAACTTTTCTGTTGACATATACGGTTTTGGTTTTCCCTAGCCTTATGCACTTGGCATCACTGAGCTTGAAGAGCTAGCAGTTAAAACAAAGAGAAACTGAACAATTAAACAAATCACATTTTTATTCCTAGAGCAGCTCGGTATTGTTTCTAGCACAATCAACTCAAAAGTAATGCAACCAGGTTCAGAACGGGCAACTAGGCTACAGTTCCAGTAGTCCTTGTTTTTTAGTTAGCCTGTGCTATTGACCTGCAACAAGCATGCACAGCCATCACTGACCTAGTCTATGAGTTTATAAAAGTCTTCACTCAACACAATTTCCAGATAAAACGATTCCATCACTATATTTAGTAAAGTTTTATGCCAGCCTACATTTTTCTTTTCAAAGTTTACCAGAGCGTAAAATTTGATGCGATGGACTACATGCCGATAAGCTCTGCCTATCGATCAGCTCTTGATCAGCCGTTCAGCACCGCCTTCCAGACGTTTTGGAGCGTGACGGGCTAGCCGATACTAGTCATGTGTTTTGATTGTCTTTGTTCCAAACAAAACAGTGTTATTCGCCTAAAATCAAACATTTTGACCCACCCCAAATTTTTTTCTCACCCCCCAAATTTCTGGACTGGCTACGCCACTGCCTCAGCCAACCCTCGAAAAGAACAAGGAGAAAGGCAATCAGAAGATTATGTTCATCGCAAAGAAATTAAAGTAGAAACACACACACAAAAAAAAGAAAAAACTCAAGATAAAGACAGTTAAAGTAGTCACAAATGATGGTGGTAGTGTTGTTTTTGCTGTGGTTTTTATATTCACCAAAAAATCAAAATTATTTTGTCAGTATGTTCTGCACTCATCACAATCAATAATAATTCTTTTTCCTTTATTGTAATTTTTTCCGGCGAAGTGGAAGTAGGAGCTACTCTTATAATGTTGTAATTTGCTAAAGTTTGCTTTATACTTTGCTACAATTTGCTCTTATAATGCTATAGTTGAAATACGATTAGATTGCATTCAATCAAACATGGTGTCCTACAGTACTTTTAGGAAGCAAAGCACCATCAGCAATCAGCCTATATAGGCTACCAGGCCGTTCATTTTGTATGTAAATTGCAACAGCATTTTTCTGTGGATGAAACTGACATCCAAAAAGTGCAGTGGAACAGAAGTCTGGCGTAATACAAACTGTAGAACCAGGCCATGTTACGTAGCCTACAGAATTTCACTACACTCCACAGTCATACAGCGGTTTGATATCGTTTTTACTGCAATATGGATTGCTAAACTAAGTTAAAACCAACACGTTGTACCATTTCAAAACAGCAGACGTGATTTAAATTCAACCATGAATCATCCAACCAACGCTGGCGTTATAGCGACTGGCAAACCTAAGGCGGCTGCTTCACGAACACACTTTTAACAGGGAGGTCACTTACGAACCAAGCAACTACGAGCGTGCTGTGCTCACTTTCCCGAGAGCTCATTCGATCACCCAAGCAGTTGGTAATCGCGTCACGTGACCAGGAAAGTGAGCTGATGAGCTCACTTAAAGCGCCATGTAAAAAGCCCTATTGATTCTCAGTTGTTTTACTTCGCAGAGCAAAGAAATAAGGTTTGGCAATTAATTTTTTGATGTGTGCTGTGTAAATTAAAACATTTTGGTTAGATTTCAAGTAGCCTACCCACAGCAACAACAAGGTATAGGACGGTAATAACTTTAACCATAGAAAATTTTCGGACTTAGTCGTTGACCTCAATTATTTTTCTTTTTCTCACCCTAACCCAAACCCTAACCCGACACACTTAGGCAAACACGAATCCTTTAGCCCTAATCATAAGGTTTCTCAGCACATTTGGTGTGTAGAATATTACTCTGTGCATGCGAACATGGCACAAACTTAGAAATTTCGCTTGACACCGGGCAGAGTTTCATTTAAGCTGTGTTATACTTTCTCCGCCACGCCCAGATCCTTGTGGATCTGAGCACCTGATCCCCCGTGAAAGACCGGTTGGGACCCAGTACTCCCTGCGCAACTGTGTTGATCATCTGTGTTACACCAGATGCGGCCCCTATAGGGTGGCATCGTAGGGTGCTTTAGATTCAGTAGATGTCTTTTACGCGTGAGTTCTCATTACTGAATCTGGGACCGTTCTCGCAGAAACTAAGTCTGGTTAATAGACCCTATTAACTGCCCGTTTACTACTCATTTCTCAACGGTTCACACTAGAAAATGCACACATCAATTAATCACGTAATTCTCAATCTTATAGCCTTTTATTCATAACGTCATATATTCGAATAAAACAACATGGTACTCACCAAAGTATGATGTTTCATAATATTCAAGCACTTTTTGACATGTCACAACGCTCACATACTTTCTTTATTCTGTTCTTTAAGTTTTGTGATAAGGAGATCTACAATCTATTCGGATCGGTTCTCCTATTCAAGCAATTTGCTATACAAATAAGACCCAATTTTCTATGTCTCGATAAGCTTCAATTTAGAGAAACTACTCGATGGTATTAAATATACGCATTATGAAATATTTGACTCAAGGGAGGTAATGCATTAGCATAACTGTACTCAGTAGGTGCTTATACATTTAATCTGCCGATGCTGAATTGATATCGTCATGCTCACGTTTCACTCCTAGCGAGTTGCAATGCGCGGCGCGCGGCAAGGAGTGATAGTTCAGGCGGAAGTTTATCATTAATCAGAATTTCGAATTTTGCTGTTTTCAGTCGAAAGTAAGTTCAGTCAAGAGGGCTGATCCAGAGAAGGACCAAAGTAGTTTTTAATGACCACTGCCAAGCTGGGTTCGACCCAAGCGGATCGCAAAGAGATGCAATCGACATGCCGAGCAGGAACGGGTGCACATCAAGGTGTACACGCATGTAGTGAAGATTCAAGTGACTCTCACCCAAGTGTGGTGTGACCACTGCGGCATTAGAGGGAGCATTGCTCACCTTTTATACGGCCTCCCGAGGTGGTAAGCGGAAGAAGGTAAAACCTTCAACGGCTGAAGAGAGTAAACCAATTGACTGGACTTGGACTTGCACAGCAAATTAACGGAAATAGGGTTTAGTCATAAACACATTTTAATCCTGAACAACTTGCCGGACAAAACTACGCTAGTACAGTACAACATTCATAATTTAAACTGGTAGAACTTCACTTTCACAGTAAGACAGTCTGGTGAAACTTCATTCTCATAATTTGAACTTCACAAAATAGTCTGACAGAACTTCGTTTGGACAAGCCACTTTCTGTAGTTTAAACTGACAGGGATTAACCCGGACAAGGCCAGTTTTTACAGTCTGGTCTGACAGGGATTAACCCGGACACGGCAGTTTCTCCTGATCATTACCGGCGCTTAGGCTCCCGTAACGACTAAACCGCAGCCACCTGACTGTCGGCGGAGTGAGTCTTGAAAAAGACAGATTTTTGGTCCAAATGTGGCTGTGTTTATACTTGACGGTCGCTTCAGAGTTTGTCAACACCCCTTTACTTCAGGTGTTGTAATTGGTTGCTGTTTGTTGAATCTTCTGGTGATTGTCTTATTTCAAAAGCTTCCAGAACCTTCAGGTGCTTGTTGGTGCTTGGGTTTTTACCCTCTGTTTCGTCATCGTTTCCTGGTCGTGTATGACTTTATCTAAGTTTAGCCTAAGTTTAGCTACTTGTCTTGTGACTTCTGCTGACGTTTGGTGACGTTGTCACTGGGGTGACATGGGGTTAGTGTCTTAGGATAGCCGTTTTCAGGCAGGTCATCTGACTAATAGTCAGTTTTGATTGGCTGCAACCTTTTATCTTTGTTCTGACTGCCTCAGATTTGAGGTCATTTCAGCAAGTTTGTTTTCTGTATAAAGATGAGTTGTTGCAGGCAAACTTGCCTGTAACATCTGGCAGCTTTCCCACATAGGCTATACGATTCGATGCAAATTTAGCTTGCTATACACCCCATATGAGCAAGAACTTTTTTTTTAATGCAGTTTTGTTTTCCAGCAATATTTTGCTAGGCCAGGCTAGAACATTTTTTGTAAAGGACTTGGGTCCAGACAGTTGCTGCGTGTATAAGGATAGCTTTTTTTTTAGTTGTATTTGTGCACAGAAAATTTTCACATGTAACCTTCATACCTATGCCTGTCATCTTTGAAAATTTGAAGTAATTCTAACGAAAAGCTTTGGAGTTAACTACTTTCGTTTCGTAACTACAGACGCACGCAGGCTACAAAACTTGATCCTATTCAGCAGGGTTGAGCAGTTGTTCTGTAGAGCACCATACATTTTTTCAAAACAAAAGTTTTTGCAACCAAAATTTACAAGAATTATCTTCGGATCGCTATGCATTCCGCCTGAAAATTTGAATTCAATACATCAAGAACTTTGCGAGTTAATAACTTTTGAATTGAGCAACCGGACTCTGTTCCCACCGCATCGGACTAATTGTTTGTGCGCGTGACTGCCAACGCGCTCATTTGGGTTCAGTAGTTGTTGAGTTAGGCGCAATAACTTTTAAAACGCTTGGTCTTTTGCAGCCAAATTTCAAACGAACGTTCTTGTGAAAATGCATCTTACCTGAAAACTTGAGGTCAATCGGGCACGTAGGCTGCTTTTTGAGTTATTCAATTTTGAGTAGGCCAGTGCCGGATTAACAATAGTAGCAAATGTAGCAATTGCTACGGGCCCTGCGCTTATGGGGGCCCCGCGGTCGTCTGTAATAAATCTTATTTATTACATTATACATAATAATTTTTTAGTCTAAGAAGTTAGTAGTTTGCTAAATTTGCCATAAGTGGTAAGCGAAGATTTTCAATTGAACGCTGTCTTTGTCCAGAAATTGTTGTTTGATTCTTTTTGTACAGTTACGTAACAAAAGGCGTATTACGGTCAGCAGTGTTGCCATTGTAACTGATTTGCTGCTAAATTTAGCAGGATTTTCTCACTGTTAGCTGTAAAATTTTAAATCTAGCAGTTAGCTGATTTTCTAGCAGGAAACACATTCCTGACCAAAAACTTGTTTCAACAGTTTTTCACCTTCTTCATCAAAAAATATACTTCTCTTTTTCATGACGTTTTTAATTGGGTAACACCAGGATAAAGCATAACTAGCTGCCTGCAATTACCGGTATTTGGAATTTTTATTATGATGCAAAGAAGCCGCTTCCAGCAGATAATTGTATCATAATAACAAGTAATTCGATGGCTTGGTGAACCCAAATGGTTTGCTTGTGTGCTTAGTGAGCGCGTTAGGTTAAAAGACAAAATTGGTAGACTATACTTTATTCCACGGAACGATATTTCCAAGTGGTTCAGTTACGCTAGTAAGTACTCAACAGTAATGTCTGGTAAAAAATTTCCTGGTAAACCAAAGCTGCCGAAAGATTCGACATCTATGGTTGCAAGATTCAGAACTTAAAAGTTGGCTCAGTACCTACTGCCTATCCTGCTGATTCAAGAAAAGCTTTTTGCGAAGTTTACAGCAATGCAATCATAGCGAAATATTGTGAGCTTAAAAGGCATAACTGGTAACAAAAGCACTCAGATACTAGGGCGGATCCAAGGTGGGGCGATTGGGGCGATCGTCCCCACTAAAACCTACGAAAGCAACTTCTTTCACCATGATTTTGTACAATTCGGAAAACAGCATTCGAGATTTCAGGCCATTTTGCCGTCCATTGTTTTGTCACAGCAGTTTTGTGAAGTATTGTTGCGATAGGAAATCCCGAGCGGCAAATGCGCAAAGCTTCTCACTGTGGTAGCAAGCAACAATAGAGTTCACATGCCATGATCACTCTATTATTGCTTGTTCGCGCCACATATATGCATGGTGTTGTTCTTCACGCACATCCAGTTCGTGGTGAATCACACATTCAACGCAACACCACCGGAGAGGTTGCAACAACATCCCCTCCTTTTTACAACTAACCGCACCGATCGCACGTTCTTTGTGTGAAGGCTGAACTCCGCACGACCTTCACATCCTGGTCACAGCACCATTTTGTTGCGATCGGAAATCCCAAGCGGCATATGCGCAAAGCTTCGCACTGTGGCAGCAAACAACAACAGAGTTCACATGCCATGATCACTCTAGTATTGCTTGTTCGCGCCACATATTGCAACAGTATACTTCATCTCTCTTACAGTAGTGAAACGCATAATGAGACTTGACTGCCAAACATTGCTGAAATCGCCCCCCTTAAAATTACTGGCTGGATCCGCCCCTGCTCAGATAAAACTAAAGAACTTTTTGCATTCTCCCTAACGTAACACAAAGTTTTAAGTTACAAAGACCAGACTTACAAAGTTGTAGGGCTGAACCTATGCTCTGATTGTTTATCACTGAGCATTGTTCTACTGTATAAAAACATACAATCACATGAAAAAGATCGTCAATTACTATGTGTCATACAACACACGAGGTAAGCTGCAGTTACGTTGCTCAAAACGTTGACTGAAAGAAATTGTGAGCCGAAAAGTGTGTTGGCGAAGACCGGCATTTTCAGCTCATGCTTATTGAGAGCGAGTGCAAGACGTAAAAATTGATATATTGTAGGCTATAACTTCATAGTTTTTTTAGCCGTAGAAATCGTTAGGAGATTTGCTATGCTTGGTTCATCTAGTTGTACAGTCTTCCCAGAAATGGCCTCTGTTCAAGTTGAAAAAATCTACACCGTGGCTACGGGTCTGACTGTATGACAGAAGAGACAAAAACAAGCAGTTTTATTCATACATGTGCTACTAAAAACAAAAGTCAAACTTTCGCCCGAGCAACTCGAACTTTGTTTTTGTTTGACAAAGGACCATGCTAAACACTGAAGTTGTCTGTTTGTTCAGGAACGGAACATCCATTCTTTTTAGCCATTCACATTTTATCGTGGCAAGAATCAACACGGTGAAAGCTGTTGTACAGGTTTTGTCGGACAACGCAGGCAACTTCTATAGTTGCAAGGACCGAAACCACCTACCAATTGTGTTTTGTTCGAGTATCTGACGCTTTGTTAGCAATGAACAACTTTAATTAAAGTTTGCTTTTTATGAGTTCAACACATCAGCAAAGGAAGAGTTGCGTTCCTATGATCTTGTGACTCAGTCGGATTGCGACGCTTTCTCTTTTAAATGCTTGCACTCATGCAGTCAACTTTTGGATTAGCAATTTTAGACCTATATAAGTTAGTTCGCAAACGGTTTAAACTGAAAGCTTTACCTATGCTGAACAATATCGAAACAGGTTTAGAAGGTTTAATTTGCACTAGATAATTTTTTTTGCTAAAACGATTTAAAATCTAAGCATAAAGTTTGTTATCACTTCTCAGTCCGTTTTGAGGGGAACATCAATCTATAAGAATTCAAAAGTCACTTAGCTGCTGAAAAAAATCGATGTGAAAGACTAGTGTGAGAGGCATAATTGAAAACTAAAACTTTATTTTTTTCGAAATTAAACACGGCATTTTCCAATCGCGCTTCATAATTTCATTTTTGTTGAAAAATATCAAACAAATCATTGGTTATGCATAACAAGAAAAAATCTTCGAAAGCGCTATTTGATATTTAGCTTCACATCGAATCAGACTAATTTTTTCGGAGCAAAGACGTAGCAGATCTCATGCGCTCTTCAAACTGTTTTTCTTGCGGAATACAGCAATAGAGTATGTTGATTATAGTTGGAATCTAGCCCGGTGAGCAGTGAAGGCAAGAGTCTTCAAAATGGCAGCAGCTGCTTGTAACACGTACCGTAACAATTGTGAACAGTTTACATATGTGATTCAGTCAGCTGTAAGTGTAATTAAATGGACTTCTATTTGAATAAGATTTCAGGACTGAAGATGCGTAGTATAACGTAAAATCAATTTCTTATTAAAATTTTGCCGGTCGATTTTGCTTACCCCGACTGTGGAGAGTACTGACTTGGACTCTGTATGATTAGACATTGGCAAAATAATTGACAATTATCTCTTGCTAAGATTTTCTACATCTCGTGCACAGGCCCGTAACCAGGGCGGCGCAGGGGGGGCGAAGCCACCCCTAGAAAATTTTTCGCCTTCCCTGGAAAAATGTGTTGGACATCGTTTAAAACTATTGGACATAGTACAAAATATTTGGGCCCTTCTCAATAAACTCTTCGCCCCTCCTGGTGTCCCTAGGAGGCCCACAGTAAGTTCTAAACGAACATCTGTTTCTTTGTACGACAGTTGATTGTTAGAATTGGTGTATCTGATAAGAACCAAGCAACGTTCAGTAACGCTGCCTTTCAGTTTTCAAAGCAACCTTTGACGCATGTACTACTGTCACTTGAATTTTAATGATCACCACTTGGCTGTTCAATAAACTTTGCACGGAAGCAAAATGAGGTGAAAGGAAACATCTACGAAAATTGGATTCGGTTGTCTATATCAAGCGATATCAACCCGGAGGCACCTTGACGTGCAACAGAGCGAACTTCGCCTTTGCAGACTGCCAAGTGAAACGAAAACTTGTCGATGAAAGAATGTCATTTACGTTGTTTTTTAAGAGGTGTGACTTATACTAGTTAGAGTGATGAAATGAGTGACATTGAACAACAGCTGCGTAATGACCTGAAATCGTATCACATTTCAAAGGCTAAATATTTGAACACGCCTCAAGGACGTCAGCTTCAAAAAAAACTTCATAAAGAAATACAAAAACAGACACGCAATGGTTCGAGCTGCTGCTGGCCCAGACTTTCCAGTAAGTAGGCTATGTTTTTTCCTTTCAAGTGTGTTTTTTCACATGCTGTTTGTTTGTTTGCAAGTTTATCAGTGATGCACATCCAAAACCTTACAAGAAGTTTTTTTCAGGGAGGGGGATCAGTTTCCCAGAAAATATTGTCACTGCCCATATCTCTTATGCAGGCTGTCACTGAAGCGTTTATTGAAGATTGAATTTGATAAATTTTCTGTAATTCTTCCTAAACCTCATGCATTTTTTCCGAACTTGTTCTTTTGATCTGTGTGCAAATCGTCAGACGTCATTTTCCACGTTTATTCTGCACTTGTCGCTGTCATGATAATTTTATTTTTGGCCTCGAAAACATATTCCTTTCCCGTGAAAACTCATAAACACTGGCTTTAATCGCCTGATTTTGACAAATTTTACAATGCTGAAGGGAGGTCGCCTTCCGTGATCCTCGTCTGGTACGACTATGTGCGCAGGCATGTTTACGCTAGTTTATGTTAAATATCGAACAACAGAACTTCCTATGCGTACGTAACTGACCGTCGGCCCGCGTGCTAATAAACGTTTAACATCAGAATCTCTTGGGCCGTGTAATTCAGGTATTTCATGTAGTCATATAATCAAAAGCGCTTGTGCAGGCAAAACACAGCTGAGCCTAATAACTCTAAAAAAACTGTTTATAGAATTTTAACAATTTTCTCTCATGAAAATTATCTATCATTTTTTAAAAGAAACGAAGGTTGTAATCAATCAAAAAAGCATTATTTTAAGAACTGTTTTTTCTTTGTTTTTCATTTAGGCAGTTTTTTGTGGACGCGTATTAGATTTTGGATTTAACACTGCTGCCAGTCAAGGGTGTAGTGGAGCGGGAACGCATAGTTACGGCGTTCCCACACCTTTTCATGTTTTGGTTTAAAATGAGTTCGAAGCAATTTAAAAAATGCCTAGCTTTTTTTGGGTGCGTTCCCACACCTCTTTTGTTAGCACTACATCCCTGTTGCCAGTTATTAGATATTTGTTGAGAATGTCACATACAGTACTTGGGACAGTTTGTCGTAACCTTAAGCGAAAAATTTGAACGACATTTTCAAAATATATGAAACCGCTCGTAAAAGCAAAGTTTATTTTAATGGAATGGCGAAGAAACTTGAAAAAATTTTGCTGGTGGAATGTCCTTTGAAAGTGCAAGATACACACATGTGTTTCACTATCTTTTTAGGCCTTGACAAATATTCATCTCAAAGGTTGCTTATTTCAGGAAGATCTGGTCCAACTGCTGAGGTCAAACATGAAAGAGTAAAAATACGTTACTACCAAAACAAACTTGCCGAACAAATTAAACTGAGTTGTTCTGATGAACTGCGTCAGTTGAAAGAAACTACCAAGCACTGCAGAGAACAAAGCGTTTTGGATCGGAAGAATCAACACCTTCAGCAAGCTCATCGCATCCTGTACGTTGACCATTTTCGCGAAAGTTAGTAATAAAACTATCTCACTATTTTCAAGCTTGTATAGTTTTTCGATGTGGTAACGGCATAGGGTTGCCAGATCACTTGGAATTTTTTCAAGGATATTTTTTCAATGAGGTACGGTCAGTGGGGTGAAGAGGCCTGGTGATGCCCAGGACGACTGCTTGAATTTATGCCCCCCTAACAAATTCTAGCTTTGAGCAGTGGAACGGCGTATGGTGGTCAATGTAACTGGATATACGCTGTTTGTGACGTCACCATATGACGTCATTTTGGCGTTGGTTTGGCGAAGTTTGTTGACACAACGTGCGTATTATTCTACACACACTCTCCTTACTCGTTATTGTAGCCTACAATATGTCACTGTAGTACACATAAATTAATCAGCCCTCCAAGTTAGGAGACCGGAGGAAAAGACAGCATTCAACGCTAAGACAGAGCTGTTCATAACTTAACAAATATCCGGCAAACCGTTAAAATAGGGGAGTAGAACACACTCACTGCTACGTCAGAGCAGTTCACAACTGCAACAATATAAGGCTACGCATTCAAAGAGTGCAGTAAAACACACTGAACGCTACGATGGGGCAGTTAACAAATTAAAAATATGGCTGCGAGAATGTCTCGTCGAAGAGCAGTCGAGCGGAGAAGGTATGCGGCTGGGATGGCGGACACCCAGGGTTGACAGATTGAAACTTGCTAAACTACACAAGAATTGAAAATGCGCATAAAGTATGCAAGAAAACTTTCGACTTTATTTATGTGGCTGTTTTATGTACAACTACTGGGGGGACAGAACAGATACGCGTTTGTGAGAGCCGTTATGATCAGCCCGCTCAGAACCGTCGCCAGAAAGTGTTCACTAGGGGGGCTTTACGTTTGTCCAGGGAGGCTTGACATTGAAAATTTGTTAAAATCTCCACTGATTTATAGTGTTTCATATTTTAATTTGGGGATCTTGGTGCTTTTTCTGGAGGGGAAACCCACCAAAGCGCCCCCGTGGCGACGGGACTGAATCCGCCTGAATTGCCAATTAGTGACGAAGCTTGAAATGATGCACCTATTGCAAGCACAGGTGTGAAGTTGCATTAGCGCACACCCAGGCTGCCACATCCAAAAACAAAACGGGACAAATGATGCGTCAAAAAGTCAGCTAAACCAAGCAAGTTGAACTAAGACAGTTTTCAAATTTGGCTCAGAAAATCATACGGCCGTAATTATTTTTCAATTCTTTTTTTGTGATTTTCCCTTGATAGCTTGATCTGGGCAAAGTCACGTCACTATCAGTTTAACTGGGTGTGCCCCGCACACCTGCAGTATAGGTCCCTGGTATTGAGGAATCTGAGAATTACTGGTGTTTGAATATCGTAAAAACTAGTGTTGACAAAGAACGCAAGTTTCGAAAAATTAAATCCATGCAGCTTGTGTTAGTAGTTCTAATAGGGAAAATCATCTTGCTACAGCATTTTAATTTTTGCAGTTTCACTCGTTGAATGCCCGAGGACGTCGCCCCATTTGCCCCCCCTCTGCACGCCACTGGGTACGGTGGGTTACATTCACAAAGCTGTAATCACGTATGGGCAAGTCAGGCTATGTTAACCATGTAGGAAATTGAAAAGTAAACGAAAGGTATTATGACGACACAACCTTTCTTCAATAATTTACTTTTTACTACACAACTGTTTGAGATGGAACAAATCTATATATTGCTCTGTTCATTTACATTGTTTCTTCTTGATTCTTGAATGTTCAACGTAATCAATAGTTCTTAAATGAACTATATAACAAATATTCAAGAACTTTTAAGGACACCGGAAAATATTCATGGACAACAAGATGTTTTTCAAGCATCAAGGACATAACGCGTTTTGATAGCAAATTCAAGTACAGTCCTTGGCGCTCAAGGACGTCTGGCAACCTTATAACGGCAGTGGTGCTGGTGCTAGAAAGAGTCGCAGGGTTGTAGCCGCGTGATCCCCGTTACTGTGGTAACCGCCGCCAAATCTTTTCAGTTTTTAAAGATGTCCTCATTGTCCGGACATTCACACAAATGTACTAACTCCTCAAAGTGAATTTTGTAATAATTCTGTGAAGGCGTAACCAGACGTTTGAGCCAGGGGGATAACTTAGCTGAAAGGACCCCACTGGCCACTGTAGGGGGCCCACTAGCCAACACTCAAAAAGAACTTGAGAAATATTGGTGAATTCGGATGTGGATGGCTGTATACTACAACCCTAAATCACGAGCAAATAATCCGAAAAACGTAAAAAGCAGCATTCTACTAAAAACAAAGCAATTCTAAACCCGAAATATAAGCTAAATGAGAGCCTGGTTTCTACATTTAGCTTTCCAGAGGGCTATTCGGCCCTCTGCCCTCTTCAGTTACCCCACTGTGTGTAAGTATTGATGGAACATAAGCTCAGCAACAGTAGACCACATTATGGGCAAAATAAATTGAAATTTGAACAAATATCGTTCTCACTTTTCCCTTAAAAAGTTTGTGGAATCTTTCTCCTTTGCTAAAAGTCTTGTTTCTACTGCAGCAACGTCAGTGGGCGCCGTTGAAAGTTTCGTGAAGGGTCTCATCATCACGGAATGTTTTTGAAAAGGGAAGACGTTCATTTACGTTTTTCAGCATCAAAATTTTGGCGCTTTTTGCCAATTTCTGTGAGACTCTCAATAGTAAAAAATTCTCAACTATGTGGATAGCAGCACGTCAAGTCTTTGTTTGTGAAACTTCTCCCAAATTTGGTTTATGGCACAGCTGCACATTTGATCCAGACAAAATTTGTTCTTTTGCGGCAGTGTCAAGGAACCGTACAACAGGATTCCTCTCATCAAAACACTTATTTTGTTAGAAACCGTTTTTATTTCTACGATTTGTTATTATTGTAAGAAAGAGGAATTTAGTTTTGTTACTGGACTATTGTTATGTGTGTGCAAGACTCTGCGCTCACTGCTCCCGAGTGATTCAGGTGTCGTTGACGACAAGAGGTGTGAGATTAAAACAACAACCTTGATGCGGGCAAATCTCTAATGTTTTTATATGTTTATTATGAAGTACATGAAAACTCTGAAGTTAAATGATACCGAATGCTTCAAACGAAGGGCAAATGATTGTTTAGAACTGTTGGATGCTATCAAGCAAAAACAAAGCGACAAACTGGAATCTATTATCAGCAAAACGTATCAACGATCGCCCCTTGCGAAAGAACTCCATCAGGAACTTGCCACGGCCGAGAAAGTGTTGGCATACGTCAAAAAGAGAGACCATGTTCAACGTGGAAGCACGTGGAAATTTGAGTACGAGCCGGACCAGGTGCTTATGTGGGTAGACAAACATTGCAATACAGGTTTCTGAAATACGTTTTTTATCGCAAATGAAAATATCGATCAGATATCGTTGCATAAATTACAGTGTCTGTGGAAAAAATCACTTGCATTTGCATTTTTTGCATTTTTTTCAATCAGTTGCATTTTTACACGTGGTATAAGACACACCATGTTTCAAAGAAAAGAATGCGTGGATTGGCGAAATGACCTCGAGGTCAACAAGTAAGCCAAATCTTGAAAGAAACAAAATGAAGGACAATCAAAGAACATGATTAACGCAAAGAAAGAGAGAAATGAAATAAAAAACAATGACAAAAAAATTCACAAAACCTACAACAGACAATGCCGTATAATAGTCAGCAAACAAACAATGGCGCATAACGCATATAAACAAGCAATGGCGCATAACAGTGAGCTAGGGTCGAATTAATCACAGTCAGAAACGGCAACTGCCTGATAATAGCAACAGAGAATTGGAAACATGGATATCAAAAAGCAACCAAAATTATAAATTTCAAATTTCTTTTGGTAACATCTGACTGCACATCTTAAATATGCATTTTGCAAGTTCGTAGTTACGTATTTTTTTAAATTTCAATAACATTAGCAGAAAAATACCTATGTTTATAGGTATTCATTGGTGTAATTTTACATACATTGCGTATTACTCGGTTATTGAATTTAATTAGACTATCTAACAAGGTTGTATTTGCAGTGCTCCAAGTATGTAGCCTACTGCATAGTGCAGGTGACAATGAACACTACAGAAAGAGATTTTACGGAGCAGATTCACATTTACAAAAGGCTGCAACATTTACAGTGCCGCGCTACCACAGGCAACCTTTTTACCCACACAAGCGATATGAAGATCCCAAGTTAACCGCGAATCTATTACAACACCTAGGTACTCTCAACTTGTTCTATTGTGAGACCACCGCAAGAGAGGTTGAATGGGGAGGTTAAAGGTGAATTTTCGGAAAAGAGATGAATTTAGTTTGTGTGTAATTAACAGTTAATTCATTTGCGTTCATTCAAGTTTGAATTTTTCTTGCTCCAAGTTTAGTTTTAATTCCAGTTCTGCGGTATTATTATGTGAGAGCAATAGAGTAGTGCCATCAACGAAGAGGTTTAGTTATTGCTGCCAAATCATTAATGGTGATTAAAAAGAGCATTGGGCCAAGCATGGAACATTGAGGAACGTCACATTTTATAGTACTCAGGTTGGATCTTTGTCGGTAAATGGAGACGAACTGTTTTCTATTGTTAAGGTAATTTCTATAAAGGTCGTTTGGCACACCACGTACAACGCCATAATGGTTCATCTTATTTACACAATTTAATCGGTGATCTATGCTCTACATTACAGTGTCGAAATCTTCTTAGGTCTAAGAATACAACAGATAATAACAAGTCATGTGAATATCCAGGACGTTAACCATAATGGTCAGGGCAGATTAGACAGTGTGTATCAAAAAAGTTAGTTATGTTACTTTGTTTCGAAGATTTTGCTGAAATGTTTTTTCGAAGATTTTGCTGAAATGGCATAGCTAAGAAATTGGTCTATATTTAGAGGAATTTAATCAAGTACCAGATCTGAAAATCGGACCACATTGGACACAAATTGGACCGCTAGTTTAAGCTAGCGGCAAACGTTCATTGGAAATACTTGAATTAAAGGATCATGCGAGATAGATCGTTACAATATTCATGGTCATTTTGACTAATGAAATTAGTATAGTATATCACATGGGACATCAGAATTGTTGCGTTTGAGGTTATTAATTTGAATTGCCACGCCATCATGGAAAGGTAGGCTACGGTTAAATACAAGGAATTTTCTACTGAAGGAGTTGCTGGAGAAGCAAAATTTTGATCTGAATGTCAATCCTAAAAGCAATAAGAGGTTCATCACGTATTTTGATGCAAACGGCCACTGCTTTGAAGGGCCTCAAAAGCGCACCGGACAAACGCATAATGCAATGCATTTTAGTGTGCTGCAGCTTCTTGCGTTTGCACTATTTGAAATAAGATTTCATCAACATTTAACAATGACTTTCTGTTGAAACGTTCGTTTTTTGCTGAAACTTTTGTGAATAGCGATAGTTTGTTATTGATTTGCAGGCAGGATACAATCTTTCCTATTGGGTTGGATCTGACCAGCACTGGTTGCGAAATCGGTATTGGAAAACACAGAGACGGCAGGTGGAACCAGACTTTTCAGGTGCTTTTGAACAAAGTTTGGCCCGAAGCAACAGCAGCACGCATTCATGCACGAGCGAAGCTCCAAATGGTCAGTGCGTTTTGTGTAAAAATTTAAGAGCTGAAACAATTAGAATCTATAAGGTAAATGTTAGACATTGAATTTAATGAAATATAAAACTTTTTTCGCTCTTTTTCAAAGTTAAGAAATGATTGCATGACAAACATTTTTGCTAAATGTGCTCATGTTTTTTTGCAATCCCTCGGCTGAGACACTGATTATTTTCTTCTTCTGACAGTAGATTACAAGGAGTAAACTTTGTGATTAACGCAGAATCAGGAAAACAGATCCATAATGAGCAAGACGCAATATCAGAAAACACTCCAGCTGAATTTGCAGATATTCACGAAGAAAAAGATAAGTGCGTTATTATCTTAAAAATTTCGTGATGAAATTGTGATTGCAAACAAGCAACTCCAGTTCTGTTGGTTATTGAAGATTCAACCTGCTAATCTTGATCATAGGCGTAAGAGACGGGGGTCGGGGAGGCGGGGCGGCCGCCTTCCCGGGCTTGAAAATTTTCAGGGCAAACTCTGTTTTCAGGGCAAGCCAAGTTGCTTCAAAAATCCCGAATGATAAAAATTTTTCCATACAGTTAAAAATTGCAGGGCAACTATACTTTTCAGGGCAAGCGCAA
>Ga0210059_1006944_pt1 | contig 18077 bp, 14 predicted proteins | sample Ectturendosymbi2_FD_188042 | JGI IMG/M metagenome (GOLD analysis project Ga0210059, IMG submission 188042) | Ecteinascidia turbinata endosymbiont from Florida, USA - Sample 2 (SPAdes) (version 2) | ecosystem: Host-associated > Tunicates > Ascidians > Unclassified | place: Key West, Florida... | reverse complement strand
TTTAATATATAGAAAGGTTAACTATTTCCCTATGACAATCTGGAAAGAGAAAAATGAATAAGGTCATCGATAAAGGTTTTAGAAGCTGCCGCTTTGTTTCAACAATTGTGAAACACCCTGTATATTCAAAAATATTCGTGTATGTTAGAGAGGAAATGCGTCAAAAGCTGTAGATGGCTGCAGCACTGCAGTGGTGTCACGAGATTTAAGGAGGTTGAGAACCAGTCGCGCAATCATGCTTTGCGGAAAAGAACTTGCTGTCAATGCATGCTGAGAACGGAAATTCGCCACCCTGTGTCTACAGGCTACAGCACCCCACTACTTCATACACTGGTTTGATGCGGCCAATTTTTGTGAACAACCAAACGATGTAATATTTAAAGGAGAAACTTCTTTGTTTGACAGTTTCCGCTGTAACAACGTTACGTCATTAAATCAAACCACTTGGTTTATGTACACCAATCAATAAGATCAGAGTATATTTCTATTATCCGAGTTATACATATTTCTTATACTCCTCCGAAAAAATGTGCCAAACACGTTTTATTTTTTATTTCTAAAGGAATTCTTGACCAGATTTCTATTGCACTATGTTTTATCATTTTAGCACTTGAGTTCAAACGTGCTTTTGGTAAAGCAAATTGCAGATCGTTGTCAGAGCGGTTGTTGTTAAGCATTCACAATCAGGAAGCAATTGAGCATTGCAATGTTTGAAGTTCACTCATCTAGGTTTGGGTGGGAAGCTCACTTTGCACTTCTGCGCCAGCAGCCATGTACAGTATTTTATTTTACTTCGCCTTAACCCATTAAGCTAAAGGAAGCTTCCGATAGTGATTTCACTATCGAGGATGTTATGCTTTGGCCGGATATGCGCTTCTTGCGCTCTCAATGTAAGCGCTGCTCTGCAGTTCACGGAAGGTACTATCTTTGCGGTAGAGTTAGTTGTTGAGTATTTCGCCACAGCCCATCTGTTTATAATCAACATCAATTCCGTGTTTGAAGAGATCATCAGGTGAAGTGATGGTGACCCATTTTTCAGATGTCTTGAGCTTAGCTTTTATATTGCCATTTCGAGTGTAGCAGAAGGTAAACGTATCAGAGCAGGATTTTTGCATGTACTTCAGTAGCTTGTATCGTAGAGGTGTGAGATCTTCACAAACGAAGACGTGCTGCCTTCCTTCGGTATTTTTGAGTTCGCGTTTGTTAGTAAGAAACTCGTTTCTTTTTTTGTATGACACAAATCTTGCAATGATTGGGCGTGGATTCTCATTGTTTCTTCTTTTTTGTCCTAGTCGATGTACCCTTTGTATTTCGTTATCTTTGAGATCGATTTCGAGCTCATCTGCTATTTTGAACAAGACCTTTTCCCCATCATCGTTGTCTTCTTTATTTTCCTCTACTCCATAAATAAGAATATTTTCTCTTATTATTGCTCTTGTCTGTCAAGTTGGAGGACAAGCAGATTTGTTTTCTGAACCATCTCATCGCGTAATTCTTTTTTTTCTTCAAGCTGATTCAACTTATTTTCATATTCAACCATCTTTTTTTGTATTCCATTTAGCTTATTCTCAAGATTTTGTGTGATATTAGTTAGCTTGTCCAGTTTTTCATTCTGAATGAGCATTATTTCTTTCAATTGTTGGAAACCTTGCCAGACTTGATTGAATTTTTTTTCTTCTTTTGAACTTGATTTTCCCCATGTAGCCTCATTCATCATGCTTGGTTTCTTTATATCCAATATCAATAGATCAGTATTCAGCAGCAAGTTGCATATTGTTTGATATAGTATTAAGTTAGGTTATTACACACACTATTACAACACTATTCAACACTACCCCTGTCTTATTCAAATAGAATCAATTGACGCAGCACACACAAAATCAGGAAACAATCAAACCAGATGTGTTTTGAACACAAGAAACTAGTTTCCCTGTGAAATAAATTGTGATGGATTCACTTGCGTCACTCCTGTGGCTTACGGTGATTGCATCTCGTATATCTACAGCAGGGGTCAACAACGTGGTGCCCGCGGGCACCAGGTTGCCCGCGGCCTCTTCTAAAAATAACATTAGCATGATCAATGTTTTCATATTAACGAATATTAATACTAAAATAGTTGGAGGCAAATTGAACAAATTTTATTTCAGAAGTGTGAATCAAACTAGTAGCCCTTCGCATTAATCGATACACAAGAAGTATCTAGCAGTTTCAAAAAGGTTGCTGACCCCTCGTCTACAGTATACGTTTCGTGAAATTGCGAATTATTTTGTGTGTTAACACTATATATTGGTTCCTATGACGCGGTTCGCCAAAACGTAATTGAACCTTGCACAGCTGCGAATAAACTAAGCTGGTACTCGTCTAACGATTTAGCTTATGACAGCGTGCTCTACGCTCATCATCAAGGTCTGCAAAGTCCTGAGGCAAGTCGCCGTTAGAAGTTGTAGTGGTTTTTGAAATACTACGTGCATCTCCCTGTGTTGTCTGTGTGTATCATCTAACACCTGCTCTGTAATGCGTTGTGAATAACCATTTTTGTGATACTGTGTTAGTCGAGTACTCTTGTGATATGGACCATGAGTCTGACGCAAAATAAATATTATTATTATTATTGATGAAGCCAACGAACACACCAAAAAACAAATATGCACACATTTTGTTGCTTTTTGGTTTTAGTTGCTACGCATAAAAGAGAACGTGTGACTCTATCAAGGGGGTGTTTTCTTGATCTGCCAGCTTTCTTCTCATGTCCCTTAGGTAGCAAATCCTAATTGGACCCAAAGCAATAGTGAAGCATTTGCCTGAAGTGTAACGTAGTAGGCTACTGTTGATCGACGAGTTGCTAGGACACCACAGCTGACGTGCTTTCCCTGAGAAAGCAGACAAAAGCGTTCACCGGCTTCACGTTGACCTTCTCTATGTACATTCCAGGATCGTGTTCTAGCCAGTCTGTTCGTCGGCTCGCGACGTCATCGTCTCATATTGGGGTCGGCTGCTCCAGCTTAACAAATTGGTCAAGTGGATCGCCGCACCTCCACGTCTATCGTGGACCGTTGCAGTGCATGAGCGCCACCTACCGGGACGCGGGCATCCGTGGCCTGTACCGCGGTGCGGCAGCGATGGTGCTTCGCGACATTCCGGGCTATGCGTGTTACTTTCTGCCGTACGCGGCGCTTTGCGCCCTCTTCACCCAGGAAGGAAAGCAGACGTCAGCTGGAGCATTGCTGCTCGCCGGTGGTCTAGCAGGTGTTTTTTCGTGGAGCATCACCCATCCGATGGACTCTGTTAAAAGCAGGTCGGTTTTTTGACGCAACTGCAAGCTTTGCAACGATGTTGAGGTCGGGACGTAAGAACGTTGGCGTTGTCAAGTTAACGATAAAGTGTCGGTGGGCGTGATATTCTTCGTCCGTGTAAAAACTGTCGCTTGACATTAGAGCACCGTTAGTCGTCAAGACCACAATGTTCCCTCTAAGGTGCGCAAATGCGCAGTACACCGCAAGACCATGTTGCGTAGTGAAACGTCGTTCTTGCGCTCTTGCAAAATTCCAAAGTTAGTTTCGCACAGGCGTTTTACCGCTTACAGCGCTTCACTAGTTGTCTAAATGGCTGCGCAGTTCCATGCGCACTAAAACACACATTTGCTCAGTGTAGAATTTTCTTAGAGGCAACACTGGTCAAGACAGGTGTAGTAACCTCAGAAATTTTGGCGACAGTGGAATTGTCGTTGACGCAGCAACTGCGAAGCAAAATTATTTCAGAGGGCAAGGAACTTAACCGTCATACTAGGTTTGTTCAAATTGTTTTTCAATCACCACGTAACTTTTGCCAAATTTCTGAGAAAATTTTCTTCAAATTTTAAAACAGCATTTAATGATTAAAAAAATTTCAAGCAAGTTATCCTGTCCTTACGCTTTTGCCAGTTTCTTCGATTTTCACCTATTTCTCTGCTCTTCAACCGACGTTTGCAGACTGCTTCTCTCCCTGCGCTTCTCGTATGTGTCCTTGGCGCAGCGCGTCATATCTGAGTTTGATCGATTAAAATCTTTTGAACCAAGTGTCAACTGACATGTACGGCTGGAAGGTCGCATTTATAAAGTTGCAATAACACAGAATTTACTGAATGACGATCTGACCTTGTGGTGACGCACATCTCTGTTCAGTTTAAAGCGAATTCGTGGCAAAATTCCTTAATGCAGTTGAAGTGCATCGTCGTATTTTTTAAAACACCTGTATAAATTGTATCTAATTAATGTTATATATATAATTTTTATCATTAAGCTCATAGGTGTCGACGTAGGTGCAAGAGGATTGACAATCTCAATCTCCTGGTTCTTTGGTTGACCCCTATGAGCTCAATGCTAAAATTTGCAGCTCGCTGACTCACCGGTTATCCGATAATAAACTAACATTTTCAAAACCAACTAAGCGACACCTACTAATTGAGAATCCAAGCCACATCTACCAGTTGGCGATACACCAAATCATGAGTTTTAACAGCAGACCTATAAGTTGGAGATCATCCTTAAACCCTCCCAGAATGCAGCAAAGTTTCTTTTATGCCTTGAATATCGTGGCGAACTCTCGCCACCGATCGTCAACGTAACCAGCGCTCCTTGGATCGGCAGGTTGCAGAGCGACAGCGGTTCGCAGCGACCGAAGTTTCGCGGCGTGCTACACTGCATCAGAGAGAGCAGCCGCGTGGACGGACCCTCGGTGTTCTTTCGAGGCCTGACAGTGAACGCACTTCGCGGCTTCCCGCAGAGCGCGGCTCTCTTCTTCGGCTACGAGATGTCGATGCGCGCGATCCGAGCGATGAGGGGCGAGGAATCCGGCTAAAGTGGGGGGGAGGAAGACTCGGAAGTATTCCGGTGCTTCTCGTTCAGTGAAAAAGGCAACTTTTGCTTCGACGAGCAAAGCCTCGACTGGAATCGGGTGCTGCGAGCAGTTCACCTAGGCCTTCGTTCTGCAGAAGCCAACGTGTCGGCATTTTTTCTATTGCAAAGCTTGGCGAAGTTACGTTGAACCATCTTCTCGCTTCGTCTCTCTCGGAGACTTGACGTTATTTCGCACTTAGCTTCTGCTTGAGTGCGGTGAAAGTTTTTATACCTCGTAGTGCGCTATTGCAATTCTGTTCTCCGTTTAACTTGTGAACTCCAATATGCAGCAGGGCTACGCCCCAGTGTTGTTTTGTGCGTAGATTTCTAGGATCGTTGTTGTTACACACGAACGCTGTTTACCTCGATCACGATGGCGCTTGACCTATTCGCTGACTGGGCTTTCCAGTCAGCATTCGTATGCGTCGGATTTTGCAAGCGGTTAGTTGAAAGTGTCTGTCACCACACGAAGTGTGTTAAGCTATGACGTGTTTAATCCGACATTTTTCAGTAACATCGTTTACTATGACGCCCCAGACGCCCCACGTGCCAACAAGCAATTTATCCGTCACGCTTGACTATTTTAACGATGCAGATTAGATTATTTTTCTTCGAACATACACAAATCGAAATCGTTGATGATATCAAATAAAATCGATGATGAAAGTTTGTGCGACGATGTTCTTGCAAACACTGCACAACTATGAAACAACAAATGCGGAAGCCAGGGTTGCGGAGTCGGATTCCTAACAACACTGGGGGTCAGAGTCGGATTTTTTTGTCCGACTCCGGACGTCCAATTGGATAATATTTACATCACACTCTTAAATTGGGATTTCCTTTAAAGTTAAAACAGATCGATCAAGTCGGAAAATTTTACTTCCGACTCTGCAACCCTGGCGGGAGCGGCTCAGACAAGATCACTACCATGTCTGTATGCCACTCTAATTTCCTGCAAGAACTTTACCAACAAGCAGCACACCTGTTGTTGGTGTCCACTTAACGAAATAAACTGATGACGAAGTTTTTTGAGAGGCAGCAACGCACCTTTCATAGTGCAGAACAGCCCAGCTCTTGCGCAACAACGTGGCTTCATCGGCGACGCTCAGTTATCACTGGTGAAAAGTGAAGAACATAAAATACATGCCAATCGTCAGTTTCCCAAATATATGTCAGTGTATGCGAAAACCGGCTTGTTCTTTTCGTAGTTCGTTACAGCCCCCCGTTGTATCTGAAGAAATGGAAAGCACAGAAATTTGATCTCACTTTCACGCCGAAGTAGGCCCACGATCCTTGGGAAAGCGAGTTCACGGCGCGAATTGCTTTTGCACACGATAAAAAATGGGTGAAAAAAATCGATTCAACTTTTTGGCAACGTTCAAGTCTTGATGCATGCGGCATCTACTGGCAGAACACACTTCCTGCGTCCCATTTCCTGCTGGTAACCGGCCATGCAACTGTAAGCTCGAGACGCCGACGCACTTGGGAGAGACAAAATGTACTGGCAACGGTCACCGTTTCGATAATATCAGATTTTCTATTTCATCTGCGTCTTTCGGACACGCGTCGCTGAGCACCCTCGGACCTGATGACGTCAGCATGACGTCGTCTTCAATGCGAATGCCGATGCCACGGAATTGTTCGCGAACCGAAACGTCATCGTCGCGGATGTAAAGACCTGCGGAGAACAAAAGGAGTTTGATGCATGGATGACGCTGGTTTCAACCAGGACCGTCGCCAAAAAGTTGTGAATAGGGGGGCTTTACGTTTGTGCAGGGTGGGCTTGACATTCAAATCTGATAAAATTGCATTGTTTTATAGTGTTTCTTATTTCAATTTGGGGGCTTGGTGCTCTGTTTGGGGGGCTAAGCCGACCAAAGCCCCCCGTGGCGACGGGACTGGTTTAACAGTAGGCTCGCTGAAAAAAACACTACCATACCGCATTTTACAAATGCCAAAAGGATAACGAGCAATTTTTTCATGTGAAAAGACAGTGACTTGCGAGCAAGACTTCGCAGATAGTTGTCATCAGGGAAGCTCTTCCGCATTTTTCAGAACATTGAACTCCTGTGACCAGTATTTGATGCGCTACAGGCTTTTCTAGAAAGCAGCTAAATACCAAGCACATATAGGTACGGCATTAAAGTAACGCCATTATCATTCATGCATTGTGCAAGAGGCTACAGCTAACAAATCACCCATTTTATGCCCACAGCGTTGCAGTTGAAGAACATCGGGAGTCCATGTCGCATAGTTCAAGAACTCTCACGTTTAACAGTGCTGAAATTGCACTTTAAACTTGAAAAAATGTTTGTCACTGTCATGAATGCTACGATGTAGGATTTCTCATCAATCTCGACAGATGCGATTTCCGTGCTCCTGACACACTTCCAGTGAATTCCAAGAAACGATGTCATAAAATAGTTTTTCTATTTTGAAAAAGCTCCTTCAGTTCAGTGGTGCTAAACGGGGTCCCCATTGAAAAACCGGGGGTCTTCAGAAGAAAAGCGTAAGTGTTTTCTTTCAATCCTCACATGTACAAGCAACAACGACCACCGCCTTTGACGAATGACATAACCGCAGAAGAGGGGTTCCCAGGCCATTATCTTTAGAGGTCCCCGGGGGTTGGAAAGCTCAAGAACCGCTGCATCAGTCAGTTTAATGCGTTTCGATGCACGAACGACCTTACGATCGAGATCCTTCACGTCCCCAAACAGGACCACAAACGCCAACACTTACCCGGCTCTATTGTGACAGCCATGCCGGGCTTGAGCTTGGTAGCTTTGGACACGCCGTCCGTATCGTGGACGTCCATTCCCAGCCAGTGGCCAACGTGGTGTGGACAAAACTTTCGTCCAAGCTGTGAAACACAATGTTGCAGTGAGTCGCCAACAGCTCAATGGGATATCGCGCCAGTTACGGAGAGATACGGAATCGACGAAGACACTTTGCCAGCCAAAAATAGTCAAGCAACGAGACGAAGTCCCTGCAAGTTGGGATCATCAGCATGAGTGTAGTACCGCATTACAAAGTAATCGTAGTCACAGGTTTTCTCCCAAAGTGACGGTGCGCTTGCCAACCATACAGAACATCGCCAAACTCCGGCCAACTTACGGCGAGCATTTCATCGTCCGGAACCTTTTTTTCGAGCACGTCGTTCTGCGCAATTTCTTGCGCAAGCAGCATCGTCATGGCTTGGTAGATCTCGTCCAGCGAAGCACCGGGAACGCAAAGGTTAATGCAGGTCTGCTGCACCCGATGCACGATGTCGTACAGCAGCCTTTGGGCGGGCGAGAATCTAGATTGTGAAACGTTCAATACTCAGCATCTTGCAGAACCAGTCCGGAGTTGTAAACGGGCCTCGTTTTGAAGCCCAAACTCGGCCCGAGCCCGACATTTATTTTTAAAGCCCGATTTAGGCCCGAACGCCAAGTTTACCAAGTGAGTCAAGATATGCGCAAGTGCGGGGTATTGGTGGAGTAGCAAAGGAAACGTGACTAAACAATTCACAAGTGTGAAGTAATCATTTTTAATGAAGGTTTAATCAGCTCAATTGCTAATGAAGATTTGATCAACTCATGTATGGAAATTAACCAGACGATAAACAAAAAAACCGCACAGGTTTAATTCTTTGAAAAAGCGACGTTGTGTTTTCAGGGTATGGTGCATTGGCAATGCTGTTTATGCGAAAGCACTCTCACAAAAAGTGAAATTGAAAAGTTCGGAAAAGGTGATAAACTTCGTTTCAAACTGCTTTCAGTAGTAAAAAAATTAAACACTTCAATCAAGAAACTAATGACCAACTGAAACAGCACTCCGTGGTAACTAAGCTTTAAATCGACCTTGTCGGCAATGAATTTAACTTTTGGAACAAAATAATGGACTCAGGTTAGTGGGGATTTTAATGGGAAGGGCCATGCTATTCACATTTTTCTGCTCGGCTCTCCTGGTCGACACCCCGTGTGAAGCCAGCTGAGTGGTTTCCAACCTTTACCTGCTTGCGGACTTCCTGCATGTTTGCATTCAATTTTTTTCCGGTACAACCTCACAAACTCTGAATTCAGGTCGGAATCACCGAACTGACACCACCACAGCAGTGCAATATCGCTTAAACCAGGGGTGGGGAACCTGCCGCCCGCGGGCCTAACGCGGCCCTCGTGAACATTTGATACGGCCCGCATCAGAATTTCCGTTACCCAAGTTTGAGTAAACATTGCGTCAAAACGAAGCTCCATGATAAGCAGGTACTTAGATACATGAGCGCAACAGCTCTTCATTTCGGGGGCAATTTTCATGAAATTTCATTCGATGACGTCATCGTGCTTATTCAACCGTGGTACACGTTTTTCGCAAACGGTCACAGATAAACTTCTCTTCGCAACATTTCCGAAAATGAGAACTTTTTAGTTTTAATCAAGATGTAGACTTAACGATCAGGACAGAGTAAAAATTAGTAGCCTAATACAAACACATGGTTCCGCACTCAACTAGTGCAGTCATGGCTTTGGTGTGCAGACAAAGAAAAATTCAAATAGACTTTTCTTAAAAAGCGTTAAATATAAAATTTAATCTTATTCTTAGAAAGTTTCTGCAAATGCGAAAATTGCTATGCGGTCTTTTGAAATTTTCGATAAAAGGAATTGATTTTGCGGCCCGCAAGCGGTAATGCACAATTCATGCGGACCGTGATAGTAAACAGGTTACCCACCCCTGGCTCAAAACCGACACCGAATTTTGGCGATCAGAGTCACGATAAAAAACGGCTGTTTCTCGTGCGCCTCCGTGTGACCGATTCGCAGACACCAGGTTGAGCAACACTGCAACTACCGCACGTAGTTGTTTGTTAAATGCTGCCCTTTGTCTCCTACATTTTCGATTATTGGCCTGAATTGAGTTGCCCCACGTTTGAACTGCGGCTCACCTGCCGTTGATGGGCCACGTCCTCGTCACGTCGCCAACGTAGCCGTGGAACTCGGCACCGGCATCGACCAGCACAAGTTCGCCGTCGCTGACGCGCTGGTTGTTAGAAATGTAGTGTAAAGTATTCGCTCTGCACGAAGAGAGTTACGCAAGCTGCACGCGCGGTTGCAAAACGTTGCGGTCAATATCGTGCGTGCCAAAATCTCGGCGTTATCAGGTACTAGATGGCACGCGCTTACAACAAATAAAAATCGAAATATGGATACTTGCAAAACGTCATTCAAAAATGATAAACTAGCCGATAATGTACTGTAACATAACTATCAAAAGAGTAAGACGGATAGCAGCCGATATCGTAAAAACGAACACTATTGCAAAGAAACGAGCAAGTTTTTAAGACTTGAAGGCCATAGTATTGCATGTTGATGAGATCACGCGGAGCGTTGACCCTATAGGTGCCAAGTAGTTTTCAATAAAAGGAAAAACAAGCCCCGAATGCTAATATTCCAATATTTGCATCTCAGCTCATACCTGCTTCCGCCAGCGACAACTGGAGGGTAGGCGAGCATTTGGGCGCCTCCTAGCCGGCACTCACAGTCAATCATCGCATAAATCGCACTCTCGGTTATTTCCGGATACGAGATAGGCATAACACGCTTGAAGGCCTAAACAAAGCAGACCAGGTTGAACGCCGATGGTCTGGTCAGCAACGGAACAATCGACTTTTGCAGTGCTCATGGTGTTGCTTGAAGAAAAATAGACCATTGAAGCACGGCTTACGAATGTGATTTTAGATCAATGTATTTCAAATCAATTATGCTTTGTCATTTGGCATATTCTGACAAAAGTTTGAAAATGTTTGGCTGAGGAAAGCCCCGGCTCATGAGCAATTTCGGCTGGATGAAAGCTTAAAGCGCGACGCTATGAAATAAGTTGATCGATGTAGATGGTATGATTTTGCGTTTTGCATTGTTAGCAGTTGCTCTTGAAATCAATGTGACACAAAATTTCGAAAACGTAAAAGGTGGGTTTTCATTATAAGGAACAATTGTACTGTGATAATTATGCATTGAACACTACTGTGACAGGGCAAGGTAACCGAACAGACAGTAACTTTAGGAATACAACAATTATCGTGAAGACTATGTGTGTTCAAAACTGCACAGCACAGCACAGTAGGCACACCTGTCAATACAATCAACCTACGTTCATAGTACCATACGTCGAACCGTAAGAGCTCAAGCTTCAGTCACATCCTCAACGCTTCCTGAATTCAATTGGGCCTTTTGAGCAAAACTTGCGAAAAGCGTAACGTGACAAAACTTGAGCCAGCGCTTGATCACGTCAGCAATATGAATCTTCGAAATTTTATTAACGGTTAAGGTCAACCAAAACTTTAATTAGACGTCCATGAAAGACAACTTCGATTGAAAAACGTTTCGCGGGCAGCACTTTAAAAACTAAACGTCAGAAGTAAATGTAATCCTCATCAAAACAATGGATATATGCAGATTGAACCTGGTGTCTTTTTTATGGTAATGGTAATGGTTTATTGTTTCATATGACTCAGCCAACAAGCAGAAGCGTCATAAAAGCCATCGCATGCAGTAAGCCAATCGCTAGCGAACATTAGAGCAAATGAAAACACAATGGCACAATAGTTGATCAGTGTAAACAAAGAGGGGCGCTGTGTCATATTTGAGCAAATTTTAAGCAAATTTAATAGGAGCTAGCTCAAATTTTTTACCAAGTAGCCAGTTTTGATCTAATCGTGGAGGCCGTGACCCAATGGCAGCTACTGCCGTCGCTTCCTGCCCACATATTCTCTGCGTGGTCGGGGTGCTATATGAATTGAACTAATTAGATGCAGCTAATTACCAGTACATGACAAAGTTGCATACAGTACTTTCACTTTCTGCAAACTACATCTCTACGTAAAGACTCGACAAATAAATATTAAAAAAACGTTTTTTTCAGAAAGCTTATATCTGACCAAACAAAGGATTATGACTTAAGATGGCGTTGGAGAGATTTTTCTTTTTTGCAGGTCATCTTCTGACGAAAACGTGCTCCACACATCAACCAAAGTGACTTTAACACTTTAAAAGTTCACCTCTCTTCCATTTCTCAAAAAATCACCATGCGGCGATCGTTAATCTGTCCAAAATAGTTGATATAACCTGGTCGAAAACGGAACACACATTTTGACAGGTTTCTCATCCAATACATTTAAAGCTTCAAACTGCCAACCAAGACGAAGGAAATTTGCTTAAACGTCAGGCAATAGAAGATCACAAAAATATTCAATCCGAAGACAACGCGTGGCATATTACGTACGCACATGCAGTGGAGGGAGAACGTTGTCCCCAACTTTTTTTGATAAGGGAACAGCACTACCCCATTAGTTTGCTGTAGCACCAAAAATACACGCCCTTTGGTGTCAATTTTTGTGAAAATTTTCAACAGAGAAAAATCCTCAACTATCTTACTTAGCATATCATGTATTTCTAAAAATTATGAATCGTCACTCCACTTAAAATGCTTTTGACATTACATCCTGCGTCTATATCGCGAAAAAATTTACTTTTTTGATGCATCTACCGATGGTGATTGAGCAAATATCTGGTGAGTATGCACTTGCAATCGCAGAATTGCACATAAGTTGTTGGAGTAACTGCGCATGAGTGCTTTTCAACCGTAATCTGTACAATACAAATTGATGATGCAATGAAGAAAAGAGATAACCATGTTCACGGTGGCAGAATAATTTATAAATGATATATGAGCAACTATCTTGTTAAAAAAACAAGAAAATGTTTTTTTCTTTTACAAAACACCGTAGACGGAGTTAGTGGACAGTTAACTCAAACAGATCTCAAAAAATGAATCACAGAAAGTGGGATATTTGTACGAAACCCTACCTCAGCTGATATCCGAGCAGCTTGCCCCATTAAAAAGGCTTCCTTTTCCGATTTTACATGCCGGTGATGATGAATTATGTTCGAGATAGTGCATATTGCCATGTTTTTATCAAATGCTTCAGAGAGGAACGACCTGACAGTAAGAAATGTAACAGCATTCAAACCTGCATCAGGTTGCCGATAAGCATGTGCCTTGGGTGCAACATGTGTAGAAAACCTTTGTACAGTGCACGCGCAATACCAACCTCATGTATTTCATATGCAGCATGAGATTCGATGGCTTTTGATAGTCGTACCAAATGTTGTAATCATTGGAAAGAAATTTTTTAAGCACAGTGGGGAACTCGTTGATATCCATTGTGCAGTCGACGCCTGAGCAAAACATAAAGTGCTGCGGAACAGGAAAAAATGAGTTATTGCTACTTCAAACTTTCTGGAGAAACGCCGAACACTAAAAGCAAAGCGTGTTACTGAACATACTCTTTATCATCTATCAAGTTTCACAGCAATTATCGCATCACTTCAATGGCTAAATGATGGTAAATTAAAGGTTTTAGTTGCTTTAAATCTCACGTCCTAAGACTACTTGCGTTTTAATTACTCTTAACCTATGCATTGCATATTGGTTGACATAAACTTTTTTGTATACAAAACATCTAACGGCTCTTATATCTGCTTGAAGAAGATTGGCAGTTTTTAAAGTGGTACAATTCTACTCCTACAGAAATGCTCATTAACTGCAATACAAGCACTAAATTGGTATGAAAAAGATTGATATTGCAAGGTTTGGTTGGCACTGAGTTCCATAGTGATTTTCAAACAAAGATGAACCTACTTGTTAAGCTGTTGAAGAAAAATAAAACTGACTGACCTAATTACATTTTGCAGAGATACAAGACAAGCAAGTGCACAAACCTGTATGCTGTAAAGCACCGTCTGTGCCAGCTCTAGGTCCATGCCAAAGTTCTTTGTCAGGATTTCGTTCTTGCACCAACAACGTAGACTTGTACCCAGCTTGATTTGGAAAAGTTTCCATAATTAAGCAGCTTTCAGGTTCCTATGTAACAAACACGTTCCTATGTTAAAGCACAAATTACCACCTTGAAAATTTTTCATGGTGATAACTACATTATAACAAGGATCAACGTACTATATACTTAGTGTTGTGATTGCAGGGCCTGAGCAGCAAGCACGCAAAGCTCCACACTGGCAGCAAACAACAATAGAGATCATTGGATGAGATTACTCTCGTCACCACCATCAACTGTTCACTGGGTTCACAAGCATTATTAAAGGTAACTCACCAAGACCACTCTATCGAGATGGTTCTTCATTGCTTGTTTGCGCTACATGCATATAGGTGCTATTCTTAGCAAAAATCCCTTTCATGGGGTCTACTGAGTGGTTGCAGCACTAGTTTTGTTATGTTACATATTAAGTACACTAAATCCCTAGAAAGAACTAATAACTTAAGCAGATGGCAACAAATTTAATAGACAGGTTGTTTGCAAACAAAAAAAACTTTTTTACTTCCAATACTGCGCATACCACTTTATAAAAAAGCAACTAACCAAAAACCCAGTAAGGTATCTGAAATTGGTATTCTGGTAAAATGGATATGGAATATCTTCAGTCATGTAGGTAATTGGTTTTCCAAACAGAATCACAGCATGTGCTTTTGGTTCCACCTAGCAATAGAAAAAATATCAAATCATTGATCAAATTTTTAGTGGAAGTACTTAATGTAAGTTGGAAACTTGCTTTTCTTGATTGCTAGCTGAACAACTGTGAAACATCAAACATGTTTGAATCAATTTACATCCAGTGATTTAGTAGAACAAGTTTTCACCAGTACCCAATCTTTGTTTTATACTGCAAGGTTAACCTGAATATGCATAGTTTTGATAGTCATATAGAGTGCATTTTGTACACAAACGTAATTCACAAAAACCTAGAAGAATGCAGCAGACAATACAGCTTGCAGTATAAAACAATATCAGTGATTTAGTAGAACAAGTTTTCACCTGCACCCAATCTTTGTTTTATACTGCAAGGTTAACCTGAATATCCATAGTTTTAATAGTCATACAGAGTGCATTTTATACACAAACATAATTCACAAAAATCTAGAAGAATGCAGCAGACAATACAGCTTGCATCACACCACTGCCTACAATGATTTGTCAATCTCTCACTTTGTTTTTAAGACACTAATGTGATGTTTACTCCAAGTGTTTAAGTTAAAATTCAGGTTCATTTCCATATAAAAACCACTTTCAAGAATAAGACTGCCACTTGTACAACAATGACCTGAGCTGAATAGGTACCAATTCCTGTTTCTGGTCTTAATTCAAATCAGAAATGTGTCACTGGTAGGTAGTCATAGAATGACATCCTAAACCTGGCCAAAAATCACACCAATGAAGGTGGTACAAAAAAGAAAAATACGCTGATAAGTTTGTGTTGTGCATTCAGCACTAACTGTTAAGAATAACCAAAACCAAACTTTTATACTCTGATATAACAATTGAAAATCTTACATATGCTGCAAAATATAAGTGTAGGCCAAGAGTCATGCACTTGTATCTCATTCTAATAGTCAGAAGATGATTCAGATATGAAATCAAAATCATAACGATTCAGTGATCTAAGATTTCAACAAAACTGTATGAAAAACTGATGAGAAGTTCTTACATTTCCAGGAATTTGCTTGGGTTTTGACATTTCAACTGAAGACATGATTGCACTTCTTCTTTCCATGTAATCTTGTTTGGTTAAACAAGGTGTTACTTCATCTGAAGACCAAAACTATTATAAATAAGCATTTATAAGATTAGTACTGGCTTGTGAAGATATCTTTTCACTGTAGTCTGTCAACATAACATTGATCTCATCTTCCAACAACCTCAAATCTAATGCAAATTTACATAAAAAGATCATAGAAGTCTGTTTTTACAAAGTGCATCTGGTAATCCATGGAAGTAAAACTCATCCACAATTAGTTTAAATCAGGGTTGGGGAACCTATTTACTATGAGAGGCCACATGAATTGTGCATTATCACCAGTGGGCTGCAAAATCAATTAAATTTATCTTAAATTATACCTTTCTCTAACTATGAGGAAGGGTGGCTTCTCTTGACTTACTCTCTAGGTAGGTACCTGCTTATCATGGAACATCATTTTGATGCGATGTTGTACTCTAACTTGGGTAACAAAAATTCTCACGCGGGCCATATCAAATGTTCATGCGAGCCACATTTATTGGCCTGTGGGTTGCAGGTTCCCCACCCCTGGCTTAAATAATAAAACACGATAGCATATACATTATCCTTCTTAAAATAAGCATCATACATGTAAAAATCCTTTTACATAAATCAATGCTGGTATCAAGAAAAGCATATGCACACCATTTTTCATGAGAAATGGATGAGTGAAACCTGTAGGCTGTCCAATGCTTCGACATAATGTAGATGATGTTGTTGATCCTGATGACTTGAAATCAAAACGAGAACACGAAAACTTCCGGTAGATGTTAGTCCTACCTCTTGGGCACAGATGTTTATAAGTGAATAAATACTTTGAAAAATTTTTCATTTCAGTCTCTTATAAGCTAAGTATGAAGGCTGCAAAATTAAGTTATAGTAATGGGTGCCACAAACTAAAGTGTTGACATGCTGTAATGTTAAATGAAATATTTTCTGATAGGACAGGTTCAACACAGCTGTACAATAACTTAACATGAAACAGAAAAATTAGAAAAGCATTTTTTATTATGGAAACGGTCTTTTACAACAATGAATCAGTTATTCTAAAGAACAGCAGTGCATGATATTATAGTACTGTTTTTTTTGTTGTACTCAAAGTATTTTGCTTAATCAAAATGCAATCGATATTCTGTGCATTCTGGACACATAGCCATTCATATCCCAACAAAACCAGAAAAGATTGATCATGGTTGTGGGGTTAATACTAGTGTTTGCCTTAGGCACATGGTTTGTATCACAGTGAAAGGAAAACAAAGATACAAAATTACATTAGGCGAGTAAGGGTCAGTGGTGTCAGTACCACCAGCGTAGGTTCGTACCTCCAGTGTGGGGATGTACCACCAGCATAGGGATTGATTTAGAAAGCAAGAAATTGTTTGTACCTCCAACATAATGTAAAAAAATTGGAGGTACAAACAATTTCTTGCTTTCTAAATCAATCCCTATGCTGGTGGTACATCCCTACACTGGAGGTACGAACCTACGCTGGTGGTACTGACACCGCTGACCCTTACTCGCCTAATGTAATTTTGTATCTTTGTTTTCTTTTCACTGTGATACAAACCATGTGCCTAAGGCAAACACTAGTATTAACCCCACAACCATGATCAATCTTTTCTGGTTTTGTTGGGATATGAATGGCTATGTGTCCAGAATGCACAGAATATCGATTGCATTTTGATTAAGCAAAATACTTTGAGTACAACAAAAAAAACAGTACTATAATATCATGCACTGCTGTTCTTTAGAATAACTGATTCATTGTTGTAAAAGAGTATAGGGAGTTGATTCAGAAAGCAACTGTTTGCACCCCCAGCGCAGGGATGGCTTGAGAAAGCAACTGTTTGTACCTCCAGTGTAGGGAGTTGATGTAGAAAGCAACTGTTTGTACCACCAGCGTGGGCATGATGTCAGCAGCTTAAATAATTCCGATTAATATTTGATATATTTTCAGCAAAAATAGGTTATTTGCCATTGACACTCACTGCACACGAGTAAGGTTCATTCACTGTTCAAGTGTCTTGCAGCGTGGCGACAGGACTGGTCGTTTACTTCTGCTTAAGGCTGGCCCTGCTTTATAAACGAACTCCCTACGCTGGAGGTACGAGCAGTTGCTTTCCAAAGCCATCCCTACACTGGAGGACGAGGACCGAGGTAAAGTGACCCGACTTTTCCAGCCGCAGTTTTTTTCAATGGATGCGAGGTTCGCGCGTAAAATTCAAAAGCCTTAAAAAGGCTTAAAATGATCTGATACGACAAAATAAACGAAATCAAATGAAAGAACAAGTTCTGAACATAACATCCAAAGCAAAAAAACTTGCAAATATGTTGTACAAAGCTCACACAAATTGTTCAAAACAATCAAGTTTTTCAAAATTAGTGATAATTCAACTAACAATTAAAAGACTTTCCGAGGGGGCTATCATAACCTGTTTCACGAAAGATGCAGAAAATCTAACAACGTATGGTTACGTGCCTTGATGCAGTCAGATTGTTTGTACTCGTCACTATTCTTTGAACACTATAATCACATTTTACTCCGTGATTGAGTGATCGAACTTTGCAGTGTCCGTTTGATCGATGGCGTGTCAAGCCA
>Ga0210059_1006943_pt1 | contig 18078 bp, 16 predicted proteins | sample Ectturendosymbi2_FD_188042 | JGI IMG/M metagenome (GOLD analysis project Ga0210059, IMG submission 188042) | Ecteinascidia turbinata endosymbiont from Florida, USA - Sample 2 (SPAdes) (version 2) | ecosystem: Host-associated > Tunicates > Ascidians > Unclassified | place: Key West, Florida... | reverse complement strand
CTCCGCTTGCCGTTCGAACTTCCGACCGAGGAAGTGATTAAAGCCAATTGCTCGCTATCTGGGCCTTAACCGATTTGACCAAAGAAGCGCTTCCCTCGTTATTTCTGATCGAGGCATTTTGAGTTTTGACTTTCACCAGGTACTTTCATCTGGTGCTGTCCCCTTGGACTTAGTCGAATTTCTTGTAGTGGCACTTGTGTGACCACTACAACGCTCACACTGCACTTGAGCCAGGTTCACTGTTCTGGTGTCATGCAGTGGTGAACTTGCAGGTCGCTCATTTGTCTGCAGAGGCAGGTTGCGAAACTTGCGAGCGGATTGTTCTACTGTAGGCAGAACCGTCGCCAGAAAGTTTTCAATAGGGGGACTTTGCAGTTCTGAGGGGGGCTTTTCGTTTGTCCAGGGAGGCTTGACATCAAAAAATTAAGCAAAACTCCACTTATTTATAGTGTTTCACGTTTCAATTTGGGGGGCTTAGAGCTTTGTTTGGGGGGCTATGCCCACCAAAGCCCCCCCGTGGGGACAGGACTGACTGTAGGTCTTTGTTGTGTAACAATAAAATGGCAACAAATCTTCTAATGTTCACTTCAAGTTACGGTGGTAGGCGTTTTGCCGCTTGTGAATTTTGAAAGCAAACATCTTGGCAGATAATGCAGCGAGAGAGTGATTGCTGATAGCGGTAAGCAGGGACGCCGGAGATCGGGGAAATTTCCCCCCTGACCTTTCATAAGGGGGGGAACAGGGCGGAGGTGTCTTTTTCACAACAGAATCATAGATAATTTCATAGTATATCAAGAGGGAATTGAAACACATTTTTCATAGTTTCTTCTATTATTTTTAGGTCAACGCTGCTGTTTAACAGAAGCAAGTATAAGTAATGATGGTTTTGTTTTCATTTAAGTTTCCATTGCCCTCAACAACCTTTTTACTTTCCCCCATGCCCTACCGCTGTTCCGGCGTCCCTGCTGCCAATTACCGACGAAGCTCGAAATGGTGCACATTTGCAAGCACAGATGTGCGGCTGTATTCGCGCACACCCAGGGCTGCCACATCATAAAAAGAATCGGGAAACTAGTGATGCATTAAAAAGTCTGCTAAATCTAGCAAGTTGAAATAGGAAGGTTTTAAAATTTGGATCAGAAAATCAATTAAACCTCCATAATTATCTTTCAAGCGTTTTTTGTAATTTTTACTTGATCGGACGATCTGGAAAAAGTCACGTCACTATCAGTTTTATTGGGTGTGCGCCGCACACCTAGAGTATAGGTCTTTGGTATTGAAGAATGTGAGAATTAGACATTTGAATACGTAAATACTAGTGTTGACAAAAAAACTAGTTTCGAAAAATAATATCTATGCAGCATATGTTAGTAACCATACAATAGGAAAAATCATATAGTTACAAAATTTTAATTTTTGTTATTTCACTCGTTGGATGCCTCCCTGCCTTAGATGCCTGGGGCCGTGACCCCGTTTGCCCCCCTCTACACGCCACTGGGGGGACGCAATATGTATTTATCCCCTTGGATTTGTCTCATACCAGTTCGAACCAAGTCATATGTTCGTCACAATCACCGGTGATATACTTCGTATGCAGAGTATTCTACCTCACATTTGTTTATTAGTGTAATTTCAGCATTTAACAACACCAAAATCATGTCGACTCGAAGGAAGCCTGCAAGTTAAAGATTTCCAGAACCATTAATCACATCTCCCGCTACAGTTTCATGAAACGTCTAAACCCATTCTTTGCTGTGTGACCATGACATCCTGACTGCAGCCAACAGTACGTTTGCCCATTCCCCAGGCACGAACAGAAATTCACGCCCCTGGTAGTGAGTAAATGTTTTAATATTTTTAAGTACTTCCGCTAACCCAGGGGATTCGGACCTTGAAATAAACAAAACCTGAAATAAGCAAAATCAAATCAGAAAATTGTTATGTGATAAAGCTATATTCTACCTGCAGGCATCGCCTGTATATAGAGCAGAACGAAGTTGCACAAGCTTCCAACTTTATGTGTTTGTGTGTCAAACTGTTTTTTATAGGCTTCAGTACTTCATTTTTATATTGATACCCCTTGACATACACGAAATGCTTTAACTTGGGCCTTACTGCCACCATTAAGATTATTGGAAATAGACATTGTCCACATCAATTAAGCTCCATTTTTTCCAAAAAAGTTTAGTTTTGTAAGCCTGTGTGCACAATTGGGCGCACCTCTCTCCAGAGCCTCTTCAACCAGTCCAGCTCACAGGACTTGGTGGAATTTCGTATATGTTAGCTGCAGAAGCTCGAAGTCGGCTGCCAGCATTCGACAATCGAAATGTTAGTTCCTTCGTGCTTCTGAGGTTTTTTGTTAGTTCAAGAGCTGAAGTGCAAAGACAGTCTCACGTGGACGGGTAAACATTAGGCTTCTGCGTTCCTGATTGCTGCCGTCACGTTTTTTCGGACAAGAGGCCTGTCGCGGTTCATACCTCACAACACAGTTAACCTCACATCACATACGTCCCAACATGTTGCACCGTTTGTCGTCGATTACACAAATATCAGCACTCCCCTCCCCAACACTTTTTATTATGACGTAACAGTACGCTGATGCGCAACGCGAACGTCTAACTCAGGGGTCTCCAAACTTTTTTGCCAGAGGGCCACATATGCGATTACACAACAGTTTGCGGGCCGAACATCTTACGTCAGGCGGTTGATTCGGGTCATGTTAAATTTTGCCAAATCAGCAAATCTTCCCTAAATATAATTTTCATTATTGACAAAACGACTTCGTGGGCCGTAGTTTGGACACCCCTGGTCTAACTGAACAGTGCTGGGTGATTTTTTTGTATACACAGAACGCAAGGTTGTTACTGACAAATCACAATTGGTAGCGAAAGTGCTTCAGAATGTCAAGTAGGTCTGATCAAAACAGTGCCATGAGCAGAACGGTGCACGGTAACCTCAACACAGAATGCTACACTGCTCGTTTCACTCACTTCCCAAGACAGACTGCGACGCAGTGCCAGCAAGCCACTTCGATCTATTTTATTCTAGCAAACTCCACATTCAAAGAACAACATGAAAAGTGATATATAATAATCATACATACGCTTCCTTCCGCGAATCTCCGGGAGAGATTTGCGCGATTGTTCAGACGTATACGAGCAAATGCGTGGACGACAAAGTCGTGCTGTAGTACTGTAGCAACTCAAGCAAAGCTATTAAACTTCAACTCAACACACTCGCGTGATTCACAGAGAGTTGGTGGTACAAGCATCGCGCTCGCCTCAAAGCGAAGGGGAGGAAAGCGAAGGAACGAAAAGTCGCTTTTTTCGCAACAGATGGGATTATTATTGAGTGCACGAACGAGGATATATCAGCAACGAAAAAAAGATACGATGTCAGAACAACTGAAATCGGGCGGTTTGTGTCGAACGTCTGCTTAGCACCAAAAATATCGATGGAACGATTCCATCAACAAAACCCATATTCATAGGATAGTTTCGGGTAGAGTGTTCCATGTCAGCCGAAAAAATGAGCGTGGATCACTGCTGAAAAACACGACAAAATCATTGAAAGAAAACGCTTTTTCTGTAACGACTTGCCGTCTGTTGCGTTTTATAATGCGAAAGCATCAAGCGCTAGTGCGGGCAGGAAATGGTGTAACTTCGGCGCAGCGTCACGCGGTTCGCTACAAATGGAGCGAGTCATTCCAAAGCAACGAGTGCGAAAGGGAGGTACCAACAACAAACGGATGTAAAAAAAGAGAAAAAATCACGTCTGCAACGATTTCTCCGATGTGCATTTTTCAAACTTTAGACAGGAGAATGTCTTCGAGAGTCAGGTTGAGCGTTAAAAAGATTTCGCACAGCGACTGAAGCAACGTTTCGAAGTGAAATACTTGTACAGGTGATGCAAAGTTTAACTGCTGTTCTAATTCGTTCCGACGGCAGATCGCTGTCGGCGAAGTGTCGACGGCCCGGAAGCATTTCGCTAACAAGTATAACGCTTCACAAGTGAAGTGGTTGAAAAACAAATCGCTGTGTCAATTTTCAATCCGAAGGGCAAACGGCAGGTGTGGAAGCAAAACCGAAAGTGTATATTGTAGTTCCAGTGCAAACTCGGTGCGTCTGAATTCGAATTGGTGCAGCAAGGTTTCGCGAGACGAGCGTTGCCAGTGCTCTGCTTGGCGTATGTCAAGCAAAATGCCCACCAAGAGCATTCTGTACAAGGGCGTACATGCAAGTTTCCATAAAATGTTGACTCTTGTAAAGCCAACAGGCTTCTACGATTCTATTCCTGTGAGTACCAAAAGATTAAGCAAGAATACAGTTTTCAATCTTTTTGGCTGTTTTTGAACGAAACGTACGTAACTAAAACATTTCTGACAAGCACGAATGTGATATAGATTGAGTAAAGGTTGCGTCTATAATCGTACAGTACAAACGCAGGGCTTATCAGTTGAAATCGCGTGCAAAAAGCAAACAAATTGACTAGAGAGCGTGGTAATCAAAGGACAGTTATAAGTTGGAGGTGAATCCAAAACACGGTGCGTCGCCATGTTCTGGAGACACCAGCTTAAATGCGCTAGTCAATAGTTCAACAAGGTCACACTTGTTAAGATAGAATAAAGCTGTCTTCCAATCTAAAGTGGCCGTAGGACAGCGACATTCAAGCAAATCTTCCTACAACAAAGCGATTAAATGCATAAATGAAAGTTAAGTAGGTCGTTGAAACCAAATTTGTGTTTTCTTTGTTAACAGCATAGTCAACAGGCCTATGAAAGCTCGGTTTGCTACTGAATCGATACAGCGAAAGGTAATGCGTGGCGCATGAAATCTTTGCTGCCATCTGTCAGCATAAAGTGCGCCAAGTAACAAAAACGGAGAACAAATTCCACAACAAATGTGCTCTCATGAATGAGACCGAAGTCGCATCTCATCAGCAGTGCAAGCTGCATATCAACGAGGGGATCAAGCACAGAGTGCAAAAAGCGGCCAGGGGAACCGGCATCGGGTTACTTGGGGCGCGACACAAAATGCCACCGTCGGACGTTATCGTTGGTGCCTGAACTGACGAGCAAAACGACACGCGAGTAATCGCTGCTCAGGAAGTAACTCGTGTCCATATGTATAGCGCGCAAGACAGTCGGAAGTTTACGAAAAGTAGGATGTTTTCGCTCAAATTCACTTCCCATTAACAATAAAAAAACAAAAACAAGAAACAAACTTGTGAGTTTTTATTCGCAAGTTGCTGAAAGACCCACACAATCTTCCACATGTGTCAGCCCTTTCGTTCGCAGAACAAGATTTAACTGCGACAACGACTTTCAGACAATCAATATAGAACGAGGCTGGGATCGAACCAGAATTCAACACGCGGCAGGGCGCTGAAAAATAATCCCATGCAAACATAATGCCGAAAGCAGCTCGCACGACGCCCATTCATCAAAACGTCATGGGACTCAGAGACGTGATCCGCCATGCGAGTAGCGGATACGACTCGCCGCATGACACATTGAAGCGGAGTACAGCTGAAAACGAAGTTCGACTTGCGCCATGAACGTGGCTGGGTAGCTGTTGGTGCAGGTAGAAGGAACGGGGAAAACTAACATGTCGGATGTGCAGGAAAATTGAACGGACATTGCGGAGCTGCAGGCGCAACTGGACAGGGGTGTGTCTCAGAAGGCTACGGGTGAGCGACCGGATATGCATTTCTTCATGAAATTGAGACTGCGCAGAAAATTTAGTAAGAACTGCTTCACATTAACCGTGCGTCCTGAAAATTTTCACCCATTGCAATCGCTACTAATAGGTCTTCATTTGCACAAGAATAGGTTTGCAGAAGGTTTTTAGTATAGGATGGAAATGCTACGAACGGTGCATAGTGGAGTTGTTTTCATGACAGCTATCAGTATCTATAATCTAGACCAGCTATGCCCAGCCCAAATGGCTTACTGAGCCAAAAATTATGTCACTGCCTTGGCCAGGGCCGCACATTGAATGACATACTACTGAGGGCCACACATTGAATGTCTTACTTTGATCGTAGCAAACTAAGTTTGGCTTAAGCTATTGTACTGAAAGTATTCGAATCCTAACTGCAGTGGTAACAGACGTGATAAAGTGGCACTGAAAACCACCTGCATTTAAACGTCAAATTCAAAATAAGGATCATAGAAGGACAGGTTTTCAGGATACTTTTACTACAGCGAACACCAAAACTGGGCCGCACAAAACCTTCGACTGGGCCGCATGCGGCCCGTGGGCTGGACATGGCTGATCTAGACTAAGCTCATTCAAAAGTTCTTATGAGGAACAAGACTGCGAAAAGGATGCGAAGAACTACCTCTATTTCCATGCAAACATGCTGCATAAATATTTAAACAAAAAAAAACCGACGATACATAACAGGACATTTTTAGTACAAATGGCGACTGGAAGGAGACTGCATCAAATTTCTGTCGTTAAGCCATCTGCGCTCCACCCATTCAGTCACTATTTGCTTTGTTTATCAGACAAGTAGGAAGAAAATGCAAACTATACAACACAAATCACAATCAGTGCGGAAGTGAGAACCGCAACGTCATCTTTTTGTTCTCATACAAAGTTTTATTCTGGACGAAAGACGACGATTGTTTGGCGACTACTTTCGTGCTTTTACGTGTTAGTGAGTGTCTGTGCATGAGCAGAAATACTGGCTGTAGACTTTAATTTCGGTCTTGCTTTCAGTCATATGCTCAGCATATCCCGCCCTTCAGCGTAAGGCGACCTCGTAAAACATAAAGAGAACTGGGAACAAGTACCCAGAAAGCATTGCCTAATCCAGGAAGAAAGCAAATATTGTAGTAGAACTTATTCGCTTGTACTCTATCTCGGCGAAATAAACTAGCGCGTGGTTATGTCAGCGGCCAAAGCTTACATTGTGTGAGGTCAGCGCAGACCTCGGGAGACGGACGTGAAACAGGAAATGTGCGACTCTATGTTAGATCAAACTGTACAGCATGCAACACATGTCTAGCCGTGCTTCAGCTCGACCGAGCATCATGTCCTAAGAGTACGCATATAATTAAAAGCTCATGTCACCCCAAACATCTTGGTGGACGTGGGGGGGGGGCGAGCGCGGGGCGTTTGATATCGCCCCAGACCACCGATATAAGGAGTCGCATATCTCTCGATAAAAGGAAAAAACAAAAATAACGCGTTGCCGTTTTCACATTTTCGCGCACAACACAATGGAATAATGTAGGCGCCCGTGGCTTTTGCCGCAGATTACCGCATTTTTGTGAAAAAAATTGACACGTTTTCTTCCTCCATACCTCAGCACAACTGACCAAGATGCCATGCGCTCGAACTGCACGAATTTCACGGTCATAAGGCTGGGTTCGTTTTTCGGACAGCTATTTCGTGACAGGACCGTTTGAAATCGTCGGCACTGCGGAAGTCGCTGCATTTCACACAACAGCCGTCGACTAGTCGGCCTTTGCCACTGTCACGCACGAGTTATCGGAGGAGCTTGCACAGTCGAGCAGGCTCTGTTTTGCATCAACGAAAACTTCTAACATTTAGCCACGAAAGGACAGTTGGCGGGTAGAGACGCCGCGCTCGACAGAAAAGAGAAGCGCTACTTCTTGCAAACGTTAATAGCTGTGCGCAACACACGCTGATAGAAAGGGGTTTGTTGACCTTTCTGCTCATCTGTGTCGATGCGTTAGTTGCGTGCAGAGAAGAAAAAATGTGCTGCCATCAGGCACGCGCCCCTTGCTCGACTGATCACGGCGTGAGAATAAGATGATGATTTTAGTCATGTTCAGAGTAACCATTGGTAACGGCGCGCTTTCGGACGCCGTTGGACATTCCGTTGCTGACCACGGCGCCATTCTGCTGGTCACCATGTCCGGAAGAAATAGTTGGCTTGGAGCTCCTCGATCGTCGGGTGTATGCGTGGATCCAGAAGTTGGCGAACAGAATGAAGAACATGGTCCCTGAGATGGCGTATTGTGGTATATAACAATTCATTTGTAGCATATAAAAAATCAGCATTCATTGTAGATAAGCATACAACATCCGCAAATCATTCATTGCAAAGGTAACGGGGCCCGGCAGTGTGTTCGAAACATGCTACTTTTTACTACATCAGTAAACAAGATAAAACTTCAGCCCTAACTTTACCGCAGGTCGACGGGAATTACCATTCGTTTATTGCTCGAAGTGGTACATGAAGCTAACTTGCTTCTTCTGACCATCTCTGACAGAGATCAGATATTTTTAACGTAGGTTTTGGGACAATACAACGCAGCATGCCAAGTGCTAACGAGTGCAAGATAAAATTGAGCAAAGCTTATGTAAGTGTCGAAGCGCCAGAACGCATGCGACAATTTAACTCGCTTGATTTTTGCGTTGAAGCTTTTTCGAAAGTAGGCTCAATAAGTCGCGATAGGATTCAAGTGGCAGCCAGCAGCGCTCCCTCTAAGGTGCGCAACCGCGCAGAACCACCAGACCATTTGCGCAGTTAAATCTCATTCTCGCGCCCTTTGAACATTCCGAAGTTAATACGGTATATATGTCGCATAGCCCTTTCAACGTCGGGAACGCTTCACTGTTTGTGTGTATGCATGGTTAGGTAGTTGCATGCGCTTCGTGCGCAACAAAACAAACATTTGCTCAGTGTAAAACGCCGCACGTCGCCTTTTGAACTGTTCTGACGTTTACAACATTCCAAGCTGCGCTGATGCTCCACAGACCGCGCGGATGAATTTCATAAAACGATACAAAATGTAAACGACGACGGCAGTGTGGAAGCACCCGTCAAGCAACCAGCCGACTTCGGCCAATATGCGCATGACAACAGTTTGCGGCTTACCATAGGATGCGATAATGTACTTGAAAACTTGAGGGTATTGGCAATCGTGGAAAGCTGTAATGTTGGCCATGTGTCCGAACACAACAATGAACTGAGTCTGTAACAATGGCATACAAAAATAAGTGAACGAAAAAAAGCGCATCGTGCAATGCGATGAAAAAATACCAAAAAGGTCAAAAATATGTGCCCAATAAGGCCAAGCACAGATAAATCATACAGCTTTGTGCCAAACAGCACCTGACCTTTTTAATGAAACTTGGAAAGTGCCATGTTAGTAAGATATATTTCAACAGTCAGTTTTAGTGTTAAGCCATCCACAAAACCGAGAAGTGCTCGACATGTTTCGGTCAGCGCAAGTCTATGACACAAATCATCTGCTTGCTTGACAGCAAGCAGGCCATGGTATTTGTTTGTTGCTACACACGTAACAAAATGCACCCAACTGGATGTAGCAGCGTGTTGCAACACTGTCGTCGCAGCCACAAAGGGACACGCCTCGGCATTGATCACCGAACAAAGCAGGAAGTGCCGGTAGTCGCGTGTGGAAAGAAAACGCGGCAAGCAAATCGTGACTAAGGTCACGTGATTCAACGAACGTGATTTCTTTCGAAAAACTCTCCGCACGCATCAGAAGACAGATCATTTACTTCAGATCAACGAGACCAGGCAGCTCAACAACAGGCTGTGGCGTCTTACAAAATCCGGTCCATTTCACGCCAAGCGCTTACCAAGACCATTTCAGGGCGCACTTACCATTTGAAAGGCCGTAAGGTATTTTTTCCACCATATATATTTCTGGTACTTTGGACCCATCGCTGCTATGCCATAGTACGTGTACATGACCATGTGCACGAAGGAGTTGATCATTGCGTGGAAGGTGCCGAGACCACCTGCAGCAAATACGAAAAACCTTGTAAGCATTGGGGGTGGCTTAGCTTAGGTCGTTTGACAGTTGAGGATATTCATACAAATCAACGTCACTACATTGCGCCACTGTATTGTGGGTAACTCAGTAAAAGACCTCGAGCCTTCACCAGCCGTCCTATATGTCAGAACTTTTTTCATTGAACTATTTTCAAGTTTCAGGTAACACTGCAGATATGATGAGCAGCAATGCAAACTTCTCATCGTTCGCTCAAAAGCATAGTGACAGTCGACCTGCGCTTTGCCAGAATGGCAAAATCTTGTTAAGCCTACGGGATTTTTCAAATTTTGAAACATTTTAACAAAACCGGCAAGAAACGTGACCAGCGAGCAATTTACCGTACAATGATGACACTCTTCACATCGCAGGATTTTCCCTCGTTTAAAAACTGCGCAGTTCTTGCGTAAACTTTCATGAGAGCAGCTCCACTAGCGACTACTTTCGAATCATTTCAGAGGCAGGTCCACTCATAACAACTGACTTATCACACTGGTGACGAGTCGCAACACGAGAAAACATGCCAGAGAACCGAACAGAAACGTTGCCTAAGATAAATTAAAAGTCAACGGTAAAGATGCAGATCCCAAGACGATAGATAGATACGTTCCAGTAAGCGCTCATTTAGCAGCATCAAACTTACTAGAAAGAAACATAGCATTACGGGGCTTTGACGTCATAGTGTTGCAGCGGAAAACAGGATGAAATGTGACAACTATCTTATTTGCTACAACAAACGAGGAATAACAAAATTTTCCACAGAAATTCTTTGCCCTTGAAAAACCAAGGTGATTTGTAATGCCAGGCCCGCCAGGCAAACCACCGTATGTGCACGAGTCTTCTGCGAAAAACATTCTTCTGACTGTTCAAAGAGCATTGCGGCCACTTGCGCGCGCCATTATGATTAGTGGAAGATTTGTTACGGCGCACAACGGGATAATAGATAAGGAAAAACCCATTTCCAGGCGCACTTCGATCAATCGCACGCCCACTGAAACCACAGAAGTTAATAACGGATCATCATTATGGCTGTCACGTCCTGCTACACGCCTCGCCTTGCTTATCTCTTAATCCAGAGGAAAAGGTATTTTCTGGGATGAAATCTACCGTGTATCACGTGGGATCAGCCTGGCCTAGTACATGCATGTGATCTCCGTGTACGAAAAACGATTCTATGTCTGTGATAGACTGATGCACAAAATTAACGCAGAGTGAGTTTTACCGAAATCACTTTCATGTTCCACCGAAAGTTTTCTACCGAATAAGTGGTACCGTTGGTTGAACACGCGCCACGAGTTCGATTCCTGGTTCGATCACACCGAAGACATGAACAACGGTATCTGCAGCCTTAACATTAACAGCCTGGAGTTCGGCGTTAATATGTGAGCACAAGGAAAAGGTTCGCACGCGGTGCTGCCGCTGATTTCTCCAGCAATGCAGCATTCACCACTGCAGTAGCCGTGTCCCGTGTGGCTTCAGGCACAGGCAAGCGGAGATGGCGCCGCTGACCAATCGTGACCCTCTCCGGAGGAAGTACACATCTTTTTATTTTATTTATGGAAGGCCGTTCATTTATCCTGGGTGTTCGTTTATCGCAGGTCTCCATCAGATGTGATGCAAAAAAAATGCAACACAATAAACAAAAAGGTTGGCCAGAGTCAGGCGTGGCGATAAACGAATGGCGCATTCGCGGCTGCTTGCATGCGTTGTAGGTCCATTTACCTGGAGAGAAGCGGACGCCCCACCACCAGGTGTATGCCATGAGGGTGTGGTGGAAGACGTGAAGGAAGGAGACGTGCTGGAACTTTTTGTGTGCAATGAAGAAGATCTGCAAATCCACAAAAGTCTTTTTGCACAAGGCTGTTAAACAAGTTTTACAGTTTGTCAACAAAGCTGCGCTGGGATTAACTGATGTGTGGGAGATTGCAGCTCCCAACAGCATCATTGTTGCTTGTCTTTCAAAAGCGGATGAAACAAGTATGGGCATGGCAGATGCAATCGTTAAGTCAGTTCAGTGCGAACTATTCATTTAGGGCAGAGGTGAGAAACCTGCCAGCGTGTACACTTAACATGCCTGCGTCAGAATTTTTGTTACCCAAGTCAGAACACAACATGCGTCAAAACGAAATTCAACAAGCACACACGTAGAAGTAAGACAAGAGATGTCTCACTCCTTGACATAATTTTCTCTCCTTATTTTCCTTACGAAGATAAAGGAGATTTTGAAGATAAAATTAACTAACGTTGCGGCCCGCCAGCGAAATTACACAATTCATGCGGCCCGTGATAGTAAACAGGTTCCCATTCATGTTTTAGGCCTATGCTATCGTAATGACGATTCAGCATAAACAATCACGCTTTTTGCCGCTACCGGACCTACTCCATCACATCCGCCGCCCAATGGTTTACTGGAAAAAAGTTGAGCAACATTCCACTGACTGGAATCGACCAAAGTACTTAAACTAAAACTGCAACCGCTGTTTACAGACGAATGAGGAAGCCACAATCTTTATCAGCTTCTTTCAGCAAAGGGTCTGTCTGGTTAGTGTGAAACCTGTGCTTCGAAGTGATACGTGGTAGTTATTCCTATTACTTCACAGGTCGTATCAGACAATAAAACTTATCAAAACTTCGATCAGGCTCTACTGGCGGTAAAACATAAAAAACACGTTGAAAACTCATCGTTCACTGTGAACGCTTCTGAGACATAAAATATTCAAATAGCGGACGATGTGAGCTTACCGTGTCGAGAAATTCTATGTGCTTGGAAATCCAGAACAGATAACAAACGCGAAGCATGCGAAGCGCCTGCGGTGAGCTGGAATAGTCACAGTCTTGACAGATGAACGAGTAACCAGTGAACCATCCCGATGCGATGAACTAATGGTCAAAGAGTACAAGGCTTATTACCGCCATGCGAATGCCACAGGAGAATATGGTATGTTTTCAAGCAGTTAGCATTCAAACGCCAACAAAAATAAAAATATAATCTACACAAACAAGCGTTTCAAACAAACTAACTTATACCCAATTTGCGCGGAGATTTAATCGCTTGCAGTTTATCATGTAGTTCAACTTTAAAGCGATACAATATACAACGGCTATCCTCCCATATATGTGAAGTTCAGTAGGATGGACGTGTGGTGTTCACAGTCACACAGTGGTGCAATCGATAGGAAAAGTTGCCTTTCCAACTCTTTAAATGGGGGCGCCCTGCAAAAGTAGGGCGTTGCCGTACTTTTGCAAACGGTACGCACCCTTGTCATTTGTGTGAATTTCTTAAGAAAAAGAAATCATAATTATGTTCGTATAAACAACTTACATCTTCATTGCGATGTTAAGTTTCCATTTAATTTTTAGCACTAGCACTCACTATTCGTCTCTAGCCTAACATTTACAGCCGAGTAAAAAACGAAAACAATGCCTCAACCCGCTCTTACCTCGTAAAATAAGAAGGTCGAAAAAATAACCATAACCGCATTGTAGACAACCACGTATTTTCGGAGGTCGTAGGGCTTTCGATTTCTCATAAAGCGCGGTCCAGCGTAGATGACGATAAACAGATAAATGAGCGTGCTTACTAAGTTTGGTACATGGGACTTCATGAAAGGGTACTTCAAAGAACGCGGATCTGGAACAAAAAAGGTCAGCACAGGGCGTCATTCAACTGTGAAGCAAACGTTGAAACATTTTGGCAACCGAAGCAACGCAAACGAAAAGTTTGGCCTGGACTAGCTGCGGCCGTGGCCGGTAATGATTCATTCCACTCATCGCCGCATGCGGTTTATGGGGAGAATGAGCAGAATGCATCTTCGGATAACCTAAAAGTGAGTGAAAAGAAGCTTTGATCGGGCTGGAGTCGCCACAAGTGCAAGATCTACGGTGAGAGTGGTATAGCAGAAGCTACTGTTCGCGCAACCACAGACCAGGGGTCTTCCGCGCTCATGTTATCGCAAACACAACCTCTTCATGCAACAAGCGAGGAGCGAAGACAAGCCAAAGGTGGACTTTGACCGGGCAGCCATCTCAATCGACGCCTACAACAATCGGTTGCCGTTTGGTCGACGCCTACAACAATCGGTTGCCGTTTGGTAATGTGATACCTCATCGCGTGTCTTGCGAGTGGGTTCTTTTCTGGGCAACAAATCGATAGCGACAGGATTTTATCAGGCTTAGTGGCTGTCGCAGCATCCACAATATGGTTGACATCGCAAAGCCCAAGGCAGCGAAACGGACTAACATTTCTCGGTCAAAATATCACATCGCCGCCTTCACCAATTCCTGTTCAATTGTAAGGCGTACAGAAGCGAATATTAAACAAGATTAAATCCACGACCAAAGCTGACTTTAATTCTGCTACAATTTTCAGTAAAAAATAAAACATGGCATCTCGCTCTTGGAAAAGAATGAATTTCCTTTGACGGAAGAATTTTTAATGCGCTCGCGATCACAGTTCTGGGTTGAGGTTTGCAAAGCAAAAATATCTGACATTTTACCAACGACAAGGATAATGGAACTTGGCAGAGGTTTGCCATGAGCGCGTAAGGTTCGGTTATAGATCGTAGCAACGCTAGGCCAGCTTGCTTCGATTGGCACTGTTCCTCAAACAAAGACAACGAAGTTGTAAATAAGTCTCCCTAACGGCCAATCCACGAGTAACAATAGCGACGATGACAACTTACAACAGGTATAGGTCGGGGTGTGCTCACAACCAGGCAGGACATCCAAAATCAGCGAACAAGAACTTGCATGTTGTAGCTCATGGTACAAAAAGACCATTAAACAAACGACTTTTGTCTGTTTTGCAAGTTGGATTACAAATTTGTGAAAAAAAATTTTATACAATTGAACGACAGCACTTCAGGTCATGCACCCCAATAAGACCGTAACACTTTTGTGTTACAAACAAAATACCACTTACCAGCTTGATCCAGTGTTTCGTTGTACGCTGTCATAAACCTTGTAATTATGGAATTTTCCATGTTGATTCTATTTGTTCTAATCCAACCGAATAACAGTTAACTGATTGTAATTACCAGAAGTGAATCCGTCAAAAACCCTAAAATATTGATATCTGTCAGTACAAATTAAATATTAAAAACGGTTACATACTTTAAAGCAAAGTTCAAGAAGTTTTTTTCATACAAAGGTCAAGACACACGTTAGACTCTAACCCTGATAAACAGCTAGACCAATTCTCTGTTTAAATACAATCTTATTGCCACAACACCATGATTGCAAAACAACCCTGTCGAACCAAGAAAGCATTGTAGAAAGCAACTGGCTACCAGGTCCTTACAGACGCTTCCCATGCCAGTTAAATTTCCAACAATTCTGATAACTTCAAATTATGTGATACAGGAGCTGTAGCTTTCTTATAACTTATACGATACCGAAGATGGGACTTTTCAAATTAATTTACCTCCGACCAGACAACAAGAAGAATGTACTGGACACAAAATGGCTTTGTGAAAAGTTACATAAATCTCAAAACAGCAATATAGTACCTGCAAGTACAAGTGGAGGTACAAACGTGTTTGCCTTTTCACAGCCCTCTAAACTTTATTCTTATTTCCCAAACGAACCTAGAATGTTGAAGCTTGCTTGTATTAAGCAATCTCATGAAGTTTTGACCTATACCCAGAACTTCTGCATCTTCCCAACGAGTTAAGACATTTGGTCCCTACAAAATCCTTGATCACTATTATCATATGACGTCTTTCGATCAGTTCAACGTTGCCACGCAGCCCATGTCATTACTGGAAAAGCTTGAATGACGGCACACAAAACATTTCACGTGAGTTTCATGCCCCACAATGACGTCATCGTCCGAATGAAATAACCACAAAATGAAAGTCTTCTCTACAAGGATCGCTGAATCATGGCATGCAAACAACAGGCGCTGCACGGTGGACTAACGGAGCCGTTTCAATAACTCAACGACGTTGGTTTTTGAACTGTAAAGAAAGCTCTGCTGGTGACGAACTCAACTGTTTGCGAAACCACTCGTCATTTTCATGCGTCTTGGCTACGAGCGAAGAGCAAATTAAATGTTTGCATAACACCCCCAGACAAACTTGTAATATAAGACACAAGCTTTCCATTGGCGTGCAGTTGGCACATATAACGCTTTCAAGCACAAAATAAAATGAATTTGACAAATGAAGACACCATAAATAGTTACCCAGTGTAGAAGCCAGATTTTAGGCGAAACAGATGTTAAGTGTTGAAACTGGTACGTACTAAACGGGATACTCGCACGTCATTGTTTAAACAACATACATACGGCATATACTGTCATCACGTGGTGAGCGTACAAAGCTGTGGCGAAATTCTCAAAAGTAACTGCAGGCGTAGTCTGCTCTGTATTCCATTTGGTCGGAACGGTGACAGCATGGGCAGTTGCGCACTGGGTCAAACTGTCATCTCTTTTGTGTTTCATCTTGCTTTTATCACCATTTTGTAGCAAAACGGCCTGTTCCAAAGAAGACAATTTTGGCACACCAACAAAAGCAAGCTGCTTTATGAGAACAACAGACCAACAGGGCGTTCCAGAAAGCCCACAGCAAGGGTTTCAAAACACTACTAATACATTTTATTTAAATGCCACACAACCACGCACAGGTTTGAGCAGTTTCGAAAAAAGTACAAGATTATCGAACGAACAAATTGGATAGATTTTAGAAAACCTTGGGCCCAGCTGCTTTCCTGGTGGCCGCGTAATCCTGGTGTTATATATACACCTACGAAATAACTTTAATCTCTGGGGTCACTTGAACCACACCTTAGTCAAGCAAACATTCACCTCACGTGGCACTGCTGTTTTCGAATTGCGTCTAGTCGCATTTGTGAAGTTTGCTGTTCAAACTGACACGGGAACGGTATTATTACCTTGCGCTTGCCAAAAATAGTGTCTCCATACGTCTTTAATTCAACAAACCATTCCGATCAACAAGTATACCTTACGACCTTGCCATTCATACAATTTGCTAATGACAACTTGCACGTGCTTTAAGTGTTTGCCGTTGCCGATGCTTTCACGAAAACGACTGCCGGTAACCAGAAATAGGCGCAATGGATGTTTTAAAAGACCAGAAGACCTTTCCTCGTATCAAATCTAGCATGGGACAACAAAAGGCCTTTCAAAAACAACATCACGCTGCCGATAGCTGCAAATTTTGCAAACAAAGTCGAACAACTCGATTTCTACGTCTTTATTATTTTTTCGCGTAAGAGATGACTTATGACTGAGACGAAATGTCGAATAAAATAATCTGTTTCGTTAATTTTGGCTATATTGTTTTACAACAGGAATTAGATTCCGTTCCCAGTCAGCCATGTTATCCAGGTCGAACCACTAGATTAGCTATGTCCAACCCGAGGCCCGCATGCGGTCAGTCGAAGGTTTTGTACGGCCCAGTTTAGTTTTTTTGCTGTAGTACAAGTAGCCTACATACTGACAACCTATCCTTATTTTGATAATCTTGAATTTGACATGTTTGATGCTTCAGGTGGTCCTCAGTACCACTATATCACGTCTGTTACCATTGCAGTTGGGATTCTAACACTTTAAGTATAATAGCTTAAGCTACATTTAGTTGGCTAAGATGTAAGTTGTGCGGCCCTGGTCAAGATAATGACATACTTTTTGGCTTCGTAAGCCATTTGGGTTGGATATAGTTGCACTAGATAGATGAATATACGAACCAGACCTCGTACAACAGATTAATTATACCACTGTATAGAACGGCAACATCTTTTATAGTCGTTGTCGAAATGACCCAAAAATCGCAGTCAGCTTCATGGGTTTGTAAGCAATAAAAATTCGTTTTAGATGTTTTGCAAACATTAATCTTAGAAAACAGAAAACGTAAAATGGCCTCAAACTCTGCGCTCCAGTAACGAGGTCACAAAAGCAGGGGCGACATGATGTGCTTTCTGCAAACCTAATCACCGCTTCTAAACCACATGTCATTTTTGTTCTTTGTGTCGTTGTTCATGAATGCAGATCAATATTATAGAAATATTTTTAAATAGTGACTGTAGAGCTCTGCTACATAAGTACAAGTACCTGTTTCTCGAAAGATGCAGAAAATCTAACAACGTATGGTTACGTGCTTTGATGCAGTCAGATTGTTTGTACTCGTCACTATTCTTTGAACACTATAATCGTATTTTACTCTGTGATTGAGTGATCGAACTTCGCAGTGTCCGTTTGATCGATGGCGTGTCAAGCCACAACGCTTTCGCATTTTACCTAGACTAGACCAAGTTAGGAATTAGCGCCCTACTCCGCAGTA
>Ga0210059_1006942_pt1 | contig 18079 bp, 10 predicted proteins | sample Ectturendosymbi2_FD_188042 | JGI IMG/M metagenome (GOLD analysis project Ga0210059, IMG submission 188042) | Ecteinascidia turbinata endosymbiont from Florida, USA - Sample 2 (SPAdes) (version 2) | ecosystem: Host-associated > Tunicates > Ascidians > Unclassified | place: Key West, Florida... | reverse complement strand
GTATTTTAAAAATGCCCCCCCTTCTGGTTTTTGGCCCCTCCTTCTGGTTTTTGGTCCCCCCTGCTGCAGGCCTGTATAAGAGTCATAAATCGGTGTTTTATTTAGGATACCATGGAACACTCTATAGTGCCACCACGTTAGGGCCATTTGGTCGCTGTCATCCAGCTTATGCGGTTTGTTTCAAGTACCTTGGTGCGCTGACATCTGTTTGGCCAACATACTGATGATAGCATATGACACAAGTCCACATAAATACCACAGTTTGCACATTTCAGATTTTGATTCAGTGTGACAGTTGTTTTTTTGCCAGGTGTTGTGAGACAGTTGGGAACACATGTATTTGTTGTGTTTTTCATCCCTATACAGTAATAAAGTGCACAGTGTTTGCAAGGCCCTGACGAACCTTTGGTTTGTTTTTCGTCTGATTTAAAAAAAGGTGCTTGTAACTGGTTAGTTTTTGTCCAATTGTGGTTGGTGTTTTGTAAGTAATGATTGTCTTCGTATTTAAGCCTTTTTCTTTGATATAAGAGTTATCAGGCGGGGAAATGATGTAGGCCAAACTTGTGGTTCATCTTTCTTTTCACATTTTGGGGAGCAGTGTTTCTTGAGCGGATCGCTTTTTTTTCAAGTTAGTTTAGGCTGGTGAGGAAATCTTTCCTTTTGCTGAGTCACCTCAATCTTATTGCCTCTCCGAGTAAGATTGACTGAAAAATGTCGCGTTCGGGTGGTGTGATTTACCGCTAACGACCTGTCTTCCGTCTGCTGTGGGTTTTACAAAGTCTTTAGTGAGAAATCCAAAATCATCTTCAATGATTAACGTCGAAGAATATACTTCGCCCGTCTGGTCAGCTGTGCAGGCTTGGCGAAACGTTAGTTCCAAGCCGCTGTGGGTAAATGCTGAAGTTAGCGCTTGTCGAATGCGTTCATTTGACGTATCTGATGCGGTTATCGTAATTATTTCATTGATGAATCTACGAAAAAGTTCCGTCACACTTAGCAAACCAGCGATCAGCTGTAGGGTATCCTGCAAAGAAATGATTGTCAATGAAACGGAGTGATTATCTCCGGTTTTAATGGGTGGTCCAAAAAGATGTATCCATTTTTGATAAGTAGCATTTTGTACTGACATGAATAGTTTGCAATTGTGTTCGTAGGCCTGTCTTACAGACATGTAGGTTTTGTATGATGCACATTTTTCCTCGGCTCCTGAATTTCTATCAACAGCCCTTGTCACAGGAATTTGTGGGATTTCAGCAATCGTCATAATGGAGTATGTCAGAAAAATGTACAAGCAACTTCAAAAGCACTTGTTGCAAAGTAACAAATCGTTGAGCCAATTCGCGCGTGGTCCAAACGAGTTGCAAGCAGGGGCGTAACGAGGGAGGGCAAAGGGGCCACAATTTCCCGGGCGCCGAATCTCTGCGGGGAGCGCTGAATCATTGCGTGGGCGCCGAAAAGTCCCAACAATGTCACACGTACTTTCTTCTACACAGTACATTTGCTTCAGAAAGACCTCAGGTTCGAACATGGGGGCGCCAAACTTACTTCTTGCCCCGGACGCCATATAATCTCGTTACGCCCCTGGTTGCAAGCAAAGTCAAATTGTTACCTATAGTCATGTCACGTTGGTTCATCGTTTGAAAGAAAAAACAAACACGTAGTCCTATTGACAATGGACGTAGCAAGGACGCCACTTGTGACGTTTATGCACAAGATGCTGTCTGTGGTGCTGATAACAAGAATAGTTTTTGTACATTGCAAAAGAGATAATTTTTGTTTGGGAAGGAAAGACTCTTCACAAAAACCAACCATTCAGCAATAATAGTTAAGTCACGGCAGTGACCCACACCAAGCGAATCAAACTATTATTGCTGAGTGATGAGTGCAACCTTGACTCATTGCAAGAAGATGGAGCAGGACCAGGCAGCAGATTCCTCAAACAGCCTGCTGCAAAGCTAGAGCCTGTAATTGTTAAAAACCAAACATGTAATGAAGTCGCACAATGCGCTGCATTGCGACTTTTAGGGCCCCTAGAAGCATGGCACCCTGACATCACTTGCCGTTTGCCCCTTATCGGTAGGCCTGTGCCAGTGCAGACGAGTTTGTCTCTTGTCAGACCAGGGATGACAGAGCAGCGGTAGGGCAGGGGGGAAAGTATAGAGTTGAGGGCAATGGAAACTTATAAAAAAACAAAAAAATTGTTATCAATTATGCTTGTTTCTACTTAGCAGCAATGTTGACCTCAAAAATAATAACATAAATTATAGAAAACCCTTCTTTATTATCTGGGTGCGCGAATAGCTGCAATAAATTTATTTCAATTCGGTATTGATAAACCATGAAATTGCCCATAATATTGTTATGAAAAGGCACCTCCGCCCCCGTTGACCCCCATTTAAACGGGCAGGGGGAGGCCAATACCCCCGCCCTTTCCCCACTCTCCGGTGTGCCTGTGTCTAACCATACATGGAAATCCCACTCACGGTTCCACCCACGATAGCAAACAAACCGGGACAGAGTAGAACTATATTCTTACCGGTCAGCACTGAAACGTACGCCATAACCAGTTGACTGCCTACAGGTCTTGCAGAGATTTTTATCCAGTTCGTTAATATCACGTAAAACCAGTTTATCAGTGCATAATTTTTAGTGGAAATAGTGCTTGTGTTACATTCACTGCTTTTCGCTAGAATTCGAGACGTCTTAATGTACAGCATTTTATTTTCCAGGTTCATTTCTCACACATCAAGTAAGGCATACGAAGAAAGTCCTGTTTATCTTTATGCCATGAATCACGCTCCGTCAGGAGAAAGCTGTGAAGAATTTCTCAGCAGTAGACCAGAAAAGTGTGGGTATGCTTATCATGGAGTGGATACCATGTTTTTGTTCCAAACCGGCCCTGATAGAGGGTGAGTAAATGTGAAAATAGGTAAGAGCCTGGTGGTGTCAATTTGATCAATAAATTACTTGTTCAAGCAGTAAAAGTGGAGACGTGGTGAAGGAAAAGTGGCATATGAAGTTTTTCAGTGGTTTGAAGCTTTTAAAAGTTAACCCACTAGAATTAAAATATTCTTCTAGGCTTGGATTCAAAATTCATTTATTCATGATTTACACAACGTAGGTAGAGCAGTCACAGTAAATGCAGTATGGATAGAATATTTGCGTTGCAGGTTTTTAGTTACAAATCCGTTCTTTGGCCAAAAACAAAAAATTACAACATTTATCTCTTGGCCCGGTATTATTGCAACAACGGCAAAATGAAAGATTTTTTTAATGCAACTAAAATCAGTTAAGCAATAAAACCCTATTATTTTGTTTCGGCAAAATTTGAAAGGCTCTTGCGCGAGGAGCGCTACGGCGATTAACTCAGTGGCCGTGGATCGAATACCCAACCTTCCAATTGAGAGGCGGATACTCTACCACTCTAATATATATCGTTGATCTTCGTTACGTTTATATTTCGTTTTAAACTGAAAATTTGATTAAATTATAAATGCACCAGAGCTTTCACCGACACGAAAACGTAAAAATGTCATGTTTTTTTGTGTGATGCAGATATGAATTCAACGAAAATGACACTGCAGTAACGGAAATGTTCTCCAATTTGTTTGGCAGCTTCGCTCACAATGGTTTCCCTTCTTCAGATCCAAACGTGTGGCCTTCTTATGTTGATAAGGTTAGCGGATTTGCGTAAAATCATGGTCGCATCGTGAAGAAGGATACCGACATAAAAGTGAAAATCAAGTGAAATAGGATGAGATATTTTAAATAATAGCTTCCCAAATGGACTGCACAGGGGTGAAATTGCTTTTGAAGCATATAGAATATTGGTCGTTTGTTTCTGAAACTCAAGTGTAGCTGTAGGCTATGTTTAAGATAATTCAGTTCAGTTTAGTCTCGTTGTATTCGCTTTTATACTACTTTCGGAGCGCCACGAGTGGTCTGCGGCACCCATTTACGCTTGCTTGCACCGTGGACCACCGGCTGCTTTCGCAGTGAATGCTGCACCGGTGGTGAGCCTATGGCAGCACCGCGCGTGAACCGTTTCCTTGCACCCATCCATCAACGCAGAGCACGAGGCTGGACAGGCGGTAAGCATTGTTTTTCACAACTTCGGTATAACCCCACAGGCAATCGAACACTGCCTTCGAGATTTGGTAGAACCCTGCCGACGAGATTTGGTAGAACCCTGCCGACGAGATTTGGTAGAACCCTGCCTACGAGATTTGGTGGCGGGTGCTCAACCAACTGTGGCAAATTTGTGGTTAGCCTGAATTATCTTAGAATAGCATGGGTGAGTTCGATGTTGACTTAAACATGATTTAATTTGCGGTCAATTCCTGTTCAGCTTTTGCGATGTAAGGATTTTGCGTCACCGTAGACTGCCAGAACAACTACGTTTCGAGAAGATGACTTTGAAAACATGGGGTTTAAATGATTTTTATGTGAGGGTTAAAATTCTCTGTATAATTTATCTACGGCAAAAGTTTGTGTGAGATCACTGTTTATTGGGAAATTAAACATTTCAAATGAAGAGAGTTAGCTCTAAGAAGTAGTCATTTCTAGAATGAAGAGAATTACTCACACTTGACATGACAACAAGCAAAATTCTCAACAACATATCGAGATAACATTTCCTCAGTTGCCTGAACCAATTCCATAAGAATTTTTCCTGACGTTATTGTATGCCTCTGTTTGGCATTTGTAAAAACAGGGTAATTCATTCGTCGTTGTTTAACAGAAAATTCATGTTGTACAACAGTTCTCTCGCAGTGTGTTTTTTCAAGTAGCATTTGCTATTTACTAAGCATCGAAAATTATATAACTTGCGTTATGTTGTGATATTAGATGACGTCAAACCACCCCGGTCACATTTTTATGGTAGGTCATTTGTTACTGCTACTGTAGTTCACCTGTCAGCGCGAATAGCACCAACACATCTCACGTCCACAAATCATTTTCTCGAAACAAAACTAGTATTGGCTTAGCACGCCGCTCAAATAAAAGTCAAGCCACGGTATGCTGCTTACAGAAATTTGAAAAATCATTCTCCCTGAGCTCCGATTTTATTATGGCGCAGGATCGAGGATCAGCTGCTGCTTGGTCAAATATCCGCATTCAGGCGCCAGAGAGCATTGTTGAAACGGATTTCCGCAAAGAGCTTTGCGACTTCTGGGATTCAACCGGATACTACCTCAACATGACTTCAACAGCCGCACAAACAACAGCACCGGATTCAGCGGAAATTTTAACAACATCTACAGAAACCACTGGTGGCGCTAAATCCTTAATGATCTCCAGTGTTGTGTGGTTAAATCTGATGATTGCCACCAACTTGGTTCTATATTTCTGATAAAGAATATATGATTTCATAAAGTGCAGACTGTGGCCTGACAAAAACGACTATAATCTGTTGAAAAACGTAATCTGATAAAAGCAATATACTCAGATATGAAATATTGGAATCTTTTAAAAAATGAAATATGTTTGCAATGAAAGGTCGTAATCTGATAAAAAGACTACTGTATGATAGTAATTAAAAGCTCCAGGTTTGCTGCAAGTTTCCAAGAATCAACCGACTGTGTTCTGTCTTCATGACTTTGTGATGATTCGGACTGGCACATATCTGTGTTCAAGTAATTAGTTTTCACGAAGGCAGCGCAATCGAACCTTTCAGCAAGCGCTTTTAATAGGGAATCACTTTCACGTAACTCTACATATCCTCAGTCCAGAAATCTGCAAGCATTGCTTACTGTTGAAATGTTGAATGGCTAAATCAGGGGTAGAGAAAGGAAGGAAACTAATGACTCTTTTAAAAAGGAATAAATTATAACACAAGCTGCGGAAAGTAAACACTGGAAAATACACCGTTCTCAAATAATTGCTTTTAATATAACTGAAAAACTATCCGACGCCAATTGCAGGACAACACAGGCGCGCAACCAGGGGGGGCATTTGCCGAAATTTTCAAAACATTGCATAGCAATTTTGACATTTGCAGAAACTTTCAAAGAATAAAGCTGAAATTTTATATTCTCATCATTTTTAAGAAGTCTTCTTGGAATTTTTCTTTGTCCTGCTGGTAAATTATCTCCATACAAGATTTATCTTGAGACAGGTTATCTGATCGAAAATATCGTAAATGATTAGTATTTAACCATAAATATTCTGCAAGTGTCAAAACTTGGGAGATAGTTTAAAATGTTCGTATATCTAAGGCATTTTTTATCTATTTGTTCGTGTGCAATTTTGCCTTAGACAGGCCTCAATTTGCCCTCATGAAACTTTATACCATTAGGGTACTTTTGAACCGTGCAAATTGCTGAAACGTTCAAATTGATTAGAGAAAACTTGACATAACGGTTAGTAGCGCGTCAAACCGCTTATTCTTCTACGACCTTTTGATTATTTTTGTTAGGGGCAAAGCGGATCACCATTACTAACGTAGAGCATTTCTTTAAAAATTGTTGTTTAGCTGCATTTTAGGTTCGAAACGTGATAGTTTTTAACTAAATTTAGCGTGAGGACTGTTTCACGTTTTAGTGTCTTTGTGGGTTGACACCAGTACCACGGCTTGGGAAAAGGGTTAAGTAAGTGTCATATTAGTGCTAGTCAAGTGTTGAACGCGCCTACCTACTAGACCACTTTGGCTCCAAATGACGCTTTGCAAGACCCTAACTTTTGCAACCAGTGCAAGCCCTGAACGCTCATAGCCTTAAACGTGCTTCTAAAAACTTTCACACAACTCATGGATGCCAGAAAAAGCCGTTTTACCCCAAACACATCTGATTCGTTATGCTCAAATTACACAAGACACCTGATGTGTTTTGCCTGAAATGGTAGCATTCAAAGATCCCCTCACCCTTGACATAGGCTATCCCTCAAGTTTGGGATCTTCATTTGTGATAGATATTCAAACACATGCCAGAAGAATAGAGCTGGAACGAACAAGCCCGAAACCAGGATGGGTGCAGGGGAGGCGAAGCCACCTATACAAAATTTTTCGCCCCCTGGAAAAATGTGTTGAGCATAGTTGAAAACTATTGGACATAGTTTAAAAAATGTGGGCCCCCCTCAGAAACTCTTCGACACCCCTGGTGTCCCAAGCTGGTTACAGGCATGAGAACGAATTTGCTGAGCAAGACGAAAATTCCGCAGGTTTACTACTGTAGTAGCCTATACATCTGTCACACTAAAGCAGGGGTGGGCAATTAATTTAGCTCGGGGGCAACTTTGAGAAGGCCGTACTTAGTGGAGGGCCATACCTTATATTCTAATGCAGTGTTTCTCAACCTTTTTTCGTTCGTGACCACTTTGGTATTTTTGCACACCCTATGACCCCTTCCTACTCTTTTTTCAATACATGTGATATTATAACCATTGTGATTACAAAAAAATGCTGTTCTAGAAAAATGCAGCAAACTACCACAACATTTTTACCACAAAAATGCATTTCATTAATTTCAAACGGCAATTGAATTTCACAAACATTTTCAATGCGACGGTCGACTTTGCAACCGTGTGGCCAACTTCGAAATTCGTGGTTGAATGCTTAACAGTGCTAATCTTTTATCATGCTGGATCATCCTTTGATTTCGTGCCTTCGTTTTGATGTGAACTAGAGCTGAAAAAACACTCCTGCAGAGACATATTATGGCATTGACAGCAATATTCGGAAAGCCAGTTCAGACCGATGTGGATATGATTCACGTACAGCTCACCAGAACCAAGAAAATGGCATTTCATGCAAAGTGTTGTGTGCTGATGAATCATTCCCAAGATCGCAAAATTGGTCCTGTGCTTCGTCAAGAATATCAGCTATAGCCAGAAAGGTAGAGAACGAATTTCGTAAAAATGCATCTTCTTTCTCCTTGAGCTCAGAGAAATATCAGTGAAACTCAATTTCAAAAGATTGAAGGTGGTCTATTATAGATATCTTCAAATTCTTAGCAAGTTCTTCAGTTTTTCAACAATAATTGACAACATCTCGAACATAGCAACGCTCCTTGCATTGCTTACGAAGTCAGTTTTGCAACTTTGAATAAAATGCTTGCAGATTCGTCGCGAAGCTGGATGATGTTTGTAACCTTTAGCTTTAAACCTTTCAAAAATTTCAGTCAAATAAGCAAGATTTTTTCAACCAAATACTGTCACTAATGTAAGACAAAAACCCATTTTTTTTCAATTTTGAGAACTGTGGCGGACCACATGTGGCCCGCGGGCCGCTAATTGCCCACCCCTGCACTAAAGCCACGACTACACTAGTTGAGTACGGAACCAGGTGTTTGTATGAGGATACTAATTTTTGCTCTGTCCTGATCGTTCGGTCTGCATCTTGACTGAAAAGTTCTCATTTTCGGAAATGTTGCAAAGAGATCTTTTATCTGTGTGTCAAGCTTGTGCAGAATCGCATGGAAATATTTTCAATTGCAGAAAAACTGTCTGCATGAAGGTTAAGGCTAAGAGTGTAAAAAGCACAGTCACCCCATTACTGACAAATGGGTGGTAAAAATCTAAAATCTGTTAACCACTACAAATATCTGGGCGCTATACTGAATACTGAGCTCTCAGATGACAAAGACATTCAGAGACAACTGCGATAAAAATATTGTGCAGCAAACAAGCTGCGAGCCTCTTTTTCCCGATGTTCAAATGCAGTCAAAAATGTACTTTTTCGTTCCTTTTGTACGCCCATGTATGCACCACAAATATGGTGGAATTCTAGAAAGTCATGCATGCAAAGATTGCGTGTGGCCTATAATTTTGGATGCAGAGCTCTATACAACCTGCCCTGGAGTGCGAGTGTTAGTAGTCCTGACTCATCAGGTTCAATGTAACATTCCTACATTTGAGGCCGTATTAAGAAAAAATATGTACTTGTTTCTCGAAAGATGTAGAAGGTCCAATAACGTATGGTTGCCTGCTTTGACGCAGTCAGATTGTTTATATTCGTCCTTATTCTTTGAATACTACAATCGCATTTTACTTCGTGACTGAGTGCTCGGACATTGCAGTGTTTGTTCGTTTGAGGGTGTGCATGTCACAGTGCATTTGTACTTTACCTGGCCTTTACCAGTTTAGGAACTAGGTCCCACTCTGCAGTAGTGTTGTACCAAGTGAACAAATATTGTTAAGAATGCGTCTGTATGCCTGAGGGTCGACCCCCAACGCCGTTACAAAACGTTCTGTTATGTAAATTTCTCTAGCCCGTGTCAAGCGACATTTCTGACCTTTGCGAAATTTCTGACCTATTATTTTTGTCAGTTATTTTGCTTCTAAGAAACAAAGTTTGGCGATTACTTTTTGATGTGTGTTGTGTAAATTAAAACCTTTTGTTTAAATGTCAGATACCGACAACAAGCTACACTACGGGAATAAGTAAAACCAGTGAAAAATATTGGACACATTCTTAAGGCCAATATACACTGAGAAGTTGCCAAGAGTAGCCGCGCACGATTCTTTGTTTATTTTGTTGCGTCCAGGATTTGCCGTGCACGAGCGTACATTACCCGAGGCAACAAGGCAAACAAAGGATTACGCCTGGCAACTCCTGGCACGTCCTCATTGTAGATTGGCCTTTAGACTTCGATTGTTTTTCTTTTTCTATCTGTAACATAAAACCCTAACCCGACAAACTTACCTAAACACCAAACCCTAATCATCAGTTTTCTCAGCGCATTTTATATGTAGAATATTACTCTGTGCATGCGCACATGGCATGAAGTCAGAAATTTCGCTCGACACTGGTGATTCAGCATCCGACGCTGTTGTAAAAGGTTCTGTTTTTATAAACCAGCGTAGTGCAGAATGCATGTGTTTGTATACTAAGGACTTCGTGTCTGCGGGCAAAAATATATTATTATTATATGTGACCGTTTGCGAAAAAGTTGTGAATAAGCACGATGACGTCATCATATAAAATTTCATGAAAATTACCCCACCCGAAATGAAGAGCTGGTTGCCCCCCTGGGCCAGCAGAACCACAACTGTGGAGTTGAAGCTACGAGCAACACCACAGTGTCTCAACACAATGCCCTGGTAGAATGCGTAAGCTTTAGGCGGTCGTGAGGTTGACAGAAGTACTCTTGGGTGGGATTTAAATGGTAAACGTTGAAAAGAGGCACAGAAATCGGTAAATAAAAAACTACATGTATGACAAGAAGAGAGTTAAAAAATGGGCAAAACCTAATGAGAACAATCAATGAACATCGCAAAGGGGTACAAGAAATATTTCACACGATTGTTGATCATGCTTTATTTGTACGTTTGGTTCGCTAAGTCATTTATCTTCACAGGTATCCAGAAAGTCAAAACTTGGTAGCAACAGCAGTAAGAGTCATGAATAGGTGGTGCATTAAGGATACCATGGAACACTGTATAGCGCCGGCGTGTTAAGACCAATTGGTTGTGTGGTTTGTTCCAAGTGCCTTGGTGCACTGAATATCTCATGGAAAATCTGTTTACTGTTTGGCCAACATACTGTTGATAGCATATCATAAAATCGCCACATAAATCCCACACATAATTTCCTCGCCGCATCATTGCCTACCTGCACCTCTATCAAATAAAAAGGCCTACATACGAAGAATATGATTACTTACAAAACACCCACCGCAGCTGAACAATTACTAACTAGTTACAGGAACCTTGCTTTAAACAAGACAAAAAATAAACCGAACGTTCTTCAGGGCCTTGCAAGTGCTGTGGAAAGCACAATAAACCCATGGTTCCAACCAGAACCGTCACCCAGAAAGTCTTCAATAGGGGGGCTTTACGTTTGTGTAGGGGGCTTGACCAGGGGCGGATATTAGGGGAGGTGAACAATGCGGTTGCCTCGCCCCCTTTCTGGGATGCCTTCACCGCACCCTTGAGAGTTTCGCACTACGTTTTTGCATTGTTTTGTTAAGAAGCACTAGAACCACTCTAGAGCCACATTTAAGATGTGAAGCAAGTCATATGTTTTTTAAAATAAAGCAAAAATTATGTACAAATGTACCAAAGGGACCCCTCAACAAATTTGATTTGTAGACAAAAAACATTTCACCACGACGCGTTTCAATCCACGACGCGTAGTTCGCGACTGTAAAAATACTAAATCCAAAAATCCTCCAACTTCCACTTGTAAGTCAGTTTTATTCTTCTTTTTTGAGACTTGAACTGTTGTACGATGTTATCATACAATGAGTCATTGTGCTTTAATTGCATCTGCAACCTACACTTTTTCAATAGGAATCAGACTGAGACTACTTTGTCTTTCCCGGCATTGTGGACTACGAAAATAAGAGTGTAACCCTTTCAAGGCGGAAAACGAGCGTTTTTATAAAGCTGTATTGCTAGGTATCGTAGAGATTGACTTGCACAAATAGCCTACTTCTTTGAAATCAGATATTAGACGGTTTTCCACCATCATCTCAATTAGCTCAAGAACGTTAGTTTGACAAAACTGAGAACTCATACACAGCTTCAGAAGCTCATGTTTCAAGCGAACATAATCAAAAGTGAACCATGGAAATTTCGCCAACCTGGTTAGGAAATGATCAAGAAATTTCATTTAATATCTTTCATATTTCTTATGAAAAGTAATTGAAAAAACTTAACTTTGAAATTGAAGAATATCTGCACTTAATCTGCAGACGAAAACTGCCTAGACCAGTGTGGTCCAACTGCAGGCCCGCGGGTAGCATGTGGCACGCTATAGTGTTTTCCGTGGCCCGCGGAAGCATTCAGGAAAAATCTTCAAATCTGAAATTTGTTGAAAAGCGTGTGAGGTTACATTTGTCTCACTGAATTGCTTGCGCTGGATAAAGTGCATTTGCACGAAAACAACGCATAATACCTTTTCTGTGTACCATTTTGTTTTATTCATTTATTTTGAGATCAAATTAGAAGATACGGTCCCCCGCTAACCATCCCCTGGGGCACCTGTCTGGATAACCTCTGTGTTTTTTCGGTACCCCGGCGTTCGTTGTATTGAAGAGTATTTTTACGTCACTACCACACATTCTTCAACAGAAAAGTTTTGCAGAGCGATGATTGTCCAGTTTTTCCAGAACTTTCTTGAATCTTTCCCGAATCTGGTGGACAATTTCTCCCTCGCCTCATCCGCCAATGCTGCCAGAGTACTTGCCTGTTTTGTAACATTTCTGAAAGGTTAATAGTTATTGGGAAATTTGTAATTACTTTACATACTTCTTTCATGTGAGAAGAGATCAATTTTTAAACTTTACCGGGGCATTGAAAACCTGCTCTAACCAGCGGTTTGTGTTCTTCACCGGTGCTTTACTGCAATACGATTTAAGAGCAGGAAAAAGAGAGATGCGTTAAACAACAGTTTAGCAGCAGAACTGCTGTACCTTTGAAAATCCAGAAAAAGCTCTAGAAGGGTCACACCACAGTGAAAATATTTCTCGTGCACTCCAAATCACTTCAAACTATATTTAGTAAGCAAACGCTCTTGCTAAATGGCCAGGTGTAATGAGTCGGAACGCTAGGGACTATTTAGCCCAATGAGGATCACCTACAATCACAACAGACGTTTTCCCCGAAAACGAGAGTGATGGGGCACATCTTTATAAGTTTCACTGCAAGAGTACTGCCAACTAGTGAAGCGGTAGGTCGTTTCTTTCGGATCTCCTCTTTCACATCACCACTTTCTATCATTATGACTTGATGCTCCTCAAAAATTTCTGTGCACACCACTGAATGGGGCCCGCAAAATTGCTTCCAATCGGGACCCGCACTTGCTAAGGCCGGCCCTACATACAAAAAGATAAAATGACCAAAAACTTAACAAAGTCATTACCTTCTACTGGAAAAATGAATGCACAAAGGCAACATTATATTACTAGTAAAAATGCGAATTATGTAACGACAGAAAAGATACAGGCTTGTCTATCGATCTGAGCCATTAGGCTCAATGCGGCTGAACTTCCAACCAATGGCGAAGCTCGAATATATTGTCGAAAACGTGCACACAAGCTGTGCGGCTGGAATGGCTTGCTAGATCGAAAATTTGCTGAACCCCACAAAAATTGAGAAATTAGAATGCACACAGTGTACGCAAGAAACATTCGTGTTTGGATGATGCAATTCTTAAAATACGCAACCAGCGTCGTGACTGAACAGATACGGGCTTGTTTGAGCCGTTGTACTCAGTCCAACTGAACTGCCAGTCAATGACGAAGCTCGAATGCGTCGTGGTGAAGTAGCATAGAAGGTGTGCAGCTGAAACGGCGCACACTCGCAGTCGCCAGATGAAACAAAATGCGAAACAAAAAACTAGCGATGCGTAATAAATCTGAGTGATTCATATAAGTTGCGAAGTTGTGTTGGTACAGTTTCGAAATTTGACTAAAGAAAAATTAATGAAATGCCCACAATGACCTTCGAACCTTTTTTGTGATGTTCCTTGATCGCACGACCTTTGAAAAATCAAGTCACGTTACACTCCATCAATTTGAACGAATGTGCACCGCACAGTCAGAGAATACGCCCCTGCAACAGTGCAACATTGATGGTGTTTCAATGCCACCAAAGAGAGACAACCGTGTGCTTTCGTACGAAGCGGCTGCTCACGAGCGTTGTTTGAAAACATAATACAAAGAAGAATCGTAATGTCTTGATGTTCAACGCAATGGCATTGAAACATCGTTATGAGTCCTCTACACTAGTCTACAGGGTAGGGTGCCTCACAGCCGTCGCATGCGTCCTTGCGATTGTTGCTTGCGGCCTAGCTAGGCAACAGAAAAACCTTAAGAAATTACCAAACTTGTGAAAATTGATGGCGAAAGGATATCACAAAACATTTTATCAAATTCTGATAAAAAGTTGCACATACACCAGCATGTTATCATTTCTAGAATACGGTATTTTGCATGGAGATGTTGTCGATCGGGCATAGTGGCTCAAACGGTTGGAAATTGTGGTGCACTTGTTGGTAAACTTGTGTAACCAATGTTATCATTTGTGCTACCACATGGAAAACGTGCTTTTTTATCTCCAAGTGCAAACGAAAACACAGCGTTAACCTCTTTTTATTGGTGCCCTCACAAGAGGGATATTGATTAGTGGGTGTGTCGTGGCCATACGCCAATCACGTGATGCGCTTCGCTGCTGGCACGAGGCAACTTGCAAGCACGTTTTCAATCAAACCTTTTGTACATCTCTCTTTCGAATTTACTTGAGAAGTTGATGGCTTTGTAGTTGAGCAACTTCAACTCGCAGTCAGAAAGAGCCATCACCAACCTCTCCGTCATAAGAATTTTGCTGGAAACTACACTGTTGGTCGCTAAAGAACTGTTCATAAGAAAAAGATACTGTTTGGCGAGCCTTAGACGAATGTGGTTAAGCATGGATTACAACAAAGCAGTTTAGGGTGATTAAGCTGTTTGACAGTTTTGGACTGTTTTTCGGTTCGGTGGAAAAGTTTCTTCAAGCTTTAATGGTTTCTCTCCTACTTCAAGTGCTTGATCTTCTTAACAGTAGTTCATTCGTATCAAGCATGTACGTCGAAGTTACTTCCCGTGGTAATCACAAGTTCTGAAAGACTCTTAGGTTCTCTCTCGCTTTTGCGATTCCTTTCTTTCTTACTCGCATTGTATTTGAAATGAGTTTATGTTGTGATATGTATGAAAGCGCCCCAACACTCTGATAAAATGAGCAATTCTCACAAACACTGTTGCTGAATATTTTTGTTTTTGATGTTCTTACTTCCTGTATTTTACGGCAACAAAACACATCTCCATTTTGGAATAGCATGTGGTGGATGCAGTTCAGGTTAGAACAAACATTTCGTTTTCTTTATTGAAGTGACAGCTGGCAGTATGAGACTAAGCTTTTCGTTCTTTGGTTTCGCCATCTGTTTAAATCTTTGTTTTAATGGTTCACTGTTCATCCAACCGCTGATTGGCTAATGCAGGACAATCCTAATGCACGCAATATGCTTATTAGGTCGTCGTATTCTTACCACCATGCATAGACAAGACGACTGACGATCAGTGCGCTTCTATCTACCATATGCTGTGTTTCTAAGCGGGATATTAATGTTTTTAGGAAAGCGGTTGAACGTAAACGGTTAAAAGCCAAACAGCAAAGCTATAAACATATGTTAGTTATTCTAACACTTATGAGCTGTAACGTCGTCGCATTGCGACATGCGAAGATCGATGTTAGCAACTTGTTATATATTTTATTAGTTAGGTGGATAACCTGTAACTAAAACTGCTGAGGATGTTGTTTGTGTCGGTACAGGATATATTTGATATGCTTGTTTCACTGTTAATTTTGCGACGAATTTGACCTAGACAAATTGCTTAAAACGAGAAGTGAGCATATTCGTTCTGTCAAAAGAGATTAACTTCCAAGATGAAGCCTGTGGGAAAATGATGGAATTTTCGGAAAAAAATGTACAGCTGGACGTGCAAACGCCTGTTTCAAGAAGTAGTAGGGTGAGGACCAGACAGCAAGGAAAGGCATGGGGAGGCATGTTAAAAATTAAGGAAACCGTCGGAAAATAAATTGACTTCATCTTTAAACGAAATGTCTCCGTGTTGGGATAAAATTGATTGCTGTTTTGCGTGTTCCGATACAAACCTCCTTCCAAAGTCTCGCAGGCTCACCATAAGCTTTAATAATTTATTTTGAGGTCGCTATAGGAAGTATAAAATTACTTCTTTTGTTATCATAAAGCTTATTTGTACTTTCGAGTGGACGGTCAATGCGCTATTCCTTCTACCGGCGTTCCTGGTTATTCGTTCCGTGAAATGTTAAGCTAAAACACTGCATGCACGCTGGTTTTGCATCACTGCATGGGTGTTTATGCACACCTTGCCCAACGAAACGTGCACCATAGTTCTCTTAAGCAATAGTAATTTATTAATACGCGCATTTCTGCAGATAACTGTGTGAATAATTAGGTTTAGCGCACAAACCTGAGCGCAATGCAATCTTCTGTTTGGAAAGACACTTCTTCACAATGGCAACCCTGCAACTTCTCGCCAGATTCCCAATGTCAGACCGTTCTCAAACGCGCAGAGGACGCTCCAGAGTTGGTAAGAATTGATCTTGACCTGAGCTTTTTGAAAAAGTGTGGGAAACGCCAAATCATTTCGTTTTACAAGGGTGGCATTTACTTAGAAATCATGTCATGATGTAATTGGTTCCGGAATTGGTATCCTCTGAAACACACGTAGCCACAGGTTTTGAACTGCAACCAAATATGAGCCTGGTGCTGGAAAATAATGACAACTCGTATTTTCTAGGAACCTTCAAAAATATCATTATTTGAACGGTGGTAGTATTTTTGTGCGATCTTGATTTTTTTCATGGACATGCAAAACCATGTGGTCATGATAATCCAGAAACAAAATTGTACGATCAAGCAGCGCTGAATCATTGCAATGATCCGATCGATTATTATTAATATCAAATCTTGACCAAAATGTAGACATTTTTAGTTGGTTCCACTTCAATGAGAGACGTACACACACCTGTTGCTGAGGTTTGCTCGTTGCCAACGTTTTGTTTTTGACAGACGTGAACAAACGTGTCGTCTCGATTTTGTTCTCTAATTGAATTGAGCGCTTACCGATTCTCGTGTTCACCAAAAGCAGATAGTTTGTAGATGTTTAAAACTATGTCATAGTGAAACAGTTTTTGATGACAAAATGCCTTGCTAATTTAGGCAAACCTAATCCAAATTAGTTCTACTTGGGTATAACGGCAGAAACTTTTGCAAGTTTGCTTGTTTTTGAAGTGGTTTCTTGCCTGTATGAAGGACAGTAGTTCAGTCCTGATGTTTTTCGCATTTGTCTTGATTGATTTACTGTAGTCGGTCTGCTACCATTACACTTGGTTTACTCAACATATTAAATGTGTTTGAGCTAAAATGAATTTGTTATAATACTTTTAATTTAGTGATCTTCGGGATCAGGATGCAAATCGCATTTTGTTTGATTAAATTCACTTTCATTAAGTAAAAATTATCCAATACTGGCTGTTGCACCAAGAAGTATTGATGTTTTTTCGTTTGATTTTAGAGAGACGTCGGAAAATGTTCAATGGAAGATCCTGTTGCAGGTTAGTTTCAGACGTTTAACTAATCATAGGCTCCATTCAAACGTTTCACAATTTTCCTTTTTGTTACAAGTACTTTTTATATTTATTAAGTGCACCGTTTCTATGACAGACACTATTATCAGAAAACAACGATATAGCGTTACTGGCTTAAAAATGCAAGTTTGCAGTCCGGAAACAATAGGGTTGCGACCGTTCAACAGTTTCCTCTCGAAGAAGTTTGATTCGGCAGTCGCGAATGTGAGTAGTCAATGAAGACAATTAAGGATGAACAGAAGTTTTTTCGCGCCCCCTGTGGCGTTATTCATTGATTTTCGCGACTCACTTAACCCTAAAATCAAACACAAAAAAAACAGAACAGTAATTCATTTGCCATTGTCCTGGTTTTCAACAATATGCCGCTGCCAAGATCGCCTCCCACTTGTGAACCTTCACAGCACCCAGTTTAAGAATCTGGCCCTAATAGGTTTCGTACCGTGTTATGCAAATAAAATCGAACAATATAGAACGATACTCTTGTATCGCTTTTGTCCATAGGGTTTTGATGGCCTGTTATGACAAGGGTCTTGTAGCGCCAGGACCGAGTATTTGCAAGATCTAGTATCACTGGGCTCGGTTTTTCTTATCGTGTGCCCGGTATGAAGGGTACATTAGCCATTTACAAAGTCTTGGTACGACCCGGCTGAGAGCAACACCATGCTATGTGCGAGTGCAATGTAGTGATTTTCAACCGTTTCGAACTACTACGGCATGTGTCGGTTGCGGTAAGTAATTACTGACATAGACGCAGCCAAGGGGAGCCAGGGGGCTATGACCCCAAACTTTTAGGATATCTAGTCACAGTTTTTTTTCAAGGAAAATGTTAGGTACCCAGTATGGACCAGTGGGGACCCGATTTCTCTGATTCTGGTGACCCGATTTCTCTGATTCTGGTGACCCGATTTCTCTGATTCTGGTGACCCGATTTCTCTGATTCTGGGGACCCGATTTCTCTGATTCTGGTGAC
>Ga0210059_1006941_pt1 | contig 18080 bp, 9 predicted proteins | sample Ectturendosymbi2_FD_188042 | JGI IMG/M metagenome (GOLD analysis project Ga0210059, IMG submission 188042) | Ecteinascidia turbinata endosymbiont from Florida, USA - Sample 2 (SPAdes) (version 2) | ecosystem: Host-associated > Tunicates > Ascidians > Unclassified | place: Key West, Florida... | reverse complement strand
CCCGATTTCTCTGATTCTGGTGACCCGATTTCTCTGATTCTGGTGACCCGATTTCTCTGATTCTGGTGACCCGATTTCTCTGATTCTGGGGACCCGATTTCTCTGATTCTGGTGACCCGATTTTCAATTCTAGTGACCCGAATCGGGTCCCTAAAACACCTTAAAACTCTGCTAGTCATTTTATGATTTGAGGGGTGGTGTGCCAAACGAAATACTGTTGCTCGCCTAAAGTTAAAAGGTTTTACCCCTGAAATGTTTTGACCCCCAAATTTTGGTCTGGTTACACCACTGATTACTGGGACATGTATAAAATTACCAAAAACAGAAAGCGTGTTTAACACCTCCCCTAAGAGTAATAGGGTAATCTCGGTGGGTAAATTCTATTACTCCTTAAACCGTTGGTGGCTGCACATGTTGCCGAACGTCAATCTGACTACAACACAGGGACGTGCAGATGGGGCGAACGGGACGACCGCCAGGAGCATCCAAAGCAGGGGGATTTCCTAAGAGTGAAATTAAAAACATAACATACTAAAATGCAGTAACTAGAAGCTTCTTCGTATTGTAAAGCTACTAACACATGCGGCATGGATCTGGTGGGACTTGCCTGAGGGTGGAATGCATATGTAAGTTAAGTGACTCCAGAGAGATGAAGAACTGCCATCGTAATCTCAAGGCCCCACACCATATATGTCTTCACCCTTTGTAGGCTGGCTAAATCCTGCTATCCTATTGTTGATTTGCGTCTTGTAGTCTTCAAAATATATGATTCCCTCTAGAGCCTGGGTTCTTAAACTGAGGGGCGTGAAAGATTCGCAAAAGGAGAGGGAGTATGGTAGCGAAATATTGTTAAGGTATTAAAATGCATTGCTTTCATTATTCGTAAATTTATCACCATTTCACTATATACCACATAATCAAGATAAAGCAGGCAGTACAGCAGGCCCGTAGCCAGGTTTTAAGGTTTGGCGAGGAAAATGCATTTTAGGGCACAAGATTTTTGTTTTCATAATGTTTAAAACAATTTTCCTTGGTACAACACAATGTAGGAGGAAACAAAACATCTGGATGGGCACAGCCCACGAATGCATCCCCTGTGGCTACGGGCAGGCAGTACAGTGAACAAAAACCGAGACCTTATATTTGCTCGTTCAATGTTGGATTATAGATAAAAACGCTTCATGTTGCAATGACGTCTTGTCTACTTGTTTTATTTTTAGTGTCGATACGAATTATGTCGCAGAGCTGTATCATGCGTGACGATTTGAGGATGGATACTACGCTTTAAATTTTTTTTTTAAATATCAAAATAATAGAGTAAAGTTGTCAGAAAAGAACATCTATCAAAGCTGTTAACACTTTCGGCGCCACGATACATTTCAACACGTATTGTGGTTTTAGCAGAGCGCCAGGGTACGTTCTGAAACGTACTTCACTTTTTTCTCGCCAAAAGTGCCATGCAAAACCCTGCGCCATTTCAAGTGCGCGTTACAACGATCAAGTGCCTATTGTTGCGCAACGCGATGCCAGACTCGTGCAGCTTTTTATTTTTACTTGAGGCAAAGCTTTTATGGTGCACATTTTGCACTTGAAAATTCATGTTATCGAAACTTGTTTTTTGTCAAAACTGCTTTTCACGCATTTCAAATGCCTGTATTTATCGCATTTCTTAAAAATAGAATTAAGTAGGGGACATACAATCCCGTTCTTAGAACTAGAATTTAGGCATACAACCACGAAGTTCCAACTTCGGGGCACGCCCCGGGCATCACCAGCTCTCTGTACGTCCCTGCTGCAACAACCGCTTCAAAAGGAACACTAAACATATAGTTAGCCTATTAGGCTATAAAAAATGAGTCACATTTTTTTGTGAGAATCATGCAGTGTTGTAGGAGGCGGGGATGCAGGGGGCGAAAGCGCACCTCGACAATTTTTGATTTGTCGAATATCCAAGCAAAAACCCTGAAATTGGGCAAAATCTTTCAAAATCCGGGAAAAATTTGCGTGCAACGTTGTTTGATTTCAAGAAATGGCGTTTAAGGTTTGCAGAGAACCATATAAAGACCTATTTTGGAGGTCATACCAAAGTCGCAAAGTCGCAAAATAACTTTTCGAACGAATTTGGGAAAATTCGGGTAAAAATCTTTAGCACCCCCAAACATTTGCCTGCACCTACACCTATGTAGTCATACACGGTAGGCGCACAGCTGCGTAACGCAGTTTTCGAAAAAAACAGGCAGATAATATTGTTTTTGAAACCGTCGGAAATAAGCGCACAGATTGAGGTGAGTTTCATAAACGCTATTGCTCGGTTACTGCAACACTTGCCTGAACACTTATAACATAGATTAGTTCATTTCATTTGCAACTCACACAAGAGCAGGCCCCACGTATCAAACACAACAAAAAATGCAACGGAAAAGCCCTAAATAATAATAGAATGCCAAGCAGCAAGTAGAATTAAGTCGGATGAAATAGTAAATGAACTACAAGAAAGTTGAGTTGGACTGGAAAAATAGCTAGGCCGTATTCAAGCTGAAAGCTGAAAATTGTCGACTCCTACTAGACCGCAGCGCAGGCCTGCACAACATACGGCCCGCGGGCCAAATGTGACTCGCGAGAGCTTTCTCAATTGCAGAAAATGTTGCAAAAGTCCGACTTCGGATAATTAATAGCAACAGAACGAGCTGTAGTCTCGCGGCAAGCTTCTGAGGAATCTGTCTGCTATCATACTTTTGCGATGATTAGAACCTGCACATGTATTTTCCATATAGTTGTAAGCCACAAACGACCCGTCAATAATGGCGTCCCACAGGTGATCCGTCCTGGCACCCCTTCTCTTCAACATCCACATCTCTGTCCTGACAAAGGTCATCTCCAGAAAGTATGCATGCGCTGACGATCTAGCAATCATGCATACTGATGGAGACTGGCAGGCAGTGGAAGGGGTGCTAAGCAAAGACATGGCAACAGTAAGTGAATACAGCCAGACTTGGAAGCTAAGGCTCAGCACTACAAAAATGGTGTCGGCAGTCTTCCACCTCAACAACAATGAAGCTTAACGTAAGCTAAATATCAACCACAACAACGAAATCCTGCCCTTCTGCTCCGAACCCTTATACCTCGGAGTAACGTTGGACAGGTCGCTCAAGTATCGCCGACATCTTGAGTCACTTCGCAAAGCGTTGACATCACGCGTCGCACTTATGAGGCGGCTTGCTGGCCGTGGCTGGGGTGCTGGAGCAACAACGTTGCGAACAGCCACCCTAGCCCTAGCCCTGGTCCACTCAACAACCGAGTACTGCGTTCCTGTATGGTGCCGCAGTGCTCACACCCGCCACATTGACCCTACCATCAACGACGCCTGCGAATTGTGGCTGGATGCTTGCGTCCTACACCAGCGGACAGCCTGCCAATCCTCGCAGGCATCCAATCTGCTGAGCTTCGTCGCAAAGGAGACACACTGTCTCTATCAAGCTTTGCCATGGCGCCTGGACATCTGCTCCACTGCTGACTTGTCCACCGAGTTCGAACGCACGGCGTCTCAGATTGACATACCCATTTGTACTCGCTGCACAAGAACTTATCTGTTCATCTGAGGACAACAGCCGAAATGCAGCACTCAAGATGGATCACCGATGGAATGCGGAGTGGTTGGTCAACACTACGAGACTCCGTACTTTTAAACGCGACACCGGAACCCACCCCCATGGCCCTGCCAAAGACAGCGTGGGTCCGGCTTAACCGCCTCCGCACCCGTGTCGGAGGTTCCCGGTCATGCTTGCACAAATGGAATATGGCCTTTCTGTGACCTATGAGTGTGGTGCAGAAGAACAAACCGTCGACCATTTGTCCTCCAATGTTCAATGCTCGACCTCCCCATGGACCACACGGCCTGACGGTTCTGGATTATGAGATAACTGAATGGCAGCTCAACGCCTGCCCCGAGATCTAGTGCGGCCTAGTTTCGCGTTTTTATGGGTTAAACGCGCGAAAATATTTTCCCCGTGAAATAAGGTGTGGTCGACTTACTTTCGCCGTTTTTGTGGCTTACAACTTCGGATAATTAATTGTCGATTCAGAATTTCTTTCGAACTACAACGAAATAGAGTTTTGCGACCCGCGGCAAATTTATGTTCATCAATTTGGCCTTGCAGGCTTTCTGAGTTGAGCAAGCCTGCGGCGTAACGTATAAGAAGTGGGTGTAAAGCAGTGGTTCTCAAAGTGGCGGAATCGTCCCCTCGGGGGCGATTTTGAGGGACAAGGGAAAAAAACAATGGGGGCAAAAGGGGGAAAAACACAAAGGGGCGAAAATGCTCAACCACTAATGGATCATTTAGTTAACTTGAGTAGCCTACTATTAAAACTTGTTAGTTTCTTGCAAATTTCAATTTACGACGATAATCGTTGGAGGTTGTTGCGACAGTAACGCAATTTATCAGTTAATTTTACTTTGGATCGTCTATGTGCTCGGCTACAGTGTGGATTATTTTCACAAGAATTCTGAACTTAATATTAGCTTCGTAGTACAATTGCTTAGTTCAGCTATTTGATGGCTTGGTTCAGCTATTCAATACTTTATTTTAAAAAATTCTTTCAATTTACTACTTTGTGTTTGCTTTATTAGGCTTTTGGGCAAAAACGATGTGCCGAGACTGAAAAGGAGGCATTGGAAAAAGTTTGAGAAACACTGGTCTAAAGTCAACACATTATGGGATGGTGCTAATGTGTTTAAATTCCAAGGTCCACAAGCCAGTATAGTTGGTGCACTTTGCCGCAATTGGATTTTAAAACACTTGTTACAAGGCAATTCGTTCAGAACAAGTCTGTGTTAAATTGTCATTGACATGATCTAGAAATTAAATTTTTTTTTCAGCAAATTTCTTGTGACAGTTCAGACTCCTTGGCCTGACACTGTAGACTTAATTCATTATAAAGGCAATGATCAAGCGTAGTGTGGAACGTTTGTAAATATTTTCACGTATATTTCTTTTCCTGCCTCAGGTGCTAATATTAATCGTCACTGGTAGCTACTGCAATTTAATGGTTTGTGAATTTGGGTTAGAAGTCTTTTACCGACCCATTAAATACATTTGATTAACATCAATTTGTTGCAGACTTCAAATATTGCTTACTGAGACGAGCCAAGAAACTAGCGTCTTGGGAAGACGGTTGTGATCCTCTGCCTTTAGTTGTTACAAGGTGTGTGAGGTCATGCAACGAAGGTTACGGAGAAGACGCTCTTTGGGAAAGTTTTTTGGATACCACCGACAATGCTGAAAACGACGGAAGGCTAAGGAAGTATGCACCAAAAGAGTTGTTTAGCGAAGCAGCTATACGTGCAGATTTAGCTAGCAGCACGAGCAAGCAACCTGACATCAAGAAGTTTGGTAATGTTCTGTGGTCAGTCGGTGTGCCAGGTATTGGGAAAAAAACGCTTGGCAGGCAATTATTGGAATGTGTGCTGAGAGAGCAACAAAGCAATGAATCCTGTTACATATTCTGTTTCAGCATGACGGAAGATATTCTAAAATACCCACGCGAGATCAGCCTTTTCGAGTTTCTTTGTTTGGGCTCTTCAATGGATTATGACCGATTTCATAATTCAGAACAACATATTGTAAATGATATATTGTCTACAGATGATGTGTATATAATTATGGACACCTTACCTAGACTTCCTGGCATAAACTGGGACAAAGTTGGAAAAATATTTCCTGAAACGAAAAGATCGGCGGCATCATTCTTTCGGGCCATTCTTTCCAATAAACTCTTTCCTGAAGCAAAGAAATACATTGCCATGCAAATCAAGGAGTTTTGCTTGCTTCCTTATCAATACCGTCCAGCGTTTATGGTCAAAGTTCTTGGACTCGGAATCGAGGAACAAGAAAAGCTTCGCTGGAGATGCTGCAACAGTGAAGATGAGGCGAAGCTTTTCAAGCAGATGCTTATCGATTATCCGGAGTTGTGTGTGTTTCTACACAATCCCAGTTGCTGTAATGCTCTTGGTAAATACTGCTTTTCCATTTATTCTAAACTTAATGAACGCCAACAATCCAACAGGTTTTACGTGCTTGTTTCCAGCCTTCTTTCCATGTTGACTGATTATTGCGTAGCTGATCAAAACATCAGGAAACTCTTTTCGGCCTTCAGCTGCTTGTGCTGTGTGGTGCTTTACGACATACTGGCACGTGACCCGAAAAGTTGGCACTATGCAGAGCACAAATTCTGCAAATGGTATTGCGAAGAAACGGGGAGAACTTCCGCCTACCGCTCTGAAATCGGAGAAAAAATTGTTGCACGGTCAATGGAGAAAATTTTGAATGTTTACATTTCAGAAGAACCAAAACCATGTTCCTATCCACCACAGTACTTTTACTCCAGTTACTCATTTATGAGTGGTGAGTGGGCTGATATTTTTTCCGCTTTCTCTTTGCGCTTCCTTTTGAAGACAGGCTTTCTTGAGAGAAGTATCTTCGAACTGACGCAAAGACACGTAGAATCGGATATTCTCACTCTCTTGTTCTTCTCAGTTGACTCTTGCACACAGGCTAGTTTGCAACAATGCCTTTTACCGGAAATGGCAGAAGATGACTCAAAAGACGAACGTCAGAAGCAATTGCTGATCCATCTCAGGAAGGTTGCGTTTCAGCCAACACGAATCACCAACGCGAAAGATGTGTTCTTAAAATGCAGATGGGCCAGAGCAAGCCAAGACAGGGAAATATTAGATGATCTGCAACGTATTGTGAAAAGCGCACCCATCGAGCTGCATGGGCACATCACTGTTTCAAGAGCCTGTGATATCGGTTACGTTCTTCAAAGCAACGGAGTTGGGCAAAAGAGCGAAGTGTTTCTAGGAGTGGAAAAGCAATACATTGACTGTGACAAGGGGAGTTTGGGCGTGTTGCTCGAAGTTCTCAACCCATCTGCATCGGTTGCTGTGAGTAAAGATTTGCTTTTACAGTTTACACACACAGTCAACTATTGCATTTTTGTTCCATGAATAGGAAGTGCGCCCCTAGCGGATGCATTATTTTGTTGATGAGCTTGTTTTAAAGAGCCACTTCCCAATTTTGTAACACATTTCCTTGGTGAAATTAACCAAAAAAGCGTTTCAAACCTACATATTTGACAACAGTTTGTAAACCTGATCTTACCTGTGTGTTGGTGCATGAATAACGTTATCACTGCATTTCTCGATTACATAGCAAAACACACTAGAATGTGTTTTTCATCATTGTAAAATTGGGAAAGAGTTTTTTCATCTACATTTATCGTTACTTCTTGTTGACGTTAATTAGCTAAAAGCAGCTTATCCAGAATACCGGTCTATGACCGTGAAACAGTGTTTGAGGGGTACTTCGAACTCGAAGCAACAGCTACAAAATCTAATTTTATTTTGTAATTGCTTTGAACATATCAGTTTTAGAACGCACTTGATCTCTAATGGTAACGTTTTTACTGCATACGCTACAACTTCATTTTTGTGACGACTGTTTGTAAAACCTCTGTAAATAATCACATCGAGTATGTCAGTGGTTATACCAAGTATGATACTTGGTTGTAGCCGGTATGCAGGGGTGTAACGAGGGAGGGCACAATTCCCCGGGCGCCTAGTCACTATGGGGGCGCAGAATCACTGCAGGGGGCGCCGAAAAGTCCCACCAATGTCACAAGTACATCCTTCAGTACAGTACATTTGCTGTCGAAAGACCTCAGGTTCGAACATGGGGGGCGTCAAACTTGCTTCTTACCCCGGGCGCCATCTAACCTCGTTTCGCCCCTGCCGGTATGTTTATGTTACAAAAAACAAATAAAACCAAAGATGTTTATGGTTCATAGATGCCTCAATTTTTTAAGTTTTGCAGCGAACTTTTTTGGTGAAGAACGTTTTCGACCATGGCGTTTCAACTTCGACATCTGGTGATATTTTCTTGGAATATTTAGCTGAAACAATGATTCACCTCGCTTGTACAGCGTTGCATGTTTTAAAAAACGCTAACCTTGTCCAAACTGTTTCAAGCAGATGTTGAACATTGCAGTTGAAGTGGTTCTTCGTATTTCATATAAGTAACAGAACTACAGTACTTTTTATTTCCCTGCACAGCCTTGATAGTCTGTTCTACTTATGAGCTATTGCTGACAATGTTGAAATTCGTGTAATTTGTTACTTTATGATAAAAATAACGGCAGAAGCCGAAGGCTGAGCTGCAACTAATAACATGTTTTCCAAATGAAAAATAGAATGTTATATAGTAACACTAAATCGGACTTCTGAATAAGTTGTTGCATCGAACGGCTGTGAAAGAAATGCGCCGTCTTTACGTTGAAAGGCTTTCGTTTTTCATTTTGAACATTTTTATGAAGGTGCGAACACTTTTGCTTGAACAAACCGACATTGTCAGCAAAGACATAAAAATGTTGCCAAAATACTTTGGCGTTTTAAACAAGTTGGAGTTGTACAATTGCAATATGAACTCAGAAACAGTATCTGCTCTTGCCAATGGAATTTCTGGCAGTTCTAATCCAGTAAGTGCTATTTCATTATGTGTTGTGCCAAAGTCTGCTCCCAAGTGTTCTGTGCTAGCAGTACGTCTGACATGCATCCTTGTGTCTCAAAAAAAATTTATCATTTAGAAAAAATGGGGATAAGACAGTTTTTCACTTATTCCTCACCTAGAGGATAAATACGTGGTGCAACGTAGTACTGCCGGAATATTGTCTATGACTTTCTGCACGCTGTGCAAAAGACCCAGGATCGAATTGTTCGTATTTACCGGTCTGGAATGCAGCAGCACGTGAATGCACAATCTTTCAGAGCCTGCATACTGTGTTGCAATCACATAATGTATCTCTGAACGGCTTTATCTAACAAAGGGCAAGAAAAGATTTTATTTTCTGACGTTTTTACGTCATTCACTAACACACTACCATTTTTGTGTGACTCAGCGCTGAGTAAATCGGTTAGCATTATTTAGCATTAACTGGCAACCTACCCAAAGTAACCCTACGCAAAGGTGAAGCAGGTAAATTTAACATGAGCAAGGACTGAAGATGCGTAAAATACGTGAAATCGATTTCCCAGTATAACAATTTACGTACTGTCCCAGCAGTGTTAGCTTCTGGAGACCTATACCATTGGGATGTTGATATGCGTACGTCTGCATCATTTTTAAGTAACGAAAACTGAGCATGGTTTCCTTCATCAAAGATTTTTCCTCAAAGACATTCCTCAAAGACTCACAGCAAACCTAGAGTCGTAAATTAACTGAACGGTAGCATAACTTTGCTGCTCTAAAGCGGCGGAAGACTTTAGCGTTTTCAATCATGTCAACAAGTCAAGTTTTGTTTCATCTGACTCGGCTATTAAACAAAAAATACTGAGAGCTATTCCGCAATACGAAAACCAATTGTCAGTCAAAGTAAATGAAATCAAAATGGAAAAATACCTGAAAAGTAACTCTACACAACGGTGAAGCAGTTGTAAACAAAAGTGTCACTGTGTCACATAGGGTTGGTGAAGGACCATGGCGGTCATGTAGTTAACACTTCAGCTTCAGTATTGTTAAAAATTGGGAATATTGAATGTGAGAGTTTTTGTGCTAGCTAGCTAGCTGAAGTCCTGCAGATTAACTTGCAGTTGATATTTATTTTTCTCTTTGGTAACTGGTGTGTTTCAAGTGGCATGAAGATCTGGAAAACCATCGAAAAGTTGTCAAACTGAAATGATCATCCTCAAGCACACAAAAGAAAGGCAGGAGGGGATGCACCAACTATCGGACATCTCTCTCCATGCATGCCGAGAGCCTTGATAAAAGCTGCCGCAAAGTAATACTGCAGTGGCTGGATGTTGCAAGTGCGGTCTTCGTCTTGGATTTTATCTTGTAGGTGTTTGTCTCCAACAAAATGTGTGCTGTCACCACTTTTCACATTCTACACCAAATCGACAGACGATTACATGTGAGTCATGAAGGGTGTCACTGTCACAAGCCGCAGGATCAACCGTTTGCTTTTTGCGAACCAGTTGACACTGCTAGGATCTTCTGAACAGGGTATTCAGCATCCACTTGATCGTTGCTGGAATCAAGTTTAATTAAATGAGGGTTAGCCAAAAAAAACAGGAATAATGCCTCTCCAGATACCCAAGAAGGTTTGTTTCTAAACAGCCCTAAGTACATTGGGGCGGTATATTTACGAGTGATGGTAAGCAAGATTGATAAACGGGTTGGTAAAGCAATCACAGTACTACGCAAGCTTGATTCGTTCCGTAGCCACAACACGGAAGCTTTCAAGCACCACAGCCGGTTTTCAAATCAGTCTTTTCTACGATCCTTATGCGGTCTTGGATTGTGGGTGATGACCGAAAGAGTGCTATACAAGTGGCTGCGATGGGATTTTTCCAAAGTTGATGGAGTAACACTTCGTGGAATTCATAAACCCACGAATGTCGAGCCATTTTTCCGAATATATTGAGACCCCAGCTGCAGTGTTAGGTTACATGACCGGAATGCCCAGGAAAGATTGGCGAGGAGACCCCTGATGGCTCCACCTACGAGAAAGTGGCCAAGAGGCCATCCCAAGGACGAAGGGGGAGTCACGATATTTCTGATCTTACCTGTTTCCGTCTTGGTGTTGATCCAGCAGCACTATCAGAGGTTTATGAAAACCGTGAAATATTTCAAGATCTAGGATTGCTGCACCCGCGATCCCTTACAAGAAACAAGCAGGAAAAAACTGATAATCGCCATGTTGCACTTACTAGGATCTTTGTGGACTATACGTTTTTACAAATATGTGGGTTCTGGGTTTTGTTTGCTGAAACATTTCGGTCATTTTTTGCTGAAACAGTTTGGTAATTTGTCTCAAAGTTGTATTAAAATCGCCGTAACAGTGTTCATTAACTTGTATTTTCGGACATTCTGACCGAAATGACTTAAATTTTTTTTTCGGTTATTTCAAAAACATTTCGGCTGAAATATAACAGTTCAAAAACATTTCGGCTGAAATATAACAGTAAGAGCTTAATTCTATACGGGAACAATGTCGATTTTTAATGGTATCAATCTCGTATCAATTTTTTATGAAAATAACGTAAAATTGACCTTGGTATTTAGTCCAATTTGGAGGTGGAAAAACAACACATGCCGAAGATTCCAATAACAGGAACTCGTTTATGTGTAGTTTTTTTGTTGACAGCTGCCAGTTTTTGCTTTCAAACCCGAGCGTTGCCAGCATATAGACGACGGGGCAAAGATGAAATTGGTTGGCTGTGCTGCCAACGTGAAGGATCATTTGGAGCTCCGCAGATGCAGTTTAAATCAAAAACATATAGCACTCCTGGCTACTTATCTAAAGCAAAATAAGCATCAGGTATGTGTGTGTGACTCTGACAGAAGACAGTTAATGTCAGCGACTTGCCCGCTTCATTTATTTACCGAAATATTTTTGACATCATCACACAAGGTACAAAATAACATCATAACATGTTGGAAACATTACTTCATTCAAGTCGTTTCTAAAGGGTTCTCCCACGTGTGATATCACATATTTGACGTTAGATCAGTGCTTTCCAGCCAGGAAAGCCTACGAATTTGCTTAATTTCTGTAAAATATTACCAGACATCCAATCACGTTTAAGCGAGCTTTCTATGGGTGTCTCGCCAATTTCGAATTGATTGACCATGAGCTTCAGGATGTACGAAAAAGGTACTTAAATTAAACTTTGGATTCGAGCTGCTGCGTTAGTTTTAATTCTGCTTTCAATGTTTCTAGCATGTTGCAACCAAATCTATTCCTTTTGTTTAAAATCGCTAGCCGCCCAGTTCGTTTGATAAAGCAGTTCGTAAGAGTCTCAATGCTAATGTTGGTCAGATCCGATCAGCTCTCTTAAATTACTTGAAACACTTATTGTAGCAAATCACGTTCTAAATCTCACATGTTAAACTTAGTTTGGGTTAACAGTAAAATCGCAAAAGACGCACGACGAAACTAATCATAATTTGTGAACTGGACGCAAGAGCACAAGAACAACTTGTCTTATTATTCGTGCAGTAAAAAATATTTTATTGCTGCTTTTTGCAGATTAAACTGGACTTAAGTTTCAATGACTTCACTGATGAAGCAGCTAAGCAACTTTTCAGTTGTGCCAACTACATCAGCGGCTTGACTCTTAGATCCTGTATTTTACGTGGAAAGAGTCTGTTGTATCTTAAAGAAGAGTTTGAGAAGTTGTCTTACAACGTAAGTCTTCCTGCGTACTTCATGGATGACGTATTCAAACTTGTGTCATTGTTGATGCAAACTAAATTTTAGCAAATCGTTTCTTTGTTAAAGCTTCAAATTGAAAATGCCTCAAAGCCAAGTATGTACTCTCCACAATGTGGGTAAGAAAGGAATCGATCAACAAAATTTAATAGGAAATCGATTTCACGAAATATCGTAAAATCGATGGCCAGTATAAGGCGGCCTTCGGCACCGTACTCCCGCAACACTCCCAAAAGCCTTTAACGAGAAACCCGGTCGTACACCGGTTGTTGGAGAGCAAAAATGTGGTCTGACTCTTGAGTGTTGCAGTCATGACGAGACTGTGTCATCTAGCTTCGGCTTTATTATTTCGCGGCATCTTTTTCAAAGCACTTGATATACTCAATTCCAGGGAGGCCATGAAGAGATATGCCCCAGTATTTGCTGCATTCACTCCTTTTTCTTTATGGTTCCAATCTATCGATGGACTACTGCGCTTCTAAACGCCAGGCTACCCGAGACGAATGAATCAGCCAAAGAACTTCTCGATTCAAGGCTTTGAACATTTCAGGTCGGATTTCACCACGCAGCTTTCCCAGCTTTCAGTGTTTTGGCAGCTTGGACTTCGGCTGCAATGATGTCTATTTTAACTCATGTGTGTCTGATGGCATTATAGTGGCTTCGTGTATCCTCCATCTGCCAAGGATGTCCCTCTTATTGTTGAGCAAAACACAATTTTGGTCTTTGATGGATATAAGAGCATGGTATCTACGCGGAGTCGCAGGATGGTTTGCAAGAACACTTTTTAGGTTGCAAACTATTGTATTCCAGTTTGTACCAATTATCCCAAGATTGCATTTTGGGTTTTTAACCGTGATAACTGCGGACTTTCGCGCCTCGGCGTACCGCGAATACAATAAAGTGCCGGCTTTGTTCTGCGGCCTTGCGTTGTAGACTACTCTTTGTGCCTGAATAGTATCTTTTGAATCTTGGTGCCAACAAGGGTTGCTTTTTTACTATTATTCGCCACACCAAGTGGTTTCCGTCCGCATACCCAAGCAGCAGCTGAAGCTCTAGCTTCATTGCACGGATTCCAATCTCCGCTATCCATTCAGGGAGCTCTGGGAACAAGGACGATACGTTGTCTGCAAATGCCTTTCAACTTTGCCTGCCAGGGCCTCCCACTTCATGCAGTAAGACGTCCTGTTCCTGCACGTTTATGTAAGCCCTCTTCATTTTTATTCAGAGGGAAAATGCACATCATAAGGTGGTGATCGGTCGCAACAGTTCTGCACCACTTTTGACATGAACGTCCAATATCGATTGGAACAAGTTAACTAACTATGTAGGAATCACAATGTGCGACCATTGACCCAAAGAATCTCTGCACCTAGTCTACTTGTGCAAATTTGTTGGTTGGAAGAAAGTGTTTGTTATGCACAGCGGGTTGTTACAGCACAGTCGCAGCAGGAGTCTCCCGTTGTCATTGACGACAGCAGCGTCACCATGTAGGTAGGCCAATCACAACCTACGATTACTGCTATACCCCGGCATCGTTTGTATTGGAGTCTCCCAAAAGTATCCTGGATTCATCAGTTGCAACCCTTCCTAGGTAATTATTAATTTCTTCCACGATATCCGTTCAAAGGGCACTTGCGTTTGGGCTGTATGTCTTATCAAAACTTTAATCTTAGTATGCACACCCTTTCTCCTAGTGGGTTTATTCTTGGACACAACTTGCCCACGGAGAGCTTAAAGCATCCCCACCCATCATGACCAAATGTTGCATGCTCAATACCTGTGTAAAAGCGTTTCCGCTCATCCCTTTCTGCAGTAATAGAAACACTCCGCTTTGTCCAAAAGATGCTAACAACTTCCAAGGATTATCGTTTGGCTTCCTCGATATGGTCTTGCTTTTTTCCTGTGAGAGAGGGGAGGTTCTTGTAGTGAGGCAACGTGGGGCCTCCTGTTGTGGATAGCTGGTGGGGGAGACGTTTGCGAATTTTTCGAACAGGATCTTATGCCTAAGCCCGATCGCGGTCCTTAGTTACGTGTAAGGGCTTTCACGGTTTAAACTTGGTGACCGTTAAGAGATTACGGAACTATTTCATCTGAATACCAAGATGGTCATAAAGCAAGGTTTTAGTGCATTTTTGGCGGTAGTTGTGCAGATAGGTTCAACTGTATTTCAACTTATGCGATATCGGGGCGTACGATGCAAAAGCGTACGCTCTGGGCACATTTGTGCAGGTGACGCCTTGTCTTACGTCAGGGTCTCCAAAGTACGGCCCTCGTGCCAAATGCGGCCTGTGAAGCCATTTCATCCGGCCCGCGAAGCCATTTTATAAATGATAAAAAAATATTTACGAAAAATTTGATTTGTTAGAATATACCATATCCAGATACAATCACATTACGTAAGACGTACGGCCCTCGACATATTTTGCATTAGCTTATGTGGCCCTCAAGACAAAAAAGTTTGGATACCTTACGTTAACTGCGAGCACGGTCATGCGGCAATCACTGCACCTGAAAGAAGAGGCAGTGTACACCACAGTCACGTTACCTCGGAACACCTCCCGTGACGGTAATACTCACCACGACACTTAGCTTTTGTGCAAATAACCTTTCAAGAAGTCATTGTTTTTGGCTGCGTATGTGGACGCTATACACGTTGTAAATCATTGTCTCTCAGTACCCAAAAATTTAGATGCCACGGGATGAGCCACCCCTTGCCGCTACTGGAACGTCACTGGATGAACAAAACTGCAAATCTCTCACATTCTACTCTGCTGCAGAATTCCTTCCATCTTCTGCTGGTTTTCAATACGCTTTCATTCCAACATTAAAGTTGCTTGTTCCATGCATTTCATAAGCTCAGGCAAACGCATTCACGTTGCCCATTGATAGATTATTCCAGTTAATTCAGTTTCATGGTTTCTTGGTTCATTCGCATCATCCTCCATATGGGCAACGTTCACGATGCTGGAACTGAGCAGCCAACATGCAATACGATAACGGTGCGTTTCTAAAGCTCCCTCATTCAGCCAAAAATACGACCTTATTGCTGCATGGCTAGCAGTGTTTCAAAATTTTCTTGTGTTTTTACTCAGCGATGTCATTACCCGGGCCGCGCTCGTATATGGCTTTAGTGGAAGCACGTACACTGTGTTATTTGCTGAGACGGCTTCGCGATGCTTAGCGTTACAACGAATTTTTGTATATCTACCTTTACTTTAACTTACGGTATTAGGAATAGAAAAGGTCATGTTTTTCGCTATGCTCAAAATATTTTATGCTTTTTGTTTGTGTAGCACACTTTGCAAGCTTTAGACCTCAGTGAAAATAACATGATGGGACCTGCAGCGCAGCTATATCTGCCCTCTTGCCTTCAGCACGTTCGAGACGTCACGCTTAACTCGTGTTCCATTGATGATAATACAGTGGCCAGTCTTCTCAGTGGTCTTCTAAATCGAAAATCAATGGTACGTATGCACTGCGGGGATGTTCGTTACGTTTGATCGAGTCAGAGAGTTTTTAACCTTTTTGTCGTGACTTATTAATCTGCTCATTGAAAGGATATAGGAAGAGTTTTGGGTTGCTCGTGCCGACTGGAACGTTCAATAAGTCGCTACTGTATAATTTTTACCTGATTTGAAAACCAAAGACATACTGGAGAAACATAGAGGGTCTTGTCCAAGGGCCAAGTAGTACGCTTAAGATAGAAAAGCCAAAGTAATTAAGTAGGAGAAATTAAGCGAGCTTACCTTGGATGGGCACTCGAAATCAAACACTGTGGATCGTTACAATTTTGGGCGTCTGAGGGCAAATATTCAAATTTAATAATTTTGTTATTCATTCTCAACAGCGCAATTTTTCTAAATGTTTGTCGCTGCAGCATTCCTTGGTTGCGAGACATTTTACCGTTTTCAGTAGCCTGAGAGTTCTGTAGGTTACATATGATAGTACGAGCAAGTGAGATCTGAGATATAATCATACCATTTGGTACTGAATGGTTTTCTCCGGTTTTAGTCTGCAGAACGTTCCTCGCTAATTATTAAAATACTGGTTACATGGTCTGCCACGGTCTTCTAATCAGCATTCACGTAAATATCAACTTCACTAGTTTTATAATATTGCACCATGATCTGAACTTAGGCCCATGCAAGTATTTCTGCAGGTCCTGCTAAGTTTGCTAAGTTTAGCTTTTAATTGCAGGATCCCGCACACGGGTTTGTAAGGGGCTCCAGGACAATAATGTCCTCACTAGGTCTCAAGGCCCTAATCCTAACGTATACGTTTTTGACAATCTCCGCTTGGTCTAACATAATTACCAGCATCAACGTGTTAGCGGCATTCTAAACTCATGCTCATCTGCCGGACCCCTGTGAGTACCAGGCCTCAGGCCTTACGCATATAACAGTTTTACCAATAATAACTACCGGTAATCATATCTAACCAGGGGGGTTAAGAACTAATCACACTTTACCACGACGAAGCAATGCTCGTTTTACGTTTATCGTTGAATTTCAGAGGTTCAAGCAAGTTAAGCGATGAAAGGATATTTGCAGGTCCTATGCAAACATATTTTTTCTTACCTGCTCCTGTAGGTGCACGCTTCACTTCTACCATGTTGGCAATAGAAACAGCATGGCGTTTCATGGGTATTGAAGCGATGGTAATAAAAAGCAGCCTTGATTGCTACATTGCGATGCCAAAAAATGCAAAGCGTTTGGGCAAAGCAGTATTTAAAAAACTGGAAACGCCATTTGTAAACTTACCTTAGGAAGAAAGACTTCGTGCGTTATTATCTGCTTTTCAAACACTAAGTCGTGCAATGGAATTTATATCAGTTTCAATATCTGAACAGTCGTTTATCTTTTAGATGGAAAAGCTGTCTTTGCGAGATAACGAAATCACAATGGTTGGTGCGGACTCCCTGGCCAGGGTTGCAAACGTGCTAATAATTGATCTGGCTTCAAACAAAATTTCGAAATACGTGGTGAAGACTTTAAGGGCAATGGCGAAGGTGAGTAGAATTTGATAAGACGTGGTGTGTGATGCATTAAAGTGGTTCACGGTCTTGCCGCAGTGAGGCAGTAGTTTGGTTTGCTGAGCTTTGAAAAGATATCTAAACTAGAATATAAACCCATTGCTTTGGCCATCGTCACTCCCATAGAGTAGTACCGGGAACCAGGCGCGGACACAGGGGGGGATGCATGGGATGCATCCACCCCACCAGACCTAAAGAGGTGTTGACATGACCTCAATTTCATTGAAAATCATCGCCAAAAGTATTTTTGTTCTGCACATTACTTAATCGCTAAAGATGTTAAAAATTAACAATTAGTCAAAAACGTTTCTTTTCATTGGAAGAGCTGGCCTTGTTTGTGGAACCTGATAAAAAATCGTCAATGATCGCATGGGCGTCCGCAGGAGGGGCAAAACGGGCATTTCCCCCTGGAAATCGGGATTAAGAACCAAATACTTCCCGAAAAAACTGTGGTCGGCATCTTAAATTCCGATTAAATGATTTGATTCTTGCAATGACAGTTTTTTTGCCGGTTCGAAACTCACACTACACAAGCGTCAGGTTCACAGATATAGTGTCATGCAGTGATGAGCTTGCAGTTCACTCATGTACCCTCCTTTGCATGCAGAGGTTGATGTACTCCTACAATTAGTGAAATATATCATAAACGAAGTATGTTGTCAACGTTATGAAAAAAGTCTAGAGCAGTGGTTCCCAACTGGCGCGCCGCGGCACCCTAGGGTGCCATTTACAATACCCAGGGGTGCCGCGAGCTAATGCGTTTTTTAATATACTATTAAAA
>Ga0210059_1006940_pt1 | contig 18082 bp, 13 predicted proteins | sample Ectturendosymbi2_FD_188042 | JGI IMG/M metagenome (GOLD analysis project Ga0210059, IMG submission 188042) | Ecteinascidia turbinata endosymbiont from Florida, USA - Sample 2 (SPAdes) (version 2) | ecosystem: Host-associated > Tunicates > Ascidians > Unclassified | place: Key West, Florida... | reverse complement strand
AGAAAGGCCGTAAAGCCTATAGCAGTAGGCTACGTCAAAGTGACTGATCAGCCATGATGCATTATTTGCTCTCTGTATACAACTCTTATGAGCAAAACTTTTCCTCAAGAGAGTTCCGAGGCATTTTTGAACTTTAAAAAGTCTGCATTACCCAGAACAAAAAAAACTTCACCAACGTGTTTTAACAGAGTGCTTTGAAAAGCACTTCGCAAAAAAGACATGGTTCCATTTGGCTTCTCAAAAAAGAAACTTTCTGGTACTCTCCCACATTTTTTCAATAAGCCTATGGGTTTCATAACAAAACTCTTGGAAAAACAGTTCAAAGACAGTCCTTAGCAAAGTACTCGCAGCCTCTCGTTGCAGAGATTACGCGCTGCGGTGTCATTGGTGCGTGCACATTTTTTATTGAATTCAGTATAAATTTTAAACTGGGTAGAGGGCAAATTGTTTTCTTTATCTCGCAAACAACATAACAACAAGGATAGCTTAGCCACTGACCTCTTTGAACGGATAAATTTTCAACAATCAGTTTTTAAAACCGTTTTTTTAAGGAACTCCTTGCAAAACTTCATGAAAATAACCTATGCAAAGTCTCGAGACCGAGACCGAAATCCTTCGAGACCGAGACGAGATGTAAGACCGAGACGAGACCTGAGACCTTCGAGACCGAGACTGAGACCGAAACTTCAAAAAAATGGGTCTCGAGACGCGTCTCGAGACCGAGACCAAGTCTTGAGACTCCATCACTAGTTTTCTGACCAGCGTAGTCACTCGTATATGATATATCACTATAGTTAGGCATACCATACGTCCCGTTTTAGCCGGGACTGTCACGGTTTTGAGGGCTTTGTCCCGGCGTCCCGGTCAGTCAACCAAAATGTCCCAGTTAGGCATTCAGTCAGCCAGGATAGTCTTTGGCATAGCGAGACTAAGTGCCGCCCAGGGCAGGCCAATAAAGTGTCGCCCTTTCCAAACCTCAAATTTGCTTACAATAAATTAAAATGTATAAAGATCAACGTTAACCCTGTCAACACTTGCACGGGGCCCTCTTAATGTCCTGGAATCATATAGATAAAACAGGTGAAACAGGCCTAAAACCGGCTCTTGTTGAGAAGCGCTGGCTTGCAACTTTCATCATTATCTGTAAACCTGGTCTAGTTCAGGGGCGTACAGAGGTTTTGTGATGTCCGGGCCCCGGGGCAACTGCTTGATTGTATGCCCCCTACCAAATGCTGATATTGAGGAATGTAAAAATACAAGCACAGCAAAACTACCTGCCCCAATCCTTGCCGCATGCAAAAGCATTACGAAACAAAAGCTTCACCTCAAGCGAGAGTAAAGAAGCGAAAAAATTGTCCGAGTCTCGTACCACGTTGCGCAACAATAGCAAGACAATTGAACGTTGTGAAAATAGTTTTTCATATGGCACTTTTGACGAAAAAAGTGAAATACGTTTCTGATGCTGGAGCTCCACTTAAAAGAACATGGTGCATTCAGAACGGTATCGTACTTTCTTTGCGCCGAAGTGTATTAACGACTCCAAACGATGTTCATTCTGACAAATTTTCTGTATTATTTCGATCTTTTTTACAACAATTGAAAGCGAAGAATCTATTTATGATTGCATTATTGCAAACTTTGCAGTAGGCTTTTCTTGAATCAGCAGGACAGGCAATAGTTAGCACCAAGCCAAATTTCCAATTCTGAATCTTGCAAGCATACGTGTCGAAGTTTTTGACATTATTGTATTGCTTTGGCTTAACAAGGAGTTTTTTACCAGACATTACTACCTACCGCCACCGGCGTAACTGAACCAGTTGGACATATCATATGTGTCGGGGGATAAAACATATCCTATCAATGTAATCTTTTAAGTTAGCACGCTCACTAAGCGCGTGACAGAAGCAAATCATCTAGAGATTTACCAAGCCATCTAATTACTTATTATCAGTATTACGACGTAATTTTCTGCTTGAAGCAGCTTCGTTGCGCCATAATAAAAATTCCAAATGATTGAAGGCAGCTTCAGTTGTGCCTCGTCCTGGTTTTGCAGATAAATTATTTCATGAAGATAAATTATTTCATGATGAAGAAGATGAAAGGTTTTCATCTCCAAAAATTGTTGAAACATTTTTTCCAGGAATTTGTTACCAGATAGACCTGCCAAACGGTTTTCAAAATTCTGCTAGAAAATCAGCTCACTGCTGGATTGAAAATTTTACAGCTAACAGTGAAAAAATCCTGTTAGGTTTGGCAGCAAATCAGCGAAAATGACAACTCTGCTATCTCGCTTCAAGAACGTCATTTTCCGACATCATTACGTTAGCCTATACAGAAAAGTAGCGGTTCTATTGAATCTGAGCAAAGTTAACTTTCCCGGGTTCTTTATTTCAACCGCCTAAATTTCATATTGATAGTATTGACAAGCCTACCTAATGACCACCCTGCAGCTTGTGGCACTTATTGAAAATATCCACTGAACATTAAAAAATATCATCACGCATGCCAAGAAATGTTTCTTGCCAATGCCTAGTTGTCAGGTGATGCAATGATGTGCCGTTGGAGTATTGCTAAGGATCGAACGATAGGAGAAAAAAGATTTTAAGCTAGCTTTGACTATTCACCGTGATTTCATGCAGAACCTTTTGTAGGCCTATTAGATTTTGAGTGGAGGGGCAATTAACCTCGAACTACCGGATCAGTGACGCAATAGTCTGCAGTCGAATGTCATTTCTTTGTTTTGTTCAGAAGATTTTTGACTGGGGTGAGGGAAGTGGCTTTGGATAGAGAAGAGGGTGGAGGGATTGGAGGAACGTATCCCCCAAATATGTTAAAAAAGCCCTGATTTCAAAACAAACATTGGGGCACTTTAACAAACTGGATTTGACTGATACTCTTAAGTAAACGTTCAATCAATTTCCTCATTCCACAGCCACATTTCCTATTTTTAAGGCTACCAGTCTAGGATTTCTAAAAGCAAAAACTGAAGAGCTAGAACTTTCAAAAATTTGTTTACTGTAAAAATAACAAAGAGGAGTTGGAATTATCAAACTACTTTCAAAAATTAATTTTCAATCAACAAGCGTCTGCCCCCCAGAAGGTTCCACCCTGGGCTCGGAGCCTCCAGGGCTCCTCCCTTGCTATGCCACTGGTCCTACACTTGGTGCACCAGCTCCCACTGAGAGAATTTGTTATACCTTGAATAACATGCGGTCTGATAACAGAAGCAGAATGTGAAAGCCCTTATCACCAGTAAAATTAATACTGACTTTTCCTCGTGTGATTTTTACGAGAAAATAAAATCGAACAAAGATTTCTTGCTGAAAGTATTGTCTACCTCATAGGTGTAGAACCAAGCAAAGTTTTGGGGGTGCAAAAGATTTTTGCCCAAATTTTTTCAAACTTGTCCAAAAAGATGTCGTGCAACTTTTGCAGACCGTTTTTTTGGTGTGACATCCAAGAAATGGTCTTCACTTGTTTTTCTGCAAACATTGGGCGCCAGTTTTTGAAGTCAAAGAACGTTGGGTGTCATTTTTGCCCAGATTTTCAGAGATTTTGCCTAGATATTTAGGGATTTTGTTCGGATTTTGAGGGATTTTGCCCAGAATTTCAGCGATTTTGCCCAAATTTTGAGGGATTTTGCCCACATTTTTAACAAATCAAAACTTTTGGTGGTGCGCTTGCACCCCCTGCACCCCTGCCTCCTACACCACTGGTCTACCTCTACAGAAAAGTATGATTGGCCGAATATGTAAATTTACAAATGCTTAAATATTGCTTTGTTTCTTAGTTAAATGCATTATTTTAGTTTTTCTTGGTGCCTCAACACAGGAATCCAAAATGACAATATGCTCAGTAAGATATGAACCACATTTATCTGATAAGGCTCCTTCCTCTAAAGCGTCCCGGTTTTCAATCACAAAAATATGGCATGCCTAGTAACTAAAGTGTGACGCTGGGTGGGAGAGTGGGACTACCGAGAATTTCACCACTAATGATGATGGTTTCACAAGTTAGTGCCCATCAGAGATGAGCACGGAACAGGATTTGATCGGACTGATCAGGATTGAAGCCAATTTTTTGCCGGATCAGGACTGGATCGGACTGTAATTTTTTTGAAAATTGGCGGATCTGGAGTGGATCGGACTGAGAAAATTTTTCTTTCATTTATGTGATTATTCTGAACATATCAAAAATTGTAGTTGTGATCCGATTTTACAGATTTACTAAATGGGAGTGCATTTTGCCAAGAATCGTAAAAGCTCTGCTGTGACAATTTTACATTTCGAACTGTATCCACCCCACGTTTGTGCATACATAACGTTAATTTCTACTAGCAACGCGAACATACGGTTAGTGTCTATATCTGCTGTGCAAGTGTTCGTTGATTCTGCTCTCACCATTTGCATTGGCTAAGAGATAATGCTTTTTATGTGCTTTTTTTGAAATGATTAGGGTTTGGGACTGTGGTTTTCAATCTGGGGGTTATTTTCCTGTTTTCTGTGGGTCGCGAGACGAGCTTCTGATAAATATATTCATAATTACTTCTATATTTTGTATTTCGTACATGGAACCACTTTTTGCTGTACCCAAAACAGTGGGATTACCTGGCAGCAGCGCAGTCAATAATTGTGTTCTGGAGGGGCTAGTCAATGTTGTCGTCAGTCATTGACGTCGTGAGTCCAACGGTTACTCCCGTTTATTTTCGAACAGCTGAAAATTGATACTAAGCACCAGCAAAAATCTGACAAAGTTTGTTTTGAGGATGTCATGGCCTCTTTGTTCTCATTCTGACTGCGCTACTGTTACCTGGCAAAAATGATAGCCTACTTTTGATTATGACTATTTACAGTACTGTTGTATTCGGCAACGCACGAATAACTTTGTCAGTGGCGTAGCCAGCCCAAAAATTTGGAGGGGCAAAATGTTTGATTTTAGGCGAATAACACAATCTTGTTCGGAAAAACGCCTCTCAAAGCACGTATGACTATATGTTTGTAAACATTTTTTGGGGGGCATGGCCCCTTTGGCCCCACTGGCTACGCCTATATGAACTTTGTGACCTAAGAATGTGCTGTGTTTGGAAATTAGATATGTGATTGCGGTTGCTAACTTGGGGGTTATTCTACTTTCAATTCAAATCTAGTGCTGTGGAGTTATTTGTATCGTATACGGCAGGGGCTCCCTCACCAATGCTACCATGTGTATGAATTTGTTAGTATTTGTTAAGCACAGTGATATCGTATGTTATTTTTTAGTCATTGAGATTTTCTATTGTGCGAACACAACTGCATTTCATATGCCTGACTGGAAAATTTCGGAAGGGGGTTGATAGGTTAAATTGAGTTGCAAAACGAGTTGCTGCTTGAAAAAGATTGGACACTACTGGTTGGGTTTACGTTAAGTTTAGAAATTAGGTTTCGGTTTTCAGTTTTAGCTTCAGCTTCTAGATTTAGGTTTTGGGTTTAGGTTTTGGGTTCAGGTTTTGGGTTTGGTTTTGGGTTTAGGTTTTGGGTTTAGGTTTTGGGTTTAGGTTTTAGGTTTTAGGTTTGGTTTAAGTTTTGGGTTTGAGCTTTGCGTATAGGTTTTGGGTTTAGGATTTTAGGTGATGTTACAAGGACCTTACGCTAATCCAAATGTATCGTCCTTGTCACTTGACCAATCCAACCAATCAGATTCTCCTAGTGGCAAAATAAATCCAGCAATGCTTTTTCCTCTGATAGCCAAATAGATACAGCCTTGTAAAATTTTTGAAATGACAAAAGGCTGTGTCTATTTTGCCTCATGAGGCAAGAGCACAGCTGGCACTATTTTGCCATCAACCAATTGTATTTGGCTAAAGGCAAAATAGCTCCAGCAGTACTTTGGCCTCATGAGGCAAGATAAAATACACGATTTACATGAGAGGATCAGGACTGGATCGGATTGATGATTTTCAAATTTTTTCCAGATCAGGAGTGGATCGGATTCAATTTTGTCAGATCAGGACTGGACTCGGGCAGAAAAATTTCACAGCCTGCTCATCTCTGGTGCCTATACAAAATAAAGTGTGTCAGTGACAATGTAGTTCGGGAATTTAGGAATCCATGCCAGAACTATGAGATTTTGGGCTAATGATGTGGACAATAGCACAAGACACGTAACAAAAAAAAGGTTAACAAAACAAACTTTAAAGACGTAACAGTGTCAGGAAATGACCTTTAGGCCTAGTGACAGGATTTCACATGATGCTCGAAGTAATGCACGTTCTCTGAAACTGTATCACTGTGTTTTGTTGCCAAGTATGTCTTTACTTACTTTTAATTGCTACAGTAATTTATTTGGTCACAGCACAAAAACATGTAAATGTTCATTTCATTAAGACTCCGTACTGTAGCAAAAATTAGTAGTAAGTGTTGATGGAAGATTTATTTGTCGTGCTACATGTCTATCCAGACTTTGTAAATGATCCAGTACCTTGTGTAGGCTACATAGAATACAAAACAGTGACAGCCGTGTAAAATTATGCCTTTCATGAGGCAAAATAGAGAGCGTTATTTTATGGGCCGAGCCAGGTACAGGCCAGAATTTAGGAAGGTTTATGGGTACCGGTTGGGCTACAGGTTTGTTGTGATGCCCGTCACATCTCTACGGGAGACACAGTCGCCGGAGGTTTACAGGATCGGGGTTTTAGGACTCGAGTCTGGTAGGAGTCAGCAGGTTTTATTCGTGATTGCGGATCAGGATCAAGATTTTCAAATTTCCTTTTTTGTATTTGACGCCAACACAATCATACAGTGACTTTTTGTAAAGATTTTAAGGAAATAATGCAGTTCGCATCTACTGAAGATGTGTGAAAGATACACTGTTACACCGGACGTGTCGTGCACTGCAAGGCACCAGAGGTGAGCGGATATTGATTTTTTGACTCCTGATCCATATCCGATAAATTTTTTGTATATCCATATCCAATCCTTATCCAAAAATTTCTGAAATTTAGTATCCGAAATCCATCCTGTAAAATCACACTAATCCAGACAAGTGTGCAGTAGGCTGGACTACGCTTGGTAGAAACTTAGTAAACCTAAACCTAACACTTATTAAACCTAAACCACACATCTGACCACAAGAGTTTTGAAACGTTTGAAAAAAGTAAATAAAAACCGGTACCATGAAAAGTGCTACCACTACAACCAAAACAAATGGTGCCCGATTATGGCAAGGGTCAGCACGAAAACCATCCACACAGTAAGACAAGTCTACCTTACTACCATGACCATAGACGTACGAGGCGGGGGGTCGGGGGGCGGCCATCCCCACGATCTTGAAAAATTTCAGGGCAAGCGCAAGTTGCTCAAAAATCCTGAATAATAAAAAATGCATATTCATCACAACGAATTCAGGGCACCCTCTGTTTTTCAGGGCAAGCGCAAGTTACTAGAAAATCCTGAATGTAAAAAGTGTATTCAATACAGTGAAAAATTCCAGGGCAACTCTGGTTTTCAGGGCAAGCACAAGTTGCTCAAAAATCCAGAATGTAAAAAGTGTATTCAATATAGTGAAAAATTCCAGGGCAAATTCTGTTTTTCAGGGCAAGTGCGAGTTGCTCAAAAATCCTGAAAGATGAAACATATTTCAATACAGTGAAAAAATCCAGGGCAACTCTGTTTTTCAGGGCAGGTGCAAGTTGTTCAAAAATCCTGAATGTAAAAAGTATGGAGCCAAGCAATCTGCATGTCCCTGCTGCTCGCTTCTAAAACTCCTGTTAAACTAAAAAGTTAGTTTCAGGGCAAATTGTTTATTTTTACAATTTGGGTTAGGTTTTTTGGTTATATGGCAAAGAAGATCCGCTAATTCAAGGATATAGTCCTGGTCATATGACCAGTTCCACCTGCATCAGCTAATTGCAAACGAGCTCCAGCATTCAATCAATTGATAAAATGAAGCAATTTGTAACACTGAGAGTAGATCACAGTATAAAATACATAGTAAAACTATGTAGCTTACCAAAACTACAACTCAAACTGTCTTTTAGCAAAGGTTGACTGCATAAAAACGTGAGGTAGAATGTTCAAAATTCTAACAATTAGGAAATGCAGCTTAAACACTGAAATAGACCAGTGGTGGCCAACAGGTTGATTGCTTCAACCGGTTGATCGCAGAGTGCACTTGGTCTGTTGTACCTGATTGTGCATTGAATTGACATGCTGCCTAAAAAGAACATTTTTCAATCAATATTTCAGAAAGTAGGCCTACATAAAAATTATCTATCAATTACTTGGTCATGTATATTCTTTGGTGCCTCTTGTGCTGGCTGACCATAGGCTAGCTCGTGTAGCAGTGCTGTGGCTGCTACATGCGAAGCGCTAAGCATAACATCCCTAGTAGCACGAAAGCTACTGGGAGCTTCCATTAGCCTAGTGCGTAAGTGCGCAGGCAAGCCGCTTCTTCAATGGTGGAGATGCGGCCACGACGTGGTAGGGAGTTCGAAACAGCTTCGTGCGCAAAAGCTTACGGTCCTCGCACGAGGCTTCGCCTGTGAGAGCACTCGGAACGCGGCTCCCGCTTAAAGAGAGAAGGGGGAGTGATGTAGCAGTGCGGTGGCTGCTACATGCGACGCGCTAAGCATAACATCTCTAGTAGCACGAAAGCTACTGGGAACTTCCTTTATCCTTGTGCGTAGTGCGCAGGCAAGCCCCTTCTTTACTCGGCATATGCCACAAAGGTATTGTAATGTTGCAACCAATCCGCTGGCGTTGCGCTGAAATGCGCGGTTCACCACGAACGGAATGTGCGCGAAGAAAAACACTATGTATGCGTGGCGAGAACATGCAATAATGGAGTGATCATGGCATGTGAACTCTATTGTTGCTTACTGCCACGGTGCAAAGCTTTGCACGCTTGCAGCTCGGGCTTTCCGATCGCAACAGTAATACGTTTTTCTATTATTGCGTGGCAATCATGATTAAGGTGACACTTTGCCTTCCGTCTGTGCATCATCCCTTAAGCTGGATGTACACGGCATGCGTCCTGTGCGTTTTTTGGGCGCATGCGTCTGATTTCGTGACGTCACGTCCTTTTCTGATGCGTCTGGTATGGTCTGCGTTCGAGTAAAAGTGAGTTAGAGCAGTGAGTCAGATGTGTCAATATAGAAACAGGTTCTACTCGAACCAGGGACCGAGATTGCTATAAATGTTTGGGGGGACAAATCCTTATTGTTTGCGTTTCCATGACGTTAATGTTCACTCAACCGTAGTACGACCTTTTTGTAAAATTGGCAAAATGGGGGGCACATTATGGAATTGATATAATTTGGTGACCATGGCCCCCTGGCTACGCCCATGGTGGTGGTAAAGCAGCAGTAGTATATACAAGTAGCCTATACAGTGGTGTCATATCTAGATATCTAGCACTTAGCACTGTATTTAATATGAAAACACAATAATTCTGAGAGTAGGGCTTAAATAGACACAATTATGCTCAACAATTGTGGTAAGTAATTTGGTCAGTTCCGATGAATAACATGTACTGCTACTAACAATCACCACATAGATCAAATCAAAAACAAACCACAAGATCTCTTGGTAATACTAGCAGTGCAACCAGGCGCGTAGCTAGAATTTTATTAGGGCTGGTGAAAACAACAACCGAGTTTCAACATTCAAATATTTTTAATGTTCCTTGTTTTTAAAGCATCATCCATGAAACGTGCATGTTTCTGGCGTTTTCTCCTGAACATGTGTTCAGATTTAATCCGACAAATAAAAAGTCTGCTTTCATTGAATTGACAACTTTTAAAAGTTTTGATAGTGAAGTTCCAAGCTTCTACTTTGGATCAATGCCATAGCCATCATTAGCTCATAAGCCCGTCGTGCATAAGCGCTAGTAAGCCTCTCAATTCCCAGTATTGTACTTGAGCAAGACGTCATCGCGGCCGACATTACGACTGCCCTTGTTATACTGTATTTACACGCTTCTAATGTACACCAACACAGCACGTTCAACCGAAGCCGAGCAGCGACTTTGCTCTGAGGCACTGCCTTCCGAAGGAGGCCTTTTACAAAACTTTCGCACATATAAGAAGTGGATCCCGTTGTCTATGGAATAGACATCCTTTCTCAGCAAAGAATTAGATACTAAGATCTTGCAGAGTATGTATTTCAGCTAGGGACGCCGGAATGTCGGTAGGGCAGGGGGGACAGAAAAAAAGTTGAGGGCAATATAAACTTATGAAAAACAAAAAACTTGTTACCAATTACCAGGCCTGTAGGCTAACCAGGAGGGGCGCAGAGAGCTGAGACTCCCCTGAAAAAACAATTTGCCCCTCCCTGGAAAAATGTGTTGGACATAGTTTAAAAAATGGTCCCTCTCAGTAAACTCTTCGCCTCCCCTGGTGTCCCAGTCTGGGTAGGGCCTGCCAATTATGCCTGCTACAGTTCAACAATAACGTTGACTTCAAAATAATAAAACAAACTATAGACAACTTGTTTCAATTCGATCTTGATAAATCATAAAATTACCTATGAAGAGACACCTTTGCCCCTTGTCCCTCATTTGAAAGGTCAGGGATTCAATGCCACTGCTCTCCGACGTCCCTACTTTCCGCTATCAGCAGTCACTGTCTCGCTACATCACCTGCCAAGATGTCTGCTTTCAAGAGTCACATGCGACAAAACGCCTAATATCGTAACTTGAAGTGAACATTTGAAGATTTGTTGCCATGTTATTATTACACGATAAAGACCAATAGTAAAACAATCCGCTAAAAAGTTTGGCAACTTGCCCCTACAGGCAGTTGAGTAGCCAGCCCAAAAATTTAGGGGATCCAAAAATTTGGTGGGGGCGAAAATGTTTGATTTTAGGCGAATAACACTATTTTGTTTTTGATACCGTCTCTCAAAGAACAAATGACTATATGTTCTAAAAATTTGTGGGCTGACATGACCCCCTAGGCACCCCTGGCCACACCTATGCCTGCAAACAAAGGAGCGGACATGAGTGAACTGCGATCTCATCACTGCATGACACCAAAATAGCGAATCTGGCTCTTGCGCAGTGTGAGTGTCGTACCGGCAAACAAGCTGTCACTGCAAGAATTAAACCAATTAATTGGAATTGAGCTGCTGACGTCAAATTTTCTAGAAAGTTTTGGTTCTTAGTCCCAATTTACAAAGAGGGGCAAATGCCCCTGCCCTTTTGACCCCGGGGCCGATCCAACAAATAAGGTTAAGGGGGCGCTTTCAGTAATATTTGGTAATCAAGTATCATTACGGTTTCACTACTGTAAAATGAAGTATACTTCACAACACTTCTGTGAAAAAACAATGGATTTAGGGGTGAGCGATCGCCTTGGTCTTAAGGGGGAGCGATCGTTTTAATCGCCCCTCCAGGATTCGCCCATGTTTTGACGCTCCTGCAGACGCCCATGGTTTTGACGTACCACGAGTTCAAAACTGTTTGCTTGAGTTCAATGTAAAAGCACACCCATAGCCATAATAGCCATTCTTTACGCATTTACATGTTTAGCAGCAATGCTGACCTTGAAACTAATAACAGAAATTATAGGAAACCATTCTGAATTTTAGGTGTGCGCGAATAGCTGCAATGAATTTGTTTCAAATTGATCTTGATAAATCATGAAATTACATGCGATAGTGGTATGTAAGGGCACCTGTGCCCCCGTTTCCCCCCCCTTTGAAAGGTCATGGGGGCAGTGTCCCCGTAATGCACCCCCGTTCCGGCGTCTCTGATTTCACCTACGAAGTAGGTATCATCAGCTCTGATTCCAATAGAATCCATATATAGAATGGATCCTGTAATACAATGGATCCCGTTGTCATCTAATTTTTGATCGATTAATTCACGTATGTAGTTGATAACCGTAAACGCTAAAGTCTTTCAACGCGTTTGAAAAATGTTTAGATTTTTGATAATCCGTAAGATCTTTTGGCTATGTTCAACCTATTCCGTAAAACCTTTGTAGTAACTTTAAACTTACTTCGTTTATATTGTTTGATGAGACTTTGCTAAATTGAACAGACTTCACTGAAATATAAAATAGAATTAAACTGTAAACACAACCGTAACCCCAGTATTACAAACTTATTGACCACGCTCAGCTGCATGTAAAAATAACTTATCACTGCACGTAATTAAATTTGTATAAATCACGGGCTTCTCGAAAATACAATAACTTATCTACGGAATTTGAAGCCCTAATGGGAAAAAATTCAAATTTAGTTTCATTTTAGTACATGTGCTTTGCCAACAAGACAGATTGCAAGCTCAGGGATGGATATTAGGGAAGGATAACGAGGCAGTCGCCTCGGGCCCCTCTTTTTCAAAGATACCGTGCCCCCCCTTGAGAGCTTTGCACCATTGTTTAGTTGAAAAAGTTATGTACTACTCTAGAGCCACATAGAAGCTCTGAAGCAAGTCATGTTTTTCAAAGTAAAGCAAAACTTGTGGGAAAATGTGCCACAGGAGGCAGCTTTCAATTGTGTAGCTGCAAAACTTTACAAAATTTTATTCCTTTCGCATGTATCTTATGCTCTTGAATTTTGTTCATAAATTGAAATGTGAAATAAATTTAACTCTTTTATCAACGTAATTCCGCATCTACCTTTCGCAATGGCGATGCTTTGGGGCTCCTTTATGAGAGCTTGCCCCTACATTTTAATATCCGCTCCTGTGCGAGATATCTCAGTATCTGTAAGTAATGGCAGTGTCAATTCCCTCACCACTTGCAAAATAAAAAGCATCTACGTTAGATTTTGATGCTGACTCTTCTCGTTGCGGTTAAATGATTTCAAATAATTTACTGTAGGATAGGGTGGCAATCAACATCAGATGAAGGTTGAAACACTGAGGTTATGAACAGCAGTTCGGGGTCTGATATCTTGAAAAGACTGATTTTTTACTTGCTGGCAAGGTAAAGGGAAATCATTGATGAAAATGTTAAGGCTCCACATAATTGTGATTGAACCGTCACAATACATGTCATCAGAAATAAATATCTAGAATGAATGCTAGCTTATTGTTGCTAAACAGTGACTATGGCGCAATGAAGAAGACTTTTAAACTGAATCGCTTCTCCGCCAAAGTTTGGACATATAATGTTTCAAGACACGTAATGTTTACGCCATATTCACGCGTGTTACAAATTGTGCAAAAACAAAAATCTAAGATGTTGATTTAAGGCTACGCTGGTACTGGAAACAAGGATAGGTTGTATTTGTAACACCCACGGTTATCAGAGAGGAATTTGCGATGGTCTTGAAATGAAGCTTACATAACCATTAGGTGGGATACAGCAAGCTGGTGCGCCAAAAACAGCTGCGAAAAGCGTAACTCCAACTGTTTTTACCTACGGTCATTGATGATTACAAATGGTCAGATACAAGTTTCCATTCGACTAAAATCTGAAGTAGGAAGGGTTCCTCGAGGCAGTTTCGTTGACTTGCACTGAAGTGTTTCTTTGGCTTACACTTGAAATATTTTATTAACCTGCAAACTTTAGAATTGGAGGTGGCATTGCCCCGTTGCCCTCCCTGGCTACGCGCCTTATGGCAACCGTATTCTGATTGCAGGCTACAGACCAGCGCAGGAATTCGTGGTTGAGCGAAGTTCATGTACACATTGATTCGGTAATTCATAGTAACCAACACAATTTTCAACAATCATGACAATTCAGTTTACGTAGGAAATCTGCATACTGTGTCTACAGATAAGCCAGTGATAATGTTCATTTTTCTCATTTATTCCTTGATTTTATGCTGGGGAAACATTTCCAACATCAAAGTAACATAAAATTTGCACAGCTATATTACTTTTCATCACAAAATGTTGGGGGGGACAAAATATTTTATGTACCCCCTTGTCCAAAAGTTTTGGGGGACATTTCCCCCCGTCCCCCCATAAAATCGGTCCCTGACTCGAACGCAGACCATACCAGACGCATCAGAAAAGAACTTGACGTCACGAAATCAGACGCGTGCGCTCAAAAACCGCAGAGGACGCATGTCGTGTGAATCCAGCTTTACTAAGGCGGTGGTGCACTGCATTTGCACATGTGACACTCAACTTTGGCATTTTGTATTTGTGACTACATCAACAACTGGTCGATCGCGAGTTATCAAGAAATTTTCTAGTCGATCCCAGTCGAAGACAAGTTGGCCACCCATGAAATAGACTATATTAGCCTGCACAACACACACATAATATGCCACTCAGCACAACAAAAAAAACAGCATACCAGAAATATAAGAGCAGCTTACTACTTTCACCTCGCCGGAAAATATTTACGAAGAAGTAACACGAATTATCATCGACTGTGATGAGTGCAGCACATACTCACAAAATCATTTTGATTTTTTGTGAATATAAAAATGACAGCAGAGAAAACAACAGTACCATCATTTGTGACATCTTGAATCACTCTCAGGAAAATTTCTTTGTAGAAATTAAACAAATATTCTGATCCTGTCCTGATCCAATTTTTTTCAAAAATAAATATCCAAATCCAATCCTGATCCAAAAAATCGCAAGTATCCTGCAGGACATCCAAACCTGATCCTGTCCACGCTCACCTCTGCAAGGCACCAGTCCACCACCATAGCGCATGGTTGCCAATTTGACTTTTTTGAAGCCAGATTTTGAAATGCTGACTTTTTCAACGCACTGGGCTTTTTTTGAAAATCAAAAAAGCCGGACAAAATCTGGCTTTTTTTCGGTCGGAAAGGTGACCAGTGGTTACTTTCATGAGCCTTGGCCTCCTAAGTTTGACTGGCGAATACTTAATATATTGTGACACTTGGGTCATGCAATATCACGGCAAAGCTACCTCGTGAATAAGGTTGCCAGATGGCCGGTATTTCACCGGCTTGACCGCTATTTTACTGCTATTTAAGCTGTGGCCGGTAAGAAGCCGGTATTTTGAAAATCAGTGCCTGAAACCGGTATTTTGAAAATAAATGCATTGGAGTAACTCTGAAAAGAACTAACGCATAACATCTCAAATTATAATGACTCTAGTAGTGAATCTTGTCAGGACAGTTCCTTCAGCGAAGTTCATTTAGGCCTAAGTCCAAAATGGGGACAAGGATTACGTGTAAATTAGCAATAATCATTGTCCCTTTGTTTTCCCAGTTCCTTTGTTTAATCATGCTTATCATAGTCCTTCGTCTTAAATGTGATCTGCATGAGCATTTTTTTGGCAATTAACCGTGAAACCCGCGCAGGTGGGGTTGTGGTCTGAACTACTACCAGCCAATTCAGAAGAATGCAGGAAAATCATGGAAATCAACAGGAAGAGAGTAGCATTGTAGAGGCTGGCTAACCTTACATTACACCGCGTAGAAAACAGAGATTGAGAAATTGTGTTCTTAATAAGTCTTAGCAATGTTCGTTGATTTTATTTTGTACAAAGTAGTTTTCATCGTGGATGTGATTAAACGTACAAAGATTTATCTCTCGGAGAAAGTTTTTAGCTCAATCATTGTTACTATCGCCAATGGCAAAGCTACGGATATGCTGTGTTTGAATGCGCAATGTTCACAAACAACGACGACAACTTGGCCTACGCTTTATTTCTCTTATTTTTTCGATGATAAGGTTTTTGATGTTTGCAGTGGCAATAGAGATTATTAACCCTTCAAAACATAAAAGCATACAGGCTACCTTATTTCCGCAATCACGTTAGCTGTATTGAACCGACACAATATGTGGTCAGCGGAGTATAAGTGGCTCAAAAGCCAGGAAATCAACCAGGAGGTCATCTCTCAGCCAGTCTTAGGGTTCCAAAAAGAACTGAGAAACTTCTTGAAGAACTTCAGTTGCGCTAAAAAATGTTTTTTTGCAGACTGAAGTGAATATCGCACGTAAGGAGCTTATCAGTTGTATTATGGTGATCATACAGGCAATATAATATCGTAAAAAAGCAAACAAGAATTGTGCGGAAAGATGTTCATTACAGAATATGATATAGGTTGCAACATGTAAAATTGAATTTTTACAAAATGCTTTGTTTTCTGAGAGTTTAAGAAAACGCCTCTGTTCACAATAAACCTTGTAGATATCGTTTTTTATTTCACGTAGGTTTGTTTGCTAACTTAGCATGACTATGCTCACAAAGCCTACGTTTAATACATTGTTTAAAAATTTTCAAAGCAAGCATTGTGGGAGTGTTATGAAATCGAAAAGAAAATAGCGCAAAAATGAATGCATTTTCAAAAAAGCGTTTTTTTCAAAAAGTGCTATTCGAGAATCCGGTGCCATTACCTACGCGCTTAGGACGTAGCCTACATCTGTCACTGTAGACAAAATGGACGTTTTTTTACAAAACACATCTGGCAACCTTGCTAGTGAAGGCCTCTACTCGTGGCCCCTAGAGAACCGCTCTGTGGCCCCCAAGGGGGGCGTGGGCCCCGTTTGAGAAACCCTGGGCTTGACTCTGGCAAAACGTTGTCTGAGCAGCATATTCATTACAAATCTCTTCTGACGAGAGTCTATGACTATGCAGGCCGCGTAGTAAACGGGAAACATTTTAGTGTTGCCTTAAAAATGTTCGACGTATTTGATAAGAAACAAATGTGCGACAGTGTATTTACGGGTAAAGAAAATGCTTCTAAAGATTGGAATTGTATTATATCGATTTTTCTGATGAATTTTAATATCTTTTTTGTGTTTGGAATTGAATGTTTGATGTGTAGGCTATATATATGTCTTAAAACTGCTATTTGATTTTTTTGGGACAAGGTCTGGTTGTTTTGGTGAAAACAGGTTGCCAAACCTGCCATAGCATCCCATCAGTACACTACCAGGCTCAATACAACGCAGTGACATCGTGACTCGAGTCAATGACTCGATTCGAGTCACGGTTTTTGGTGACTCGGACTCAACTCGAGTCACGTTTTTCACAGAATGACTCGACTCGAGTCACAATGAATGACTCGACACTCAAGTCAGAGTAATTTTTGGAAAATCTCTGAGCCTCTGATGGATAAACCCTGTTCGTTTGCACATAAAGAAATGAGCATTTTTTCCTTCAGAAAAGATCAAGATTGGCACAAATTTTCTGTTTTGACTGTCTAGTTGTGGTTTGCTACATTTTAAGAATCGTGTGTCCTCAACTTGCACAGAAGTAGACCTGAGATTTTGCTTTCACTGAGGGGCAGCAGGGCACAATATATTGACACCTTATCGTGGTTTAGGGTAGTGTTTGCATATCGTGATCATGGCAGTGGACTTCATACTGTTTTTTTGAGTTTTTCACAGATACCAATAAAGTGATTTAAGTTTTTGAGATACAAATCCTATCCAAAAAATTTATAGCAAAATATGATGCAAATACGAAAACCGGATCTTGTTTAAATCCAAATTCCTGCCACTGTTATTAGCATAAGCCCATGTGGCGACGTGATTACGGCACATATGACGTTGAATTCGTACCAGCAATAGAGGAGTGAAACTAGTCAAATGAGTAATCTCAATTGCTATTATGCTGAGGATTGGCGCTTCGACTCTTTCTTTGGTTGGCTCTGGGGAACGCAGCATTGTGGCTGCATGAAATGTGTCTCAACGCGTCCGTGGCTGCAATCCAGTGTTAATGTTGAAGGTCGTCTTGAGCTTGTGAAATGGGGAACTAATGTGGAGGCATGATTACGCCACATATAGGCCTAACGATGAATTCATAGCAGCTATAGAAGAGTGAGTCTAGTCGAATGGGGAATCTCTATTGCTGTTATGCCGTGGGTCGTCGGTTCAGGTTGCACCTTGCACTACCTTCACATCCTGGTCACACAGCACCACTTTGTTGTGATTGGAAAGCCTGAGCAGCAAGTGCGCAAAGCTTTGACCCGCAAAGCTTTACATTGTGGCCTCATGGAGATCACAATTTCCTGTTCTTCCTATTTTTGCTTTTTCGCACCACATATATATGGGTGTTGTTCTTCATGCACGTCTCGTTGTAGTTAATTTAACAGAGACCATGTTCTGCGTTCATTCGTTTTTCTGTTTTCTTTTCATTATGCCTATTTGATCTGCAACTGTTGTTTCTCAATCACTTGACAAAAAGTGATAAACGGGGTTGGTTGACCAGATGACC
>Ga0210059_1006939_pt1 | contig 18084 bp, 9 predicted proteins | sample Ectturendosymbi2_FD_188042 | JGI IMG/M metagenome (GOLD analysis project Ga0210059, IMG submission 188042) | Ecteinascidia turbinata endosymbiont from Florida, USA - Sample 2 (SPAdes) (version 2) | ecosystem: Host-associated > Tunicates > Ascidians > Unclassified | place: Key West, Florida... | reverse complement strand
TTACGTTTGTTTACTCTTGTTTATGTGCCTTTTGTTTTGTGTCTATTGCGTTATTAGGGGCTTGATTCGATGACCTTGCGGTCCCTCGCCCCAATAAATAAATACCCTCCTGCAGGAGACCCACTGTTTAACTGCAGACAAGCGAGTAGTTACCAACTTCTCACCAGCTGGGTCAATCCTGAGCAGGAATCACGGCCTTGCCACGTTTGTCCACGAGCGGTTGGAATGGTCACTGGTCGACCAGTCTCCAGATCACTCAGAGACTGAGTGGTTGTGCGTAGACGACGCAGGTTACAAGATCGTCAACGTCTACAAACCTCCACGCTCGCGACTCACTCCTACGACCATCCCGACATTCCCACACCGCAGTCTGCACCTTGGCGGCTTTAATTGCCAGCATGTCAACTGGGGTTACAACACAACATCCCCGCACGGCGAGAGTCTGTACTCCTGGGCAACATCCAACAACCTTGGACTGTTGTACAATCCAAAGGAAACAGCCAGTTTCATCTCTCGCTGTTGGAACGTGGGCACCAACCCAGACCTGGCCTTCACGAGCCTCGGCCAGGACAGCCGACTGCCGGACAGACGTGTTCTAGGAAAATTCCCGCGGCACAACATCGGCCATCCCTCATAACGCCACCAAGATTCAAGGTTCCTGCCCACAGCGATCCGGTGAAGCGTTGGAACTTTCGCAAGGCCAATTGGAAGCGCTTTTGGCTTCTCACAGGTGAATCCGTCGAGAGATTGCCACCTCCGGACACACCAGACATTGAGAGGGCACAGGGGCGCATCTAGGGGGTCTGTTTGGCTGTCATGACAGACCCCTTTGCACCGCAGGCACTCAGCATGAAAGCTGATAAAATATCAAACGCTGTAACTGCAGGTCTGTAATGCGGCTTTTTTGGAACAGGCAACAGCCTACATTCCCAACATTGCATAGTACTATTACGAAACAGCAACGTCCCTGCCTTGTTTGAGCAGTGACATGAAGCAATCCACGTTTTTTAACACTCGAAACTGTTATTGCACCGAATGCACGTGTTTCTGAATTTCCTCCTCTGGCAGCGCCGGCTCTAATGCTGTCGGAATCGCGTACACTGCCACGCACACGCATGAGCTGTTTTGCAATATTTCGCTTCATGGCGAGAGGACAGTCGCCAATCACGATCGTTTCGTTTCACGGTTTCGGGCAAATTTTATCTGCTGTTTACACCTACTAGGTTATGACAAAATTCAGTAGGTTTAGGCTTTCCTCAGCGTCACGTCAAGTAACGTGGGTTCGTTTCCACTGAAACTGTATTTTTATAAGCAACTTCTCACATTAAAAGGCCCGACAGCTAGCCTCAAAAATCGTGGTCGCATTATCTGAACAAAATATCAGTCAAGCGTCGCATTTCGAAAATAGCCTTTTTAGAATTGAGCAGTTGACAATGTTGCTTGCGGCGCAAGAAGTCCTATATTGATTTCGAGTAATTCACTTTCACATTACGATGCAAAGTAATCAGAGCAATTACAACTCAATCGTTCTTCTCCGCAGTGATTTTGCAAGTATATTTGTAACACCGCCATCTTGATAAACAGCGCGCTCCACAGACGCAGTTGTGCAGCTGGTTGTCAGCATCGATTATATAAGTTTATGTACGTTCGGACAAACAGCTTGCATTGCTGTACGGTGGACATTTGCTGAATGTTCGACAAGCTAAGTATCTTTTCAGCGCCATATTCGTAGGAACAAACAGCGATTGTAATGTAATAAATACGGTGCCCGAAAACAATGATACCTTGCAAATTTTTTTCTTATGTGTTTTGACAATGAGATCAATACCACGATCTAGTCCAAATACAGTCAGACCTGTTTGTCCGAACTCCGATCAACCGGAATGCCCGCTATCCGAAACAAATTGCTAAGAACAGATTTCCCCAACGCATTTCACCCCTTTGATCTGGAAACCTCGCTGTCCGACACCGACTCGGAAATTTAGGAACGGACATGTCACATCAATAGAACAAAAACGCTAAGCCAGATTACGTCAACTGTTACTTAGTTGTTTATTAAATCACAATGGAAGGGTGAAAGTTTATTTTCTACGCACAATGAATGTAACAGTGGCAGACCCTGCAGGACGCAGTTATAGGTCTCGCGTTTAAATCTCATTCTGAATGCATACTTGCTTATGTATACGGATCTGCTAATAAACAAAAACAACTGAGAGTTTCATTTGGTCTTGTTTCACATTTTATTACGTCTGTTTACAAAAAAATTGTAACTAGCAATTGAAATAAATAATACCTTTTACCATGTAAAATTGTTCTAGATGAGAAAGCACAACCAGATTCATGCATGGGGCGCACCGCATTATGAGGCGCATTTTCAATTTTTGAGAAAATTAAAGGATTTTAAGTGCGCCTTGTGGTCCGAAAAATACGGTAGTTGCCCTAATTTGTTTGCAGGCAATCATCTGCTTACCGTGCTCGCAAAAACCTGTGAGTGAATGTTACGTCACAGAGCGTTTTATGGGGACAATTGTGAGGTGGTATGAGAATGGCCACTACTTGCTGCAGTCGGAGGGCTGCGCATCCTAAGGAAGATTACAGAGAATTTGCGTTAATTAATCATAGACGAAGTAGCAACTTGGGTTTCCGAAATTTGGCAAATTTGCAAAATTCATCGGTCGATTTCTAGTCTTAAGAGAAAATGTGGTTTTATGCTGAAAATTGATATCAAAAGCTGCCCTTCCGCGACAGACCTCGTTTTTCCAGGCTAGATGCGCCCCTGACAGGGCTTATCAGGATATTGGCGAGAGCCTACTTTCAGCAGCTAAACAATGTATCCTATGTGGCCGTCGGAAGAACTACGTGCCATGCTGGGACAGAGAGTGCGAGACCCTCTATCGCTCCTTTATCCGAGCCCCAGTGGGGACTGCCTCTGACAGAGCCACCTCGTCCCTACTCTCTCGACTACAACAGAAGAAGCATGAGCGATGGGAGGAAGCTGTGAACTCCATCGATTTCTCGCACTCCAGCCGCAAGGCGTGGAGAACAATCAACAAACTTACTGGGAGCTCTGGACGCTCCTCTTGTATGTGTGGGTCCACCAGCCTCGTCAATAAACACCTGCCCGACTTATGGAAGATTCCAACACCTGAGGGTCACAGAATCTCCGAACCCTTCAGGCCAGAAGAGTTTGATGCTGCCCTCAGATGCCAGAAGTTAGGAAAGTCTCCAGGATTGGATTCCATCTTCCCAGAGTTTATACTCCACGCCGGGTCACCTCTCAAATCTTGGTTCCCTGACTTCCTCAATTCCTGCATGCGCCCACTCAAAATTCCAAAGATCTGGAGAAGAGCACTTGTAGCTGCGATCCTTAGTCCAGAGAAGCCACTGGGGGACCAAAAAAGCTATCGTCCTATATCTCTGCTGTGTGTCCTCCTTAAAGTCCTCGAAAGACTCATCTACGTTCGTGTCGAAACAATCATCAACCCACTGCTCCCACAGGAGCAGGCGGGCTTCCGACACGGGAGGTCGGCCGTCGACCGTAGACCAGGTCACCCTGCTGACACAGGACATCGAGGATAGCTTTTCAGCTAAAAAGAAGGCCAGAGCTGTGTTCGTCGACCTCACAGCAGCCTACGTCACCGTATGGCACCACAGCCTCACCTGCAAGCTGCTGCAATTGCTGCCTGATAGGCACATGGTCCACATGATCATGGTAATGATTGGCAATCGCAGCTTTATCCTTACCACCAGAAATGGCCAAAGGAGTAGCTTACGACGCCTCAAGAACGGTGTCCCACAGGGATCTGTCCTGGTGCCCCTACTGTTCAACATCTACATCTCCAACCTGCCAACCACCATCTCCAGAAAGTATGCATATGCTGACAACCTAGCAATCATGCATACTGATGGAGATTGGCAGGCGGTGGAAGGGACGCTGAGAAAGGACAAGGCAACGTTAGGTGAATACCTCCTGACACGGAAGTTAAAGCTCAGCACCACGAAAACGGTGTCGGCGGTCTTCCATCTCAACAACAAGGAAGCCAAACGTGAGCTGAAAGTCAACCTCAACATCGAAACCGTCCCCTTTTGCTCCGAGCCCAAATACCTTGGAGTAACGTTGGACAGTTCGCTCACGTACCGCTGACACCTTGAGTCACTTTGCAAGAAGCTGACATCACGCGTTGCGCACCTGAGGCGGCTTGTTGGCTCCGGCTGGGGTGCTGGAGCAACAACGTTGCGAACAGCCACCCTATCCCTGGTCCACTCGACTGCAGAGTACTGCGCTCCTGTTTGGTGCCCCAGTGCTCACATCTGCCTCATTGACCCCACCATTAACGATGCCTTGCAAATTGTTATTGGACGCCTGCGTCCTACACCAGCGGACAACCTTCCAATCCACACAGGTTTCCAAGCTGCTAAGCTTCCTCGCAGTGGAGCCACACTGTCCTTAAGAGGCCGTGCCATGGAGCCTGGACATTTGCTCCACTCAGCACTCACCCGCCCACCGAGTGCTGTTGCATGGCGCCTCAAATCGAGACACCCATTTGTACCCTCTGCACAGCAACTCATCAGCTTCTCTGACAACAACATACGTGCGGCGCAGTTGGCGGATCATCAATTGATTGCGGAGTGGGCAGACAACCCCACAAGACTCCGCACTTTAATTCCAGTCACCGGTACATGCCACCCCCGGAATGAACTTCCCAAGAAGAGCCTGGGTCCGGCTTAACCGCCTACACACCGGTGTTGGACGTTTCCGCTCCTGCTTGTACAAATGGGGAATGTCCTTCCCTGCGGCCTGTGAGTGTGGTGCAGAAGAACAAACCGTCGACCATGTCGTCCTCCAATGTCCAATCCATCGATCTCCCCACGGACTTTATGGCCTGACGGTTCTGGACGATGAGACAACCGAATGGCTGCTCAACACATGCCCCGAAATCTAGCGCGGCCAAGCAGTGGATAAAACAACTCGCTCAAACGAAATAAGCCAAATTAATTACCTTAAAGGCATTGTGTGGCCACATACATTGTTACACTACGCGGTAAGATAAATAAGACATATGTGACTACGCCGCCACACGCGAAACATCTTCACTCTATCAGGCTTTATACGGGGGAGGATGACAGTTGCCTTCAAGTGGCCCACTTTTTTGCTGCATTTCCTGAAATGCTAACCAAAACTTGTCGTTATGAGAGCAACCACTGCTACCCGTGCTGGATGTGTTCGGTGTAGGCTGGGCAGGAAAACTCTCGTTTGAAGACAAGGCAGCATCCCTCCAGCCGAAGGTACATAACGGAAGACCCGGCTTACTGCAAGACCAGCCTCATTGAGCACCTAGCTTGCACCTATCAGGTGACCGATTGCACTACCACAGACAAGCTAGTGATTCCCAAATTCTCACTAGCTGGGTCAGTCCTGAACAGGAATCACGACCTTGCCATATTTATTCACTAACAAATGGAATGGACACTGGTCGATCCAGTCTCCAGTGGTTGTGTATAGACATCGCAGGATACAAGATCATCCACGTCTGCAAATATCCACCCCCGTGACTCACACCAATGGCCACCCTGACGTTTCCACACACCATTCTGCATGCTGTCGACTTCATCTGGGGTTATAGCAAAACATCTTCTGACTGTGAAAGTCTGGACTCCTGGGCGGCAGCCAACAACCTTGAGCTGCTGCACAACCCAAAGGGAGCAGCAAACTTCTCTCACCGATGGAACGTGGGCACCAAACCGGTTCTAGCTTTCGCGAGTGTTGGCCATGGCAGCCGACTGCCTGACAGGCGTGTTCTAGAAAAAATCCTGCGGTCACAACACGGACCCTCTCTCGTAACGCTACCGACGCTCAAGATCCCTTCCTACAGCGATCCGGTGAAGCGTTGGAACTTCCACAAAGCTGATTGGAATCGCTTTTGCTTTGTTACAGGAGAATCCGCTGAAAAATTACCACCTCTAGACACAAACACCAAGAAGACTAGATGCCTGTGTCCTACACCAGTGGGCAATCTTCCTACCCTAACAGGTATCCAACGTGCTTAGCTTCGTCGCAAAGGAGCCACAATGTCTCTAGCACGCCGTGCCATGGACCATGGACATCTGCTCCACTTAGCGCTCACCTGTCCACCGAGTGGGAATGCACGGCATCTCAAATCGAGACACCAATTGTTACCTGCGGCACAACAACTCATCAGTTCAGCGACGACGACAACAGAAGTGCGACACTCTGGGCGGATCACCAATGGATTCCGGAGTGGTTGGAAAACACTATGAGACTCCGTCCTTTGATGTTTCATTCACGACATTGGCACCCACCCTCCCGGAATGGCCTGCCAAGAACAGTCCGGCTTAACCGACACTGCTCCTGCTTACACAAACGGGACACTTCTGCAGTTTATGAGTGTGGCGCAGAAGAACAGACCGTTGACCATGTTGTCCTTCGCTGTCCAATCCATTAACCTCTCTATGCAGTGGATGGCCGGACGGTTCTGGATGAAGAGACAATCGAAACGCTACTCAAAACCTGCACCGAGATCTAGTGCGACCTAGCAGTGCATGACAAGAACTGGCTCAAACGATGAAGGCTTTATGCGCCGCATATTTTGTTTTTACAAAACGTCTCCTTTTTCAATGAGCCATTAAATCGTCTTTTAAGCGAAACGTTAACAAGCTCTTCTTACGCTTTTTCAACCTCAATGTTAGCCTCTTGACTGGTATAATTTTGGACCGGTGGACTGAGTTCGGTTGGCGTTCGGGTCACAAATGTACTTCTGAAATGATACTGCTGCCATCCAGCCTACTGCTCAACAGCATAGATTGCTTTACCGTTGCAAAGGAAAGATAGAAGCGCGTTTTGCTTCATCGCTGCCAGCACCGCAACCACCACAAACGAAAGCCTCATTACCTTCGGTGCAGGGATAGGAATAAGGAGGCGAACGTTGCCACTCGAGACAGTTGAACGTTGCGAAGCAAATCCAGTGAAACAATTCTTTTTTGATTGAAGACCAAAAAATACAACTAGTTTCTCTCATGGGAACGATGAATTCAATACCGCTTCTGAGAACGTGTAGCGAATTCAGCGACTAAATAAGTCAAACGTATTCACAAACCATGAACTACTACAATATCGTGCTAAACGTTTCCACTGTGAGAATCCAACGCAAAGAATTACCTGAAAATCGAGCAAAGGCATTACTAAGCAGCCGAGTATTTCTTAACATGTGCTGAGCCTAATTTGACTAAAACAGCCAGAGCTCTAAAAACTTTTGGCTACATTTCTGCGCATAAAAGTCCACCATTTCGGATATTAGAGTCCAACAATGTTTTGCATGGCAGCCTATGAAGCATGAGTGGTAAAAGTGTAAAATGCTACCGTCAATTTTAACTGCACATGCAAGACATTGGAAACAATCAAATTAATCAAGTATACTGCATATTCTGTACTGTTGAAGAGAATCGGATTTGGTCTTGTATCATATCAACAGCCTTTTGCGGGACAACCAGCTTCCCATACATCCTTATAACAGACGTATATTCTTAAAACCCAAATCTTCCAATAAAAATCCACGCAAACAGCGATTTTGAAATAGAACAGCAAGCGGCATTAGGCTACTATGCTGCACCAATCCATACGAGAAACTGCAGAACAGCTTCACATCAAGCTCTTAACCGGGCGGGAGCGCCTACCCAGGAGGGGGGGTCAATGTATTTCCAGGGAGGCACGAGCACTTACGCGCCCTACAACATGGATAGTTTGATCATTAAATTTACCAATAAATGCATTTGTTTATACAGCTTATTTAAAGTCAGGGGGGATTAAAACAAAGGACAATTACTTGAGGGAGGTGTGGTAGAAAAAAGGTTAAGAACCACTGTCATGGACTGATGCATTGTGACAGGAACATCGCCATGGGCCAAAACAGCATACCTCCATTTTCACAACTTTCTTTTCTGCTGCCCGGAGCTCGTCGCGCAACGCCTCGCATTCTCTGCATTTGTCTGAATACGCTTCCCAAGCTCTTGTCAGGTCGCTCTCATGAGAATTGTTCATTGTTTGGTTAATCTGCTGAAGGAGTAAAGGTGGATAATAATTACAGCATCAGTCACAACTTATTTTATCCGTGGAAAGGGGCTTAGAATTCGACCGGTGAGACGTTTTTGGGCCGATACCGATATTTGTCATTGCCGATATTTCCGCATGGCTCAAACCACTGCTAAATCACAATGCATATTAAACCAACTCACAAGAAAATGAGAATAGCTCACAACCAAATTTTTTTGGTCATAGACAGATTTTCTTTTTTTCTAATGACCGAAAAAAATTAAGTCAATTCTGTCATAATATCTGAAAATACAGATTAGTCCAAATTGCTACGGCGAGCTTTAACACTATTATGGGACAAATGACCGAAATGTCTCAGCAAAAAAAAACAGCTCACAACTGGAGATATATGGAAATGTTCGCATTTTTTCAAAATAATTACTGAATGATTTATGTTTTAGTTCAGGAATGCAACTTTTTGAAGCAGGGTTTCCTTGTAATGAACATCTTCTGCCCTCCTAAACAAACCCAGTATTGTCGAAAACTGGCTCAGTAAGTGCTAAGGTTGGAGCTGCTAGTAGTGCCGATATGATACATGCGAATCTTTGTAATCGACCGATGCAACAAGAATTAAGACGTAAGAAATGCTAACAAAAATAAAATATTATACACAGCACTCAATCGCATGTAGGTAAAACTTCAAAGTATTATCAGGGTTGTTTCAAGGCGTTTAAGGGACCCGATGGGTCCCTAGAATTTCAAATCGGGTCCCTATAATCAGAGAAAATTATCATCGGGTCCCTAAAATCAGAGAAAATCGGGTCCCGAGAATCAAAGAAATCGGGTCCCTACAGATCCAAACCGGGTTCCGAACATTTTCCTTAAAAAAAACTGGTAATATACAAAGTCATAACTATTAGTTTCTCCAGCACTCATACAATGACTTGGAATGGCGTGTAAAAATGAAGAATTATGAAGCAACAAAAAAATGACGAGCATTTGCACAAATTGTTAACTCAAGAGCACAGAGATTTTCTACATGGAAAGACTATCCAGTTGATCTCAAGACTTGCCGTTGAACATGGTTTCTAGCCGGAAATTAAAAATTAGTCAGACAAACATTTACAACAGCTATGTCCAACACGCGGCTTAGTCCAATGTTTTGTGCAGCCCAGTATGCTTTTCATTATTGTGTATATGCAATACAATGACAACCTGTGTTTGTTTTGATGATTTTAAATTCGACATCTTCGATGCAATGGTCTTTAGTGCCTGTTTATCAGCTTTTATGTACTGGCAGATTTCCACGTGTCCATTGACACATCGGTACAGAACTGATTTCTACCCGTGTAAATGAATTAATGTAAGGTGTGATTAAAGAAAAATGCTGAAAAGCAAAATGCATTTGCTGCAATTGAGAATTTTGTCCCGATAGGCTTTAGGCTACAAACCAGGCTTACTGCTTTGATCAAAAGCTCAACTCCAAAATTTTTGGAGTTCACTTGCATTTTGTGTATTAGAAGTGATTTACTTAGGACCTAGGCCATTTTTTTCAATGTTATGCTTTGCGAACAACACAGACAAGTAAATGCAAACGTAGACGACTCTTACGTCATAGTTGCTTTTTTTGTTGCAAGTGACTGCGTACCAGCACCCTGATATTACACTTGAGCTTGGCGCCTAGACTGCTGTAGACTCTACATTAGCATGCATAAAAAATTTGTAAATTGTAGCAGGCACTTGAAGTATAAGCGGAGTACTAGGTGCTAACTGCAAGCGAGATTTTTGGGTACCGGTATTTAAAATCCAGTGGCGTGCAGAAGGGGGCGAACGGGGCGACGGTCCCGGGCATCTAAGAAAGGGTTGCATCCAAATAGTGAAATTACAAAAATTAATTTTTATTAAAATGTTGTGACCAGATACTTCTTCGTATTGTAAGGCTACTAATGCACACTGCATGGATCTGATGGAAATTTGCCTGAGGGGACATGCAAATCTAAGTTAAGTGACCCGAGAGAGAGATGAAACACTGCCATCGTTATCTTAAGGCCTTACACCTATCTCTCTTCCCCTTTGTCGGTTTGCCAATTCCTGCTGGCCCTATTTTAATCTGCAACTTGTCTTCACAATATCTTTCGATTCTCTCTAGAGTCTGGGTCCTTAAACTGGGTGCTGTGGGAGGTTCGGGGGTGCGAGTATGGCAACGACATTTCGTTGAAAAATGCTCAATGCATTGTCTTTATCATTTCACTATAAACGCCATAATCACAATCAAAACAAGCTCGGACTGTGCAGCAGACCCATAGTCCCTGGTTGCATTCGGGGGCATTGCCTCCCGAACTTTTTCGTGCCAACTCAAATTTTTTGTGACCGTAAAAATGTGTTTGAAACATATAATGAAACCAAAAATCTACACCCCCTCAAATGTATTTTGCCACCTCAAACCTTAAAACCTGGCTACGGGCCTGCAGGACGTATGAGTAAAGAACGCTGCACGTTACGATTGCGTCTTGTCTACTTTGTTTCATTTCTTTTGGCAATGCAAATTGTGTCACGGGAATATATCATGCGCGACGATGGCGATTTGTCCATAGATTCTTCGCTTTCAATTGTAAAAAATAACAAAATAATATGGTAAATTTTTCAGAAAGAACATCGTTCGAACAAAATCATATGGTAAATTTTTCAGAAAGAACATCGTTCGAACAAAATCATATGGTAAATTTTCCAGAAAGAACACCAAACCAGAGAAATTCCCACGCAAAGCCACGTGCGATCCGGTTGTTTTGACGCGAAGGGCTTGATTTAACCCGGCTGCGAAAGTATTGACACTTCGGCGTCCGGTAATGTTCGAGGATTTTGCGCCAAAAAAACAAATCGCACATGGCTTTGTGCGATCGTAACTCTGGCGCCGAAAGGCAAGTCTCCTAGTCTGCACTCGAAAAAAATTTTTTCGGTTGGCGTGTGTGAATTTTTTGTGAGTGACGTCATAAGTGGAGAACTTTTAGGCCACCTTGGCTCCTTCACCTAGCTCTGGGCCCAAACCGTTGGATGGTAGTATTTCGCTGAAGTTTTTATTGGAAACTAAGCTACAATCTGAGTCTTTTGACACTTTCAATGACCTGCTGGGGGTTCAGAAGTTATGATCTAAAGTAAACAAAATATTGGATTCATTAGTTCAGCGGTCTCCAAACTTTTTAATTCGAATTTTTGGTGACGGCAGTTAGCGACAGGCCGAAGCCTTAAATTTGCCTCCTGCCGGGCGATTTTGGGTGAACACTCTTGCCCAAGGAGTGCTGCGGCAGTTCACTCAGTGGCCGTGGATCGAACCCCCAACCTTCCAATTGAGAGGCGGACACTTTACCGCTGAGCACTGCTAGAGAGGGTATTAAGCAGCTCTCCAGCGCAATCGGTCGAGAAGTCACGCTGTTGCTGTGACACATACAAACTGCTTGATCTAGGCTGAAACATACCAGCAGTGAAGGCGCTAAAATAGATCTATTTTTTGCAATAATTTCCTCATACCTGTCTGTTGATTTGCTTCTAAATTAGATTTTTCAAATTGCAAAGACACTTCATGTATACCTTTGCAACAAATATTCTATGCATTGTGCAAAGTCTGTACAAACAAAAACAGAGACTTACCTGTTCATTACTATTTCCCCTTGAAGAATTCAAGCGTTTCTGTAAGCTTCTGTTGACTGATTCAAGGTCTTTAAACTTAGCTTTCAGATGCTCGTAAGCTGTTCCCAAAGCATGGTAGGACATAAAGACATGCTCATTAGAAACAGATGCGGCACTGTCTTCAAGAGGTGAACTGCAAAATGGTTCAGCACATTTTTTCAGTGGCATATACTTTTGCACCATTAACAGGTAATATAGCACCAGGTCCGTAACTACAGCCTGGACACCATCATTTTGCCCTTCACAAACCTTAGCTAATAACTCTTGATTTACCCCTTTTTTGGATTATAGTCCTATTGTTGATGTGTTACCCACACTCTGATTTTCTCATGAGCACCTATCTTAAAACTAAATTAATCTGACAAACTTCATTTCAGACCTTTTGAGTATCTGTCTGAGGTTTACACATACCTCGGGTTCATACGGTATATACATACCCTGTGCAAATAGTGATAAACTTCTTCAATTGACAAATATCAGGCACCATCACAGAAAAAAGTTAAATCCATCGACAAATAACAGCCAACAACATTTAGAAGTATATATCTTTTCAGCAAAACACTTCATCATAATCATTAACCAGGTTTACAATATCACAGTGAAATATTAAATCATAAACAACAAGCCTAGACAACACATAGAGCACACAGTTACAACATGTTCAATTCAGGGTGCTTGTTAAAATCAGCAATGCTGATTCAGCAGCAGTGGCAAACATTTTAGTTGCTTTAAATACATCTATAACCCATTATGACAGTGGTTCCCAAAATTTTCCTGATCGCATACCATTTGTGGGTCGCGTATTGTCACCTCGAACCACTTTGTTCCAGGAAAACTCAATCTTCCAAATATTATTCAATGAAAAGTTTGGAAAACCAGGATTGAGACATGAAAAAAATGGCTGTGAGAAATTATAATCGCCATTTTTAATGCCAACAAGGGAAGTATACAAAAATTCAGGAATTTATTAACAGAATCCAATTAGTAAAACTTATAGCTGTGAAAACATGTTTTTTGTTTAGAAAAAGAGAATGTAGGCCTATTCTTGTACCACCTTGAAAGCCTTCATGTTCATGCACTACTGGTGGTACATGTACCACAGTTTGGGAACGACTGCACTATGACAATAAAAAATCAGTATTCTATCACAGCTGCCACCAAAACTATTTGTTAAACGGAAGAGTTTGACATGCAAGTAACATACCTTCAAATATTAAGCAGCATTGAAATAAAAAATCTGAATGTTTTTCAAAGCAAGTGATACTGAGTAGTTCATTGCAATTTGTGGACTTTTCTGCTCAGTATTGAAATCACTGCGTAAACCTAACTAAATTAATTCAACCACTGGTTCTTAATCGAGGGTGTGAACCCCCCAAGGGGGTCAATAAATTTCCAGGGGTGAGCTCTTACGCTCCCTACAACAGGGAAAGTTTGATTAATAAATTTACCAATTTTTTATCTTTTGTTATATGTTTTTATAGTTTATTTGAAGTAGGGATAGCTTGAAACAAAGGACAACAACTAAGGGAGGTGTGGTAGAAAAAGATTAAGAACCACTGGGCTAAACCAAACAAATTAGAGGAAACAAACATTACTATGCATCAACTCTTCTTTATTTAGGTGCACAGTAGATCTCGAAGTTCAGCTGCATTTCCTAAATTGAGTGTTTCAAATAAAAATTATGAAATCAAGAAATTATTAACATTTTTGCACTCTAAACACAATCTGAAAAATAATCATATGAAAACCTAAATACACCATGAACTTTAATAACAGGCAACACTGCCACAAAAAGTCCTGAACCAATGCATTTAAAACAATTCAGTTGAAAGCATGTTACATATTTCATCTCAAACATCACTGGAATATCAACATGCCAGTAGTTTCGGGTAAAATCCTGGTTTCTAATGTGTCTTAGCAAATCCATAACTCACCAGGCAATTGTGCTAGAGAGCTATTCAAATCCTTAAAACCTTCGCAACTGGGTTAATTCAAGTGGTTCGTGTGAAAACCAAGCTGTTCGCACATGCTTTGTGCGAGTATAACTCAGTGTCTTTTGCGCTAATGAGCTGTTCAAAGCTGGAAAAGACTGGGCAAGTCTTTGAGTCAGCACTGAAAAAATTTTTTGGTTTTGGGTTTCAGAGTTTTTGTGAGTGACATCATAAGTGGAGAATTTTTAAGTGGGGAAAGTGGGCCACATTGGTCCACTTCATCTGGCCCTGGGCTCAAACTGCCAGATGCAAGTATTTCGCTCATGTTTTTATTGGAAACTACTGTAGGCTAAAATATGTCTTTTAATACTTTGGATGGCTTGTTGGAGTTTAGGGTTCAAGAGTTATGATCTGAAATAAAACAAAATAATTGATTAATTCCCTAATTAGATAATTAATTAATTTGCATATCATATATCACAACGTTTGAACCAGAAACGCAAGAAATTTGATCAAAGGCTCAAAAGACTCTCATTCTAGCCAAGTCTGCAATGAAAACTTGAGCAAAATACTTCCTTCTAGCAGTTGGGACCTACGCCAGGTAACATGAACCAAAATTGCCTAGAAACTGCCTTACTTATGACGTCAGTCACAAAAAAAAATTCTTTCATTGCAGATTAGGCGAATTGTCAAATATTTTGAGGGTTTGAATAGCTCTCTACCGCAATAGGAGCTATACAGTTGGTAAGGCAACCAAAAACTGTTCATTTTAGGCTTATTTCGAAGTACAAATTAATCGTACCATGGCAGCAAACATGTTAAAAGACTTGGCAAGCCTTAGGCTGCAATGAAAAAAATTGTTTTGGGTTTCAGTTTTTTTGTGAGTAGCGTCATAAGTGGGGTAGATTTTGATCATTTTGGCTCAGGTTACCTGGCCTTGGGCTGAAACTGGTAGATCAGGGGTTCCCAGCCTAGGGTACATGCATCCATGGGTGTACATTTTCCTGTTTGAAGGGGTACATTTACGGGGAAAAAAATATTTATTTCCAAATATTCTAACATACAAAAATTGTGTCAAAACTTCAGTGGATTTTGATATTTCACTCAGCTTTTTTGGCATAAGAAATTTTAGGGTACATCCTTATCCGTCGAAATGCTGAAGGAGTACATGGTCAGAGAAAGTTTGGGCACCTCTGCACCAGATGGCAGTATTTTGCAGAAGTTTTTATTGGAAACTACGCTAAAATCTGTGTCTTTTGATTAAGACTTTGCATGAGTTGCTGGGTTTAAGGTTCAAAAGTTATGACCTAAAAACAACAAAATAATTAATCCCATTATCATATAATTAATAAATTTGTTGTTTTTAACCATTACTTTTGAACCAGAAAAGATAGAAAGCTAATCAATAGCTTGAAATACTAGGATTCTAGCTTAGTTTCCAATAACAATTTGAGCAAAATACTTCCCTCTTTTCAATTGTGCCCTAGGCCAGGTAACATGAACCAACATGGTCAAAAATCTTCCCCACTTATGGCATCTCTCACAAAAAAAACAAAACACCAAATTTTTTTTTCATTGCTGACACAAAGATTTGCCGCAGCTTTTGAGGATTTGAACAGCTCTCTAGCACAATTCACTGGCAAGTTATGGAGTTGCAAAATGGCTCAAAAATAGCAGCTCATGCAGGATTTTTCTGGTTGCAATATACAGTATTCGTCCACCAGCAGCAAACATGCTAAGTATGAATTCATATGAAATGCAAATGTGTATACAAGATGCAATCAACAACCAATTATATTTATACTTTGGACCTAACAATGGCAAATCCCAGCTGCCGCAACAGATAATCTTTATATGGATAAACATATACTCTGAAAGAAGCACCTGGCAAATGGTAAGCCATTGTTTCCTTCCTCTTGATGCATTGGGGCATGCCCATTTACCATGAATGACAACCCATTGTCTACACAGCACAAAAAAGTAAGTTTGAGCAAGTCATAATTTTTCAGCAGTTACATAAACAGCTTCTAAAATTTACAAAGGAAGTTTTCAAATCTATATTACACTGAAACTTTCAAGTGAGCAAATTTAGAAGTAAGTCATCTTGAATGTAAATATTTTCAAACTTCTTTCAACAAACACACTCAAATGAAAAAAACTTTCATTGTTAACCTGTTGCATTGGTCCGGCTGATAATACTGTACTCATCTTCTGTATTTACACTATGTGGTGGATTTTCAGCAGCACAATGTTCCATTGTATTACTTAATCTGAGCCCATGTTGAACACTTCATGAAAAAAATGCATATATATACAATTATCACAAATCTTTACAACAATCTACAAAGGATAACCCAGAAAAGAAGCAACAACTAAGGCCAATGTAATTTGATGGTAGAAAAAGAACCAGTTTGGCCATGTGCAAAAGCTGATACATATCAAAATTTATCATGCTTTTAAACCAAATAACTGAGAAGTTGTGTCAAGGCAAACTGGGTCTTCAGCCTAAACTGAAACCAATTGTATTTTTCATTTGTTTGAAATGCCAATCATGGATTACTTTGCTCATTGCCAGCAAGATTCACTGACAAAAATTACAATGATATCATATATCGGCATGAAAGTTAATTAAACAGAACTACATTATCAGGGCTAAAAAAATGTGGAAATCGGGAATGAGCTTACTGGAAAATCACACATGCTCATGGGAAATTAATCAGCTGCAAGTCACGCAAAATCAAATAATACGCTAGGAATTGCAAGCAAATCACAAAACGGATTGTACGAATTTCCTTGCTGAGTCACGGTGGGCCAATACCTGGCCTTGTGATGCAACAGTTAAGCCTACCTATCAGTGGTCTCATGCAGTCGCTGGTCACATGCAGGGTTGCCAACTTGGCATTTTTGAAGCCAGGTTTTGAAATCCAGGATTTGTTCATTGCACTTGGCTTTCTTGAAAATCAAATGTAATGCCATTAAAAAATTCTTAACTTGCACCCAAACCAGCGTCCACTGACAAGCACACTCTAGTAACTGCGCACTCGCCCTTACGAAATGCATGCGTAGAACACTCACTCAACAGAAACCTTCAACACTGTCTGAATCTCGTTCTGCAGGTTGGATTGGTTAAAAAACGATTTCGCCACTGCCGAACTGGCTGCAATAATCAATGTTTGAAGCACAATGCACAATCACTTCAAATGCTGCACCACAAGCAATTTGCACACTGTTTATACCTGTGGTTCTCAACCACTGTTCTGAGATGCGCATGCGGCTACCAAGCACCTTTGTGCGGCCCTCAGCAGTCTTTCAATAAAACCTCTAATATTTTATGCAACAGACTTCGTTCTGCAATAAAACAAAACATGTCATTTGTCCTACATTAAAATATATTTAGTGCATTTCTGTAACAAAATTGTAAGTCTACATTGAGTTCATTCAGCAAAAAGGTTGAGAACCACTGGATTATACTTTGCAGCAGCTGCCTGATGTGACAGTACGAAGTGCTCGTCCCTGTGGTGAAGTTAACACGGTCAGCAAAGCATTATGAAAGTACAATTTTGCCGTAACACTTGCATTAGAAATTGTTGAAATTTATTATCCGCAGGATATCTTTAGTTTGGTGTTTATAAGTCTCTAAATTCTCTACTAACTGCGATTTCGTTGGCGGTTAGATATCATGTTAAGGTTTACAAATTCTGGCGATTGTTGCGAAGCTTCATATACTGTAATCTCCTGGTTAAATTCGCAACCTGAATCTGAGCTGTTTGGCTAACTTATGCGGTAGGTGCGAACTTATGTGCTGTGCTTTTAACTGCATGAGCAAGCAGATGCTGATCATTAAGGCTAATGTTTGGAGACTGATTGATGCTTTGACTGAATCAACTATTCTTTTCAGTAAGGCACATAGTATTCACATACATTAGGCTATTCAGTTCACAAACAACGTTAGACAATGCCAAGTGTTTAATTGAATCACGGTGATTGGAATTTGATTCTAAGACAGTGGTTTTTAACCTTTTCTTCATTACGCCCCCCTAAAGTAATTTTACCTTGGCTCACGCCCCCCTTACTTTAGATATGTTGTAAAAACTCATGTATCTCTTGGTGAATTTGTTTAGTTTTAAGGTTTTGTAACAAACACAAGTCCAGGGTTTTGTTGAGGCGTTTTAGGGACCCGATTTGGGTCCCTAGAATTGAAAATCGGGTCCCTAGAATTGAAAATCGGGTCCCTAGAATCAGAGAAAATCGGATCTCTAGAATCAGAGAAATCGGGTCCCTACAGGTCCATACCAGGTACCTAATATTTCCCTTGTTCTCAACCTTTTCTCTGTCACGCCTCCCTTAAGTAATGGTCCATTGTTTCAAGCCTCCCTAACCTTAGATAAGCATTAACAGCAAATGTAGTTTTGTAGATTTATT
>Ga0210059_1006938_pt1 | contig 18087 bp, 13 predicted proteins | sample Ectturendosymbi2_FD_188042 | JGI IMG/M metagenome (GOLD analysis project Ga0210059, IMG submission 188042) | Ecteinascidia turbinata endosymbiont from Florida, USA - Sample 2 (SPAdes) (version 2) | ecosystem: Host-associated > Tunicates > Ascidians > Unclassified | place: Key West, Florida... | reverse complement strand
GGCAATTTCTTAAAGCAGGGAGATAGAGAAAAGGTAAAGAACCACTGGTTACGACACAGCAAGAAGCGCAACACCCACACGCAACGAGAGAAGAGCGAGCTGAAGCAATGCACATGAATTGTCACAGCAGCGGAATTAAGAAGTGCAAATCGCAAGCGATCACAATGCAGGATGATTTATTCGGAGTGAACGATAACTTTAACACAAAACCTTTTTAAATCACAGCGCAGCGGTTCGGCAGACTGGGTTTCCAGCAAAATAAATAAGGTGAAAAATTAAAAGCGACATCTGAAGAAGAAAGCACCGTCTCTTTCGCTCGCTAGCAGAGCAGCCATGCTTGTCCGTTCATGGCCGAGTGTAAGGCAAAATAACACTTGCAGATGATCGGACAATTCGTTGTTCTCATTTGTGAGCAAAGCGTGAAGTGGAACACTGTAGATCAAGAGGTCGTGCCAGTGTTGCAATGGCATACTTTGCACAAATCACCGGTTCTTTAGTGTTATCGGTGGTTTTTGCATCGATCAAACGGAATTAGGACTCGCTTCGAATTCGGTTTTAATTGATCAAACACTAAAATCAGTAACATGCCACTTACAGCAAATGATAGTTATTTGGAAAACAATTAAAAGATCTAGGTTTTTTGTAGGCTTTAGAGGAATCAGCCGATTGGGCTCTGCTTTCATCTTTTTGCGATGATTCAAACTTGCGCACATATTCAAGAAACTTCACTCCGCAGGTGAAATAAACAAGGAATCAATCACAACTTTTAATAGGAAATCGATTTCACGTAAAACTACGTATCATCAGTCCTTACATCTTATTCAAATAGAATCATTCTATTTGAATAAGCATTGCTTGCAGATGTAAGGACTGATGAGGCGTAGTTTTACGTGAAATCGATTTCCTATTAAAATCTGTAATTGATCCCTTGCTTATTTGGAAGAGTTGCACATTATACACTTGGGAAGATTTACCTGCCATCAACAAGCAAGTTCCTGAGCCCGGAACTCCACGAGAATCATACAATTGGAAACCCACGGTAAAAATAACACCGACCCATACTCAGCCAGGTAACAGTTCACGGCCACATCCATTCCGCAATACATCGGAGCCACAGTCCCGCGAGTTAATGCAACGCGGAGATAAGCAGAAGCGCGACCACGATTGCCAATTACTTGCCAACGGAGCAAAACTGTTTTCGACAATGTTTTTAGAACCGAACTGTCCGCCCGAGATCATGCAGTGGTTCGTATGAGACCAACATAATCCAGGAACACATGCAGTGCTATCGGGATCATATGCAGAAGGTGAATTTGCGTGCAGCGAAACCTCGACTTCTGGGCGCAGTACAAGTTTTGCTCATTGACTGCAACGAGGCAAGCAACGCCACGAGTACCTCGAAACACAGCAGTCAAATGGAATAAAATACGAACGAGCGGCATATGAATTAGGCAATGGCAAACGCGGTATCAGTAGAAAAGAGAACGAGTGCTATCGGGCGAATGTACGCGTAAAAGTGTCAGCACCAGAGAAGTAAACTGAAGATTCGCAGCACCTTGGTGGAAACCGATGCAGCCTCCACCGAGCAGCAACAGTAGATTAATCGTTCACAGTTAACCAGTGTTATGAAAAACAGTGAAGTGGCAACAGTTGAAGTTCGGCGGTGTTTGGATTAAAAGTTGCGAATAACAGTGAAGAGAACACAACAAACCGTCACAGGATGATATTGGCCCAAGTAGTGACCTTGCGCCATTTCAACCGTGACTCAATTGTCTTTCACAAATTAGGTTGGCAAAGCGCGACAACTAACACTGAAATTCGCATCGAAAAAGCTTCGACGACAAGTGGCACGCGACCTGTGAGCGTGCAATTACACGCGAAGAGCGGTTTCGACATATTGTGACACTCGCGGGCATCAGGCGACCATCCGGTCACATTCAAATAGAAATGAGTCCATTTCAACTGGCGGCGTTCAGAACTCAGTCAGATCGGAGTCTGTCCACTTTTCTTCGGTCTCCTGCATCTTTTGTAAAGCGTTGCGAATTTTCACGCGCGGGCCGACAGTGAGGCCCATTTCGGTCAAATCGGCGTCCGAGCAAAGCTTGAGCGCTTCCATGTCGACTTCAGACGACTGAAAAAAAATGTTTTTTTTTTGTTGATAAAATTAACACAAAAAAACTGGATGATACCCAGTGCCGTTTTCGTCCCGGCCGTAGAACTATAGACCCAATTCTCACTCTCCAGCAGATTTTCGAGAAAACTTGGGGAGTATGTCAAAGATGTCCACACGTATTTTGTCGACTTCGAGAAAACATTAGACCGGGTTCCTCGGGAAAAAATTATTCCTGCTCAGAGGTTTGTGTCGATGTCGGTGAAGTTGAATCACAGCGATTTACTGTGTGCTGGACTCCGACAAGGGTGTGTATACAGTTATCACTCCTCTTCATAGTCCTATATGAATTGGACAGACATTAACAGCCGAGTCGAAAAGGGTGTCACGCAGCCCTCCCAAGAAAAAAGCGGGCATGAAAATGCATGAATGAAAAACCAATTAATCGAATTACTTTTCCGATACGACATCGCTGGTAATTATCAACGTAAATGCAGTTCTGGGCATGTTTTGTTTCCTTAATAATAAGATAGGATAACAAAAGCTACGTGAAAGTCTGCACAAGACCAAATTCCAATTGTGATAACTTGTTGCTGCCAGAGTACATTACCTGTACAACTTACCGTAAATAGCGGAGCCCAGTCAGAAAGTCCCAGGCCGCTGAGGAAAAGGTCTAGTTCGGACTGTTCCTCCTCTTCGACAGATTCCTCGGAGCTGGCGTCGCTTTCATTTTTAGGCATTTCTGGAAAGCACACGTCCGCTTGTTTTCGGCAAATTACAGCGGCACACCACGGTAAAGCGCAAAAGAGCCGTTCTGGTAAAAGCGGCGGAAGTTGCATGGCAATTTTCCATCCACTCTTGCTTCAAGAACTGCTGAGGATGAGCGAGTGGTATTTCAAAATAAACAAATTCATGACAACGAGTCGCACAATCAGCCAATTTTGTGCGTTTCCAGAAAATATCGAACAAACAACAATACACCGAATTCCTACATTGATTATTAACATAGGGTTTCCGTATTTGCCAGATCAGTAGTTCTTTCAGCTTTACATCTTCGTCTCGTCACCGCCACAAGCAACTGTCAGCGAGTAGTCGTAAAAGTAATGTTTTTACGAACGCAGGTACCTAAAATACCTGCAGTAATTCACTGCTTGCGTGTGTCCCCGGAACACGCAGGTAGATGAAGAACAAGAGTATACTGTAGATACAGTGTATGTGGCGGTAGTAAACGCACGCATAAATGGCGCTAACACGGTTGTTTTGGAAGAATGCAAGCTTTCAACTACACGTATTTTTCGCCTTGACCACTGCAGCCCAAATGACCCCAGGTCATATGCGGACATCTATTGCCGCACTTACCGTTATAACTTGTTCTACTTGGACCTTATCACAGGCAGGGTTGCGGAGTCGGGAGGCTTTTGGGCGCAGTCGGACGCCTAACAACACTGGGAGTCGGAGTCGGATTTTTTTGTCCGACTCCGACTCCATATGTCCAGTTGGATCATTTTTTACATCACACTCCTAAATTGGGAATTCCTGTTGAAATGGCACCATTTCCTTCAACACTTTTGTCGAAACAGAGATTTCTTGATGTGTACCACGAGTTCTATTGATTTTAGCAGCCAGATGTCATTCCCTTTATGTTAAGGAGTCGGAAATTTTGGAAAGGTTGGAGTCGGGTGTCGGATAGTTTACCTCCGACTCCGCAACCCCGATCACAAGAACGTACTACTTACTCCTTCAACGCCATTTGTGCGTGTGCTGGTTTTTGAGTGTTCGTTTGCGCGTGGGTGTGCGGGCATCGAATAAACTAACTTCGCACAGCGTACCTGGGCGTACGATGTCAGGAACGATGGCGTCCTCGTCTTTCTCGCTCGTCTGCCGCTCGGTGGGAAGAACGTCATACAAACTCCCCGATATGTTGAACCCTCTGCATTGCAAGAACAACCATTGCCGAGCGTCTGTTGCGACCTTCATAGTGAAGGTGCGAACCCGTAATGGCGACCAACAGACATGGGCGGAGCAGCAATAGAGATTGCCCGCTCGACCCGGATCAGTCTACCACTGTAATGCTGCTACCCCTATCTCTTCCGCGCGGCCTCGCGCTGACGTTAGGGCAATGTGACCGTTGTCGCACATCGTAACTGATGTACCAGGGTTCCTACGCGATTTTGAATGTAAATTTCGAGACTTTTTCAAGACCTTTTCCAGACTTTTTATAAACAAAACTTTTCCGAATGACCTACCCAGGTCAAATACAGGCATGCATTTGACATGACGTAAGCAATATCGTCAATCTTGAATAAAATATTACGAAAATGTATGTCAAAAGATCAAAGTCTGGAAAATTATTTTCTTTTTCCATACTAACAGACCAAAAAATGATTTTTTCCAGGCTGGAAAATGACGAAATTTTTTCCATACTTTTCCAGACTACGCAGAAACCCTGCGATACACGCGCTCGACAGCGATTTCATTACTCCTTGCTCCGACCATACTGATTGACCTTCTACTAAATTAAAGCGTGACCGCGATTAGGCCCGAGAATAACAAACTGAGAATTTGTCAAATCTAAGACTTGATACACGAAAAGCTTTGGTTGTGCCAAAATTTTTCTAGTGTTTATCGAAGAAAGTGATCCACAACCAGGGTTGAGAAAAACCCGTTTTTTTAAAAAGAAACAAGATTTTATTCTTTTTTTTAAGGAAAATGGAAAAACCTTATTTTTTATTGTTTTTATTTCATCACGTAATATCATTATTTTCAGAATTACAGAATAATAACTTGTTATACCTATTATACCAGGGGTGGCCAAACCTGCTCTATGTATGAGCCGCATATTGTAAAACCCAAGTTACACGGAGCCACAGCATAAAAATTTAAATACACGAATTTATTTGCAATCTACGCTTCTGTGACATCATAATTCGTTTTGAACAACGTGCAAAAGTAATACTGTGCAGCACGCTAGCTACCACAGCACCATTTTACAATATTTCCGCACTTTGCGATAAAAATCTAAAATAAAGAACTAACATATAACTTTTCGGAAAGCTCAAAGAGCCGCATGCAACGGCTCGCGAGCCGTAGTTGGCCACGCCCATATTACGCCATTCAAATTTGAGGGTAAAGAATGTAACCCATCTTTGTTTTTGCAAATTTTTGGTCAATTCACTTCAATATGGCAAAGCTTGGCAAGAATGCGCACAGCAAACAAAGAAAAACCATTTCCACACAAACTCTGCAGTTTCATGTCAAGAACGTCTGCATGCCCTGCTAGTTCAGCATCTATAGCAGGGATCACCAACCTTACAAAAGCTGAGAGCTACTTCTTACGTGCCGATTAATGCAAAGAGCTATCAGTTTGATGCACGCTTCTGAAATAAAAATGTTGCTCAATTTACCTTTAATTATTTTAGTATTAACAATTAAGATATTCCGCAATGTGAAGACACTGATCGTGCTAATATTATTTTTAGAGCAGGCCCGCGGACAGTAGCGCAGTCATGCTGAAAATTTGTTTGAGCCAAATATTTTGACTTTCAGCGAGCAACAGTATTTTGTTTGGGACAACACCTCTCAAAGCGCAAAACGACAAGAAATGCTAGAAATTTGGGGGCCATGCCGTTTGGCTACGCCTATGCCCACGGACAATCTGCTTGGTGCTTGCGGGCGACCTGGTGCCCGTGAGCGCCACATTGGTGACCCCTGATTTTCAGAGTGTTTCTTCAACATATGATTTGGTATGGTCCAAAATCAGAAAGAGTTGATAGATGCACATAAGGCAGAAATATTGTTTAAAATATACTGATTGTGCAGAGCTGAGAAAGATAACCATTACAAACTGTTAATTTTTTTTCAGATCCTTCAAGTTTCATTGCTGTTCGTTTTGTTTGATTAAAAAAAGCAAAGTTAACTGTACAAGTATCCTGCCTCTTCCATTTTTTACTTCTTAGTAGATTTTTTCAAAGAAAAAATAAAAATTGGGTTTTTGGTGGGTTTTATTGTTTTTTTTTAACTGGGCTTTTTCAAAAAAACCCAGGTGGTTTTCTTTGGGTCGTTTTTTTTACAACCCTGTCCACACCTCTCACTTCCATTTTGTCAAATTTTCTTGATTTCTGTAAATGTTTTTTTTATTTTTCCTGCAAGGATCAGACTAACAGCAGACAGGTTTAACAGCTTTAGTTTATCAAAAACATGTGTCGATAGGGCACCAACGCCATGAGACAAACGGTTCGAGACCAGACCGAGACTCAAAAATATGAGAACGAGGCTAACCTTGAATGCTCTATCTCGGGCAATGAAGTTCTATTAAATAAACGAGAAGAGAAATGCTCGCTTTTCATTAAACGGGCGCACCTAAACGTCCCAAACCGGTTGGACGTCATATCGAAGGTGAAACCTTTCGCAGTGAAATCAACTGGTCTGTCGTTGTCCTCCTCCCCAGGGAAGATATCTTGCACCGCTGGGCGCCGGTTCGACGCGTCATCCGTGGCAATGAGGTCCTTCATCTCGTCGGTTTGCTTGTAGATGACGTTTGAATCCTGTGCGATCACGTGCTTAGCGTCAGCAGGCGCTCTTTAGCCACTCAACGTTAAAAGGGGGACTGGGCATTTACAGCAGCCGCACTGCTAAACTGGAAAACCTTCAGCGCGCATTCAAGATTTTGTTGCATTTGACTGTTCAGCTTAAAAATGTATGTGAATGGAGTCTCAGGCCTCCACGGGTGACATCGACTGGTCGTATTCCAATGACCAATGATGAAATTCGAGCAAAAGAGAAATTATTTGCAATATCTTTCTTTTATCCACGAAAATCATTGAGTTATTCTCAGCAAACAACTGAAAAACTTGATTCGCAAATGACGAAATCGATCAGCAACCGCATACTTGTGACTTGATCGGAAATGCTGCGTTAATCCCATTGGTGCTCTGGTCATTGTTATTAGCCTGGCGCTTCCACAAGAACATGAGTAAGCAGTATACAACATGCCACGTTTGCGATAGCAAGCAACTAACAGCTGCCACTCGCCGATGATGTGTTCGGTAAAGTTGCTGCTCGCGCAACTCAGACACAGAACTTACGACGGATGGGACAAAATCGACGGGATTTTCATCAATTTCCGCCTTCACCTCTTCGATTCCCTTGGGAACTGACAAAGGTTTTTTCCGCTGAAAACAAGAGCGTTCTCGCATGACCACTCACAGTTTGATCAAATGCGCATGAAAAAAATATTCCTGAAAAAGTGAACTGCAACCAGTAGCATTGCCGTAGACACTGTGCTGATGTTCAGGTAAAAACCAATTTCAATATAACCGTCAATAACGCCGTTTCGTGACAAGACAGGTCCTCAGGTTTTTTCTTTAGGAAAATGTTAAGTACCCGGTATGGACCTATAGGGACCCGAAAAATTTCCGACTAAATTACATATAACTAGAGATGTTTTGAAAAGGAATCGCATATTACCAACCCAACGGGTTAATAGACGCATACAATGTGTCTTTGGTAGTATGCGTAACAAAGCATCCATTATTAGCATTTCATAATATTGATTGCAGTATCCGTTCAGATATGTCCCCTGATAATTTCCTCTGATTCTAGAGGATCCGATTTTCCATTCTGGGGACCCGCAAAATACCTTAAAAAACCCTGGGTCCTGTTTTTTTGCAACTCTTTCCAAATAATTATTTTGAAAGTTGGAATAGTATATTGTTTATTGTTAAACGCCGCGCATTCCGCGTCTTTTCTCGAGTCCATTTAGTAAAAAGTATGAAAATAATTAAGGTACAGATGATCAGGATTCTGAAAAATCTTTCAAACCCAAACGTACTTTCAACTAATCTGCTTCTTTGTCGAAAGCACAGGAAACAGAGGTGCATCGCATTTTGGCGATAAGCTATTTCAAGCATAAAAATGCGTATAGCAGTCACTGAACATGAACACTTTTGAAATTGGAGTTGAGGATTCGAAGTTAAGGAACAAACAACTGATTTTGGAGTCACGTGAGTGGCCAAAGTTTGCTTCAGTTCAAGCCGTGGATGTATCACTGGGTGTTCAAGCATGGCTTGACAACCACGAACAAAAGTCAGTTTTTTTCCCATAGGAAGCCCGCAATCGGTCGAATATACAGTTTTATCGGCAAAATTCCGTCGATATAATATTTTTTAATGCAAACCATCAGAAACCAATACCATGTCTATGATGGAGGAAGATGTTCATTGCAGGATTCTGGACTTCAACGGAAAATTGATACATTTTGATCGTCAAATCATTATTTTGCAAAAAAAGAAATAATTCCTTGCATTCCTTCAGTTGTAAGCTATTCCGATTTGTGACTTGGTTTAATATGCACTGTTATGTCTTTTAACTGTGGTTTAAGTGCGAAGATATCGGTGATGGAAAATATCGGTTTCGGTCGAAAAACATATCGGTCGACCTCTATATTTGCGCCGTATACCTGGCGCTGATACTGATTGAACTGTCGTGTTTATGCTGGAAAATGTCCAATTAGAATGGCTACACCCTCCCTAGCACAACGAAGCAATGTTCACCGTTGATATCGAGGTAGCAACCACACTGGACAGCGCAGCACGGCACGCACTCACCCCAATCGTGGTGAAATACTTCCTTAAAGAGCCATGCGTCTTCTGCGGCGCTGGTCTCGTCACATTTCCGGAGCTAAACTTTTTCCTGCATTGAAATAAAATACAGGTTTCTGCAATCAGAGTGCTGATCTACCGCACTGCTGGCTTCCAGCTTATGTAACTGGAATTTCGACAGATTCAGAAATAGCCAAGCGATACACAAAGGTAAAGAGTTTTTGGACAATTCTCCAGGTGCCTTCAAATATACAGTAATACTTACTTGGAGAAATATGAGGCACCACCACGATTTTTTTTCAGGTTAGAAGCGTTGCAAAAACTATGTTCACCACTAGCAATACAAAAAACTTACGTTTAGGCCGAGCTATTTAGAAAACCCTGCGCACAGCCGCTTTTTTTCCTCCAAAATATCTGTTGATGCTTTACCACCGGGTTGTGTTTCAGGAACACTCCCACACTTAATTCCGTTTTCAGGCCAAGAGTTTCTCTCAATGCACCTTGTGGGTTGGTTGGACCCACAGTGATGCTAAAGAAAATTCTCCAAATTCCAGGTGTACCACTGCGCTCAAACTCACGAAACAAAAATAGTCTAAAACCTTTTTTTCAACAAAAAAGGCTTCAAGTCGAAACAGTAGCTCACAATCGGAAGAGCCCTTTCATGTGCGGGGACAAAAGCGCTATATGAGTCACCTGCTTAACAGGGTCATTTTTACGTTTTGGAGAGGCCTGGATCACCACTTTGTTAATTTGTCGAAATCTCGTTGTTTAGGAACAGACTTCAACTGTGCTGGGTCATTGTACAGGCTTTGATCATACTGGTTTCATTGCACTGCTGGAAAGCGCTTTTCTCAGCTAAGAACACTAAGATGGAATGAATGGAGTCAACAGAATTAAAAACAACGAAGCGTAAGGACAATGACGTACAGTTTAAAATGAAGCGATGTTTCGCCGCAAATAAAAAAACAAAAAACGCACGATTCAGACTTTAAACTGAAGCTAACGCATCGATCTGTGGGCGTAATGCAGAAGTGCACCAATGTTAAAGCTTTAATGTTTGCTAAGCTTTAATGTTTGCTTTCAATGTCAATAACAAGAGTTCTTACATTTTCTATGTATGAAAATCCAAATGAATTGCAGTGAATACAATTTGGATGATGTAGCCATTTCATGAAATTATCCGTAAGTATTTTAAACAGAATCGAGGTGACATTTCATACTCTTATACAATGCTTTTCACATTTTAGAAAACAAATGACTCCATGTCTTAAACAAAATTCATGGCGTCAAGGTGTCGAACTCACATTAGTCAAAAAGTTTGGAAAACGAGTTTTCTTCATTCACAAAAAGTTGTGATACGATTTAGGACCAAAAATAGAACCAAATGTTGTTTGATGCGATCAAATGTATGAAAAAAACTTATAAATACAAAATCTTGGAATAAAAACTACATGCACCACTGCTTTGGCGAAAAACCTACAAGCCCGAGGAGCGCAAACAACCTGATGGATGCTGTCATGACGTTCCAAGGGGTGAAGAAGAAGTTGTGGCTACCAACGTCAGATGTTATGAACATATATGAATAATCAGTACAACGCATGGACAAATTTAACATTCAGCAGTGGCGGTGTAACGGAGAACATCTTCAGATCAACCAAATTTTGCAGATGTTCAGGCTGAAACAAGCTGGACTTTTTTGAAAGCTGAAGTCAATACTGAGGAAAGCAGTGCTTGAAACTGAGAAATTTGATGATGGATGAGTTCTTCAAACTTATCGCTTTTAAAAGGTCGTTTCGCCGGCCCAGGTGTGATTTAAACAACCAGTTTTCGCTCCACATTGCACTCACACGGTTACGCTTTTCGCTGTGAAGCGTTTCCCTCATTGAGATGCGCATAAACGCATATAGGTGAAGCATCTAATACAACGAAAACTTCACGGTTAAAACTGACGACAATTCCATGTACATAATTGGGTCCAACCTGCACCGTAAGGTTAAAGAACAAAACCAAGACCATCAAATGCGAAGGTCGAGAAGTAACGACCGCTAATCAAGGACTGACGTGAATCACAGTTAGGAAAATGCAGTGACCTTTAAATGTACATGAGCAACCTGGAAAATAGTTTGAAAATAACGAAGCTTCATGTTCATGTAAAACATACCCATTACTATTAATTTCTAATGGATTCTCACTAAGGAAGCTAACAAATCCTGCGAACAGTTTTTCTTGTTTTCAGTTCCTAGTAATTTCGTTTTCTTTGTTTGCCTTAAATTTTAAATGACAAAAACATGAATTGCAGGCGTGTCAGAACAAAAACTTGCAGCTGCACAACGTAAGCTATGCCATACGATGTGCTGTCCCGTTTTCGTATTTCTTTTTCACGGATTGCTTCGAATTTCTTGATCCTCTCCTGCGCTTCCTTTCTCGCTGCCTCTTGCTTATTTTTCACTTTCTGCAAAAATTCAATGCAACAGTAGATCCTGAGTTATTTTAACTGAAAAACGCTTGAACAAATGCGAACGTGAAAGACGTCGTATGCAGGCATTTTTCACAAGATGCGTATAGTAAACAGTTGCTTTGCAATGATAACAAAATTAACATTTTCAAAAAACAAACAAAAAAATCATACTTTTGGATCTTTAGTCAGTTGCTGACTCATCGCTTTGTCAATGGATCTGACACAATCCAGCTGATTGCGGATGCCAGCGACATCTTTAGCGGTGTGATAATCGTTGTCGTACTTCCACAGATTAACGCCATATGCCACCAAAAACGACACGCAATGTAAATGGCCGTTTTGTGCAGCCAGGTGCAGAGGGGTGTTTCCAGTCAAATCACATTTGTTGGGGTCTCCACTGAAAGGAAGCACAACCATTATTTAACAACATCGCATCACATTTATACAATGTATAAAGAAATAAGCCAAACTATATTTGCAGTTACGCAGGCACGCAGCGTGTTTTCAACACGTTACGCAAGCACGCAGCGTGTTTTTAACGCGTTCACGCGGAAAGCGTGGCATAAAAAAAGTTTTTGAATTAAGACATGCAAAAGTGTTCCTCAAAATCAAGACTTGACTAAAATAGACGCACAAAAAAGTAGTTCACACGTAGTATTCGCTCGGGTCTAAGAAAAATTTTCGGTGCTGAACGGACACAACCGATGTTTTCAGCCGGGTGAAGATAAGATAAGCTCGGAGTGCTTGCGAAAATAACGTATTTCAATCCGTAAGAACTGCCCGGATATTCTGCAACGTTTTGATAACAAATGGATGCAGTTGTCAAATAAAGGAGGTAACAACTGAAAGGAAATATTTATATTCTTTTTGCAGAAAGTGTGTATATCTGAAAGATTTGCGAAATGTGGCAAAAAGAGGTAAAGGGAAGGAGTTCTTGAAAAACAGTTTGACGATAAGCTTGGAAAATTCCAACGTAAATGTCGTTCGTTGTGGACCAATGCGCATACGGGAGCACTGCCGACAAGCAAAAAACGTTTAATAATTTAACTCTTTGCCTTCGTCTGACGAAATGTATTCGAAACACCTAAGTTTTATCCAGTGCGTGTTTACACCGACGTTTTAACTATGCAAGGTTTGTCCGTTCGTATTTTAAATTAAACATAGCGTGAAGTTCACCGGAGCGATTTACACCATGGGTGTGTATTGCAACCATGCAGCACTGCTGGCCCAAATGTACATAATCAGATTGGTCCACGGGTCACAGCTGGATATGCCAAGCTCAGCGGGTTAGTCATCTCGCTGGCCACCCACGGAAGTTGGGCAATGACCTTTAAATCGGGCTTTTTTTCGCTGAGACATTTCAGTCAGTTTTTTTGCGAAGATATTTCAGTCAATTGTGTAACAGTGTTCAGTAGCCTATATTTTTAGACATTCTGACTGAAATGACTTAATTTTTTCCGGTCATTTCAAAAACTATTCGGTCTATGACCGAAAAAACAGCTTTAAAAACCGCAATGCTTGCTTTAAAATCTTGTCCTTTCGCTGGCCACAAGACTTCAGCTCCAGGGCCACTTTTGGCCCGCCCTCCAGGGGTTGCACACCCTCGGTTTAAACTGATGCAAGGTGTGATGCAAGAAAGTCCCAAGCACCTTTAACAGTTCGGGTAAATCATAAAGCCGCTATCACAAAGAGCTAGGTTCTAAATTTCCCCTCATCGTCTCAACCTCGATACTTCGTCAAATTCATACGGTCCTTCAAATCTCAAAGCGGGTGCATCCGCCTCTGTTAACTGCAATCGTGTACACGCGTTGATCTGCCGACTTTACTGAAATCACTAACTTACTCATTGCAATAACACACACGCATTTTTCTGTTGTCTAGCCCGAAAATTCAACAAGAGATATCTATATACAGTAGAACTTGTCTAATTCGTCATTGTTTAATTCGTCAATTCGCTTAATTCGTCACTTTTTAGTCGGTCCCGGTAGAATCCCCATCTTTTGTGTACATTTCTGTTCGTCTAATTCGTCACCTGTTTCTACCCCCGAGAAGCGTTTTGTTCGTCTAATTCGTCATTTGCAGTTTCGCTTTAGATGTCTAAGCAGCTAGTACGTGTGGGAATTCAAACAAATCAAAGATCTTTATCTGAGAATTGTTGCACCTTGCAATTTGTTTATTGAATTTATACCCGAGGTGCGAAGCGCGACCCGACTCCCCATTGAGAGAACGCGGAAAAGTTTATTGAAGATTTAAAAGGTGCTTGATTAAATGGAGAAGTCCAGATGGAGCAGAGGAATTAATTTTTGTATTCATCCATAACGTCATAAACTTGTATTTTACTGCAAATAAGAGCACTATGTATACGAGTTACTATGATAAAGTATACGAGCTTCTATGATAGTTTTCACCTGTTTGCATAATTCGTCACTTTTTCTAATCCCCTTGAGATGACGAATTAGGCAAATTCTACTGTATCTGCTTTTTCCGGATGTTACGAGTGCAATTAACAAGAACCAAAACACCGATAAAATTATACTGGGAAATTCCCGAGAGAAACTTGGTTTTTAAAATCCGACAATTACTAAAAATACGAAATCGGTCAATTCTTAGCAACAAGTTAAGTGACAAAAATATCAGCCGACGAGGGCAATAATTGTTAGTTCAATGATGAGAATGTGCAAATATTTAAAAGCACATAGCCAATACAAAAAAGTGAACAGGTTATCTAAAACTTAAAAAATCTTGGTGTGCCCTACCAAGGTTAAAACATTTGCCTGATGTATTGCGTTAATAGGTGTACATGGTGCGGCAACAATAGCCAATTCAAAATCAGGCTGCAAAACTACAGTTTCAACTGCTCGGGAAAGATTCGTCAAAAAAAGAGAAAGTCAGTATGTGCTCTGATGTTTGTTGGCGTAGTGTGAATGAGAGCGCAAAATTGAATACAGGCTAGTGTGAGTTTGAACAACATAAAATATGGGCTAAGGTAAAGTAAATATTGCATTGATGGTTCTCAACATTTGCCACAGCATTTTTAAAAAATAAATCATTAACTTCATGTTTGCTGAAGGAATTGCCTGGTTAGAACAACCTACGCAGTAGAACCACAACGTTTACCCTTGCTTTAGATCAATAACGCACATTCATATTCTAAGTCTGAAAGTGATACAAATTTTAACATACTGCATGTTTTTTTCAAAAGTCGATATATTTACCCTCTTTTCAAACACACTTGCAAACCATCAAGATTTCCATGGTATGCTGACCACAAAGTTGGTGTCATTCCATCATCTTCGGCCTTGTTAAGCTCCAGTCTGGTCGCCTAAAAAGAATGATTTTATGAAGCCATGTGAAAGCACAACAGCAGACAAAGCAACAGACTTCCGGATGAGAAACTTGGTAGAAATACGCATGCTAAATGATAACAACCATTACAACTTTTTTAAAGTTAAAGATGAAAATTTGGGAAAACGATTGGTTGATCACCCAAAATAGAGCCAAAACCACAGATTGTTAAGACAGTCAACACAGCAGTTTCTTTCTGTACCAAATGTTCACAAATTGAACAGACTTTTTGGAACATACGATATGCAGCCTTATGACTAATTCAGGTTTACCTTAAAATTAACTGATCATTAATTTTCTTGCATGCTGTAAAAGATTACTACACTTCACAGTGCATTGAAAAAAAGATGAATTCCACAAGTTCACCCTGCTTGAAACATTTCTATTGCCTACTTCTGAATGTTTGCAGACATGCAGATCTATCTCACAAGTACTCAGCAACCTTCATTAAGGCTCTCATACACTAACAGGACGTTTGAAATGGTATGTTACAGCTTTTCAGCAAAAACCAAACCAAGAAAATCATTCAATACGCAAAAAATTCAAGGGAATTTCTGAATGGAAAACCTGCACATCACTGACCTCTTTCAGTACATCAATCAAACCATCTTTGGCGGCACGATGATAACGATCATTCATTTTATGAAAGGAATTCACTCTACCTTTTCAGAAATAGTTCTAAGAAGCTTCAGTTTACGAGATGGCTAGAAGGTGAGCAGACACCCACAAAAAACCTCAGATACCAAATTCAAAATATTATGATCTTCTAATAATTCATTAATCTTGCCATTATGCAGAAGAGTAACAGTAAAAATCTGCAACAACAATGCAAAATTCAGTGAGCTAGTTGTGGTATGAATGGTACTATATACCAAGACATCATTTCATTGATATCAGGATTGCACTTAGCTTAAAGTGAACACAGGGAATAATCTTAATTGGAAACAAATGGCTTTTCATTTGATCGTTTAAGTTATGCCTACCAGGGTTGCGGAATCGGTGTAGCAAGTAGTTGGAGGTTTTGGGGTGGAGTCAGATTCCTAAGAACACTAGGAGTCAAAATTTTTTTATCAGACTCTTACTCCGGAAGTCCAAAAGAATCATTTTTTACATCACACTCCTTAGTTAGGAATCCTAATTTGTGCCTGTTGAAATAGTACAATTTCTTTTGAAACTTTTATTGAAACAGATAATTCTTGCTGTGTACCACGACTTTCACTGATTACTAGTTGCTGCAAAATTGTTGACAGCCAAACTTCATTCATGTTATGTATAGGAAATTTTGGAATGGTCAGAAATTTTGGGAAGGTCGGAGTTGGAGTCAGACATTTTACTAGATTTTGGCCTAAAACCAGCAGTTTTCGGTTGCCTTACCAACGCCATAACTCCTCCGCCGATTGCGTTAAAGAGCTATTCAAGGGCTCAAACGGAACGGCCAGTCTACCTAGTCTGCACTTAAAAAAAAATTTTTGGTTGGGCGTTGCGGTTGTTTTGTGAGTGACGTCGTAAGTGAAGTAGTTTTGGGGCCATTTTGGCTCATGTTACCTGGCCTAGGGCCCAACCATTAGACCAAAGTATTTCGCTGAAGTTTCTGTTGGAAACTAGGCTCGAGTCCGGTCTTTTGAGCCTTTGATCGACTTTCTATCGTTTCTGGTTTAAAAGTTATGATCTAAAATAAACAAATTAATTAATTATCTAATTACTGTATTTACTCGCTAATAAGATGGGGATTTTTCCTCGAGATTTCGGGCTCAAATTGGGGGGCTGTCTTATAAGCAAGGTCTACAGAGATAGAAAATAGTTCACTCAGAACCGCACAGATATTTCACAGTTTCTGGCAAAAATAAACAACAGAGACACGTACCGGTACGCTGTAATTAAATCAACTGTCATGCTATGAATTAAATAAATCTTTTAGCCTATTGTGAGTCAGCGTCTCGTTCGTTGAAGGTCGCGCGGGATTTCATTTTTACCTATAACGTCATACCGGTAAGCACAATGCATCCACAGTGCTAACAAAGAAGAATCATTAAAGACACGCCTTTTAGCATCTTGTAGGCTTCTTTCCGAACACTTGGCTGATTGTCGGTACTGGTACCTTGCTGTCCAGTAACCAGTAGATTGTACGCAGTACGGTAAGTTCCTTAATGCAGCTGATTAATGAATTATTTGCTTGCGAAAGCAGCGTAAAAAAGCATCAGCACAGGCCTTGATATCACGCTTTCATCATCACTACAATATTGTTCGGTTAGTCTTTCCTTCGTCTTATAAACGAGTCTAAACAGAATATCGACAATCTCCCAGGTGAAGATGGGACCCATCTTATAAGCAAATAAATAAGGTAGTCAAATGTTTTTATTACTTTAGATCATAACTTTTGAACCTGAAACCCCAGCAGGTCATCCTAAGTATCAAAAGACTCGGATTGTAGCCTAGTTTCCAATAAAACCTTCAGCGAAATACTACCAACTAACGGTTTGAGCCCAGGGCTAGGTGAAGTGGGCCAATGTGGCCTAAAAGTCCTCCACTTATGACATCACTCACAAAAATCCACAACCCCCAACCAAAAAATTTTTTTCGAGTGCAAGCTACAAGACTTGCTGTGTCTTTTAAGCTTTTGACAGGGTCGGTAGCGCTTACCGGACAGGAGAAATTCCCGCACAAAGCCACGTGCGTTTCGGTGTTTTTTTCACAAAAATCCCCGAAAGCGGCCGGACGCCAAAGTGTTAACATGATTGTTATGAATGAAACTTTTTCTATAATTTTCCATCTACCACACTACAAAGTCATCAGCAACACAATGCAGCACCAGAAGTCGGATTAACAGCGTGAAGCGTGTTATTAAAGAGAAAATTCAGACATTTGCCATTGTTTAAAATCGTTAAAAACGCACCTGCTAGTTAGTTAGTTGCATCAAGTGTTGAAATATATTACATGGCTCTCACAGAAATACAATTAAAAGTACATAGGTTTCATGGCTCCCTTATCCAAAAAGGTTCCCGACCCCTGACCTTGGCCCACATTTCTGCTATGCTAAAATATGGAGAATTATGTCAATGTCATGACTATGACATTAGATGTGAGTTAGGTAGATGTATGTCATGGCAGCATGCATGGGTGTAACGACTAACGAGGGGGGCAGGGGTCACAATTACCCGGGCACTGAAAATTCCCAACAATGATGCAAGTACTTTCTTCAATACAGTACATTTGCTTCTGAAAGACCTTAGGTTTGAACACGGAGGCACCAAACTTGTGTCTTGCCCTGGGTGCCCTCTAACCTCGGTATGTCCCTCTCAGTATGAATGAAATGTCATTGTCTCCAAAATTACATTTTAATTCACTCAACAACTAACCATATTTTGTTTTTCATGAACCCAACACTTATTAGATTCCTTATTATTATTAAACTTTGGGCAGTGTCTAAACAACCATATCATGTTTTTGCTTTGGAGGACTAAAAAATATCAAGAATCAACACATACCTGGAATCCGACAGCCTCCCAAAGCCTGAAGTCTCTCCCAGACACGCAACCCCACAACCGAACAATGCCCACAGGGACCCAGCCACAAAT
>Ga0210059_1006937_pt1 | contig 18089 bp, 13 predicted proteins | sample Ectturendosymbi2_FD_188042 | JGI IMG/M metagenome (GOLD analysis project Ga0210059, IMG submission 188042) | Ecteinascidia turbinata endosymbiont from Florida, USA - Sample 2 (SPAdes) (version 2) | ecosystem: Host-associated > Tunicates > Ascidians > Unclassified | place: Key West, Florida... | reverse complement strand
GTGTCACTAATGCGCCTGAGCGAATAATTTAATCCAGCATGGGCCAACTACTTTTCACCTACGGCCATTTTACAAAAACATGAAACTTGCAGGTCACTTCGAACAAAATGATGTATAAAACAACAGATCAACAACATTTAAGCCTAAAAAGTGGGAAGAGACGTGAGTGCGTCATTGAAACTATTACACGATGGTGTTTCGTCTGCCTCTCAATGTATGTTTTCACTGTAGATTTGACTTGTCTCATCGTAGAAAATGTACATTCTCTCACACATGTATGTGTTTCCCAACGGCAAGCGCATTTTTATTGCGAAATTTTTCAGTTTGGGAAATCTATCTTTGCTGGCTAATTTCCAGAAGCTCATCACAGTCACTAATATCGTTAGTATTGTAGCCTACATTTTTACTAAAAGATGTTATGCTTGTTCTATGGTAATTGAAATTACCTATTGCAGCGACGGGCAATTAATTTGGCTGAAGGGCCGCTTTGCGAAGGTCGCGTTTAAATGATAGATAGACATATTTCTTTGGCGGTATTGAGTTCATTGCGCCAGCGCCAGATGTACTCTTCAAGACAACGATCGCCGGGACATCGAAAAAACAGAGGTTATACAGTCAGGTGCCTCAGCGGAAGGTTAGTGGAGGGCCGTAACTTCTAGTTTGATCGTAAAATAAATAAACAAAAACCATAATGGTACACAGAAAAGAGATTATTCAGTTTTTTTGTGCAAACGTTCTTCATCCAGCGCAAGCAATTTAGTGAGATAAATACAAACCTCACACAACTACGATGATGCTGTCTTTACACACTGCGTGACTTGTTATGTATGCAGGCTTGTTAAAATACAGTCATAGGCGTAGCCAGGTGGGGCCCAAAGGGCCATGCCCCCAACTGTTTAACATATATATTCGTTTTTTGCTTTGAGAGGCGGTATACCAAACAAAATAGTGTTATTCGCCTAAAATCAAACGTTTAGCCCCCAATATTTTGCCCAGCCAAAGTTTGGGCTGGCCACGCCACTGCAAACGGTATACTTAAGGATTAGTTCTGACTTCTGAGTGAGCAAGTGCAAAGCTGTATTTGCTCTGGCGAGTTTTCATAATTTATCTGCGCAATTTAAGCCTGCGTGGTGTTCTTAAGTTAGTAAGTTGTCAAATAGTCGTTGTCAACTTACAGGTCTACTTCTCATTGCTTGAAAGAGTTTTGCGAAAGTGTCTAACCTTCGTGTTTTTTCACCGCTGCTGATGTTCTGGTCGTTGATTATTCTGAAATTAGGACTTTTTTTTAGAAAGTGCTCGAAAAACTGTATATTAAGTAGTTTATGAAAAAGCATTTCTGATAACTGAAGTGTAGAAAACATTTCTGACTAAATTTTGAGAAGAGAGGTTCAACCCGCACAAACTTATGTGAGCACCGCAAACGCAGTTGTCAGTAGTTCAAGTTCAATTCAGAGTCAGTGGTCTGCAGTTCACAACAATAATGATATCGAATGACACCCCAATTCAGCACAAGCTGTAATGCAGTGTTTCTCAAACTTTTTTATTCCAAAGCGATTTTTCAGATTTGCAATATCCGACAAACTTGCAAAAATTACTCATTTTACGTGAGTAATGTGCGCATGGCCGTGCGGTTTGCATGGATTCACACATCAGGTTATAATTATCGGGATTTTCTTCATTACTTTTCGCTTTCGTCAAATGAGCAGAGTCCGTCTGGAGTCTAAAACTGTCATGTTAGGCCGCAGGTGTTAGGTAGCTTGTTTTAGGTGGTGTTTTCTTAGTTTTGTTGAAAAATCATGAGCGACTTCATCCTTGCAAAATTTTTTCAACTTTATATGACTTAACTGTACGCTCTTACATTTCCTGTTTTCCCATCCTAAACCTGATTTACGAAATCATTACATTTCAAAAGTTTTTCTTAGTGTATTTACAAGAGTAAGGTTGTGAAAGAAACAACTGGGCAATACCTGAAAAAAGTGAAGGCGCTGGTCGTTTCTTACACGCATGTTACTATATATACAAATGAACAATCACTGCAAAGTTTGCAATGCAGGCACCCCATGTTGTAGTGAAAATGAACACACGCTTTACTAGAAAGATTGCAATATTTTGCGTGGACAGCTGTTTAATTAACAAAACCTTATGAGAAACAATCGCATTTTGGCTCAAGCTTTGCTAAATATAAACTAAACATGCAATTGCGGAAAGCATTGTTTGCTAATAACTGTTTTGTACACACAGCGAATAGTTTACCAGCTCCCTTGATAAAAGCAAAGCTATAGTCTAAAAGGACGTTCGTTGTGGGTCAGAAACAACAAAACTTGGAGTTTGTGCATCATCCAATTCAGGATTGATGTTGAGATGAAACTGAAGATCGTCTGACGACGCAGAAGAACTTCGATTTTGTGATCATGACTCTGCAGAAGAGCTTGGATTTGACACCAATTCCGTGGCAAAAGAACTTGGCTTTGGTGACCATGACTTGGCAGAAGAACTTAGCTTTGGTGACAACGACTCTGCAGAAAGACTTGGCTTTGGTGACCATTAACGTGCCAGAAGAACTTAGATTTGGTGACAATGGCGTGGCGGAGGAACTTGGCTTTGGTGACGACTCTACAAAAGGACTTGGCTTTGTTGACCATGACTTTGCAGAAGAACTTAGATTTGGTGACAATGACGCGGCAGAGGAACTTGGATTTGGTGACAACGACTCTGCAGGACTTGGCTTTGCTGACCGTGACTTTGCAGAAGAACTTGGATTTGGTGACCATGACGCGGCAGAGGAACTTGGCTTCGGTGACCATGACGTGGCAGAAAAACTTGGCTTTGGTGACAATGACTTTGCAGAAGAACTTAGATTTGCTGACCATGACGTTGCAGAAGAACCTGGCTTTGGTGACCATGACGTGGCAGAAAAACTTGGTTTTGGTGACCATGACTTTGCAGAAGAACTTAGATTTGGTGACCATGACGTGGCAGAATATCTTGGAGTTGGTGACCACGGTGCAGCAGGACGTTCTGGGTTTTCATTGTTAGGTTGCTGCCTGTAAAATATTTTAGCGTAGTGAGAAACCTGCAAAATTAACCTCTGGAAGAGACTTTCAACTTAAAGTAGGAATTATCTTTTACTTGAGTCGGTGTGCATTTCACAATGGTGTACAAAAATCGCTGTTTTTGCGACACAACGCGAAAACAAATGTCTACCATGAAGTTTCGCAATTGATGTAGTTATCTTCATATACTACAACACTGTGATTTCGAATCACAAGCAGAATTGTATTTTGTAAACACCGTCAAGGGATACTGTACACGAGGAATGGATAATTTAAGAAGTTTGTTAAAAACAGTTGAAAAGATATATGCCTGTTCCCATGTCACTATGCATAGAGTCTAAAGAAATCGCTTATTTAAATGTACTATTGCGGATACTTCTGGACCAAATGTTTTGCAATTTCTTGTTGCTTTTTAAATATCAAAGTTAAATCATTTATGCTTCTTGTTTTAACGATAGTGAAGTTTAAATGATTAAAAAATAAAAAATGATGGCAACTGTAAACTGCGTAGCGTGCACATTGCAAGATGCAAATGAATATTAATGATAAAAAAAGTTCACTGTCTCAAGAACAAACTTACATTAGACCAAATGCAATTGTCGACAATGATAAACGAAGCACCATTTCAGTAAGATGTGGATAGGTTGGAGGATTTCCAAATACTTGTAAACCGTCTTCCTGAGATTTGAGGTTCAAAGAAGGAGTTGTATTCAACATTCCTTTGGACACTGATCTTGCGTAATCTGAAAAAGATGTTTTGAAGGTAAAGCTCGACAATTTTCAGTCTTACATGATCAAGCTGGTTTTGCAAAGGCTACTGCTTTTTTATAGTTGCATCGTCAACCGACATAAAGACAATTAAACGCTTAGTTTTTGGCTTGATGCTCGGGACATTGTTTTTAAAAGACATGCTAAGCGAGACGATACTCGAAGGTGACAAACCGTTGCATGTGATGAAAACAGAAGAATGTGTGTAGAACTTTTACACAATGAAATGAAACTTATTTTACAAGCATGAGAGAATATTACAGGCGTGAAAACGCATACTGTCTCGCAATCTCATTGTTGTGGGGAAAATGCAAAGGAAATTCAAGCCCGTGACCAGTGGTGGGTTTAGGGTTGGGGGGGACCGAGGCAAGATAAAAAAGGGAGCCCTCTGAAGAAATCATCGTACTCAGCCAACCGTGATAATCACTTTTGATTTGCCTAAGATACGGCCACCCAAGGGTATATTCCTGAGACTACGGCATAACTGAAATAGCAGAAGGAGAGCAAAAGGGTGTTCATGATACACAACCTCAAAAACACTGAAAATTGGGAAGACAAGGCTGGCAACACATAAAAGTTAGGCAATAGCAAGTTGGCATCGCCCCTAATTCTTTAGGTTCCCGCCCCATTTCTCTGCATTCACCATCAATAACCTACAAAGTTTACCCCTTTGAAAGTTTCACACCTTCCCCCTTTGAAAAAATGCTTGGTAATCGGTTTCCTGAATTTGTTCACATTCATGTCTTTGTGGGAATCCATGAAACTAAAAAAAAAACCAAGAAGATTTAAAACACTGAATTTGTTTCAAATTTTATCCTTTCTACTGCAAGAACATAGCATACAAAATCATCCAATTAGAGACTTGTTTTGGAAAGCTCTGAGGCTGGATGAGTCAAAGCTGCCCTCATCTTGCGTTGACACTAGTTGTTTGAAAAGTGTGCAAAAGTAGGAAATAATTCATCATGTACCTTATCGAAAACATTTCTACTGCATCGAGTAGCCTACACAATTGTATAAATCTGTGCAAAGAAAAACGGTTCAAGTTACATTGGCTAAGAGCTGGCAAAAGAGCGTAAACATCACCTACCAAGTCTGCCTTAAACCAACCATTTACTAGTCAAGCTTCAAATAACCTGTGACTTCAAACATAGGCTAAATTCAAACCACCTAAAATATCTGAAATATATGTAGAAAAAATGAGTAGCCTATTCATAATACTCAAAAATTGCCATTTCTGCGACTTGATAAGAAGCATGAATGTAGCCTTGCTTATTAACAGTCTTTGCAGCGCAACACCAACAATACAAAATTACTTTGTGAACTAAGAAGAAAATGTCCTATAAATTAAAAGATGTACTGTGGTCCCTGCTATAGCAATTGCATGTTGTCTTATTTTCTGATCGAAATGTTCATTAAGGTACAATTTTCATAAAATTATCAATATAGCAAATACTTCAATCTCTAAAAATCATCGTTTGGTATAAAATATTACCATTTGGTATAAAAAGTTACCATTTGGTATAAGTAGGTTAGGCCAATTTCTCTCATTTGATAGGGTCTTTTCAGAATTTTGTGGAAGAAATTTTAACTGATATTCTGCAATTTTTTAGGTATAGAAGTTGGTTTGAAGCTTTTCTTTATTTGCTCATTGAAGAGGGTGGTGGGGTCGCTTTGAAAGGACGGTACTTACACATTACAGTTGCTGTTGGGGGCCCCTTTGACAGCATAGTAGCCTACGTGCACATTGCAATTGCTATTTGGGCCCCCTTTAAAGGATATTACTTACTCATTGCAGTTGCTGTTGGTGGCCACTCTGAAAGCAAGGTACTTACACATTAAAGCTGCTGCTGGGGGTCTCTTTGAAAGCAATGTACTTGCACATTACAATTGCTATTGGTGGCCCCTTTGCAAGCAAGGTAATTGCACATTACAGTTGCTGTTGAGGCCCCCTTTGAAAGCAAGGTACTTAAACATTACAATTGTTGTTGGATGCCCCTTTGAAAGTAAGGTACTTACACATTACATTTGCTGTTGGGGCCTCTTTGAAAGCATGGAATTTTACATTACAATTGCAGTTGGGGGCCCCTTTAGAAGCAAGGTGCTTACACATCACAGTTGCTGTTGGGGCCTCTTTGAAAGCATGGAATTTTACATTACAATTGCAGTTGGGGGCCCATTTAGAAGCAAGGTGCTTACACATCACAGTTGCTGTTGGGGGCCCCTTTGAAAGCAGATTACCTCCAAATTGCAGTTGCTGCTGGGCCCTTTGAAAGCAATGTATCTGCACATTACAGTTTCTGTAGGGGCTCCTTTGAAAGCAGAGCACTTACACATTGCAGTTTCTTTTAGGGGACCCTTCAGTGAAGTTTAAAGCAGAGTACCTACCCATTTCAGTGGCTGTTGGGCCCCTTTGAAAGCAAATTACCTTCAAATTGCAGTTGCTGTTGGGGCCCCTTTCAACGCAAAACACCTGCACATTACAGTTTCTGTAGGGGGCCCCTCTGAAAGTAGATTACTTACTTATGATCTGCTTTGTAGTACATTATATGAGTGAATAATACGTTTTTCATTAAAAATCAGGAAAATTTACGCGAGTATCACCTCAAGGGGGGCCCCAAAGTGGGGGGCCCGAGGCAAGTGTTTCGCTCGCCTCCCCTTGAACACGCCACTCCCCGTGACAAACAGTCTTAAAAATCATTAAAAAATTGTTGCCATTTGAGGATATATCGATTATATTAGGACACTACCTTGCCTCTTTCTCAATTCATACAATATCCTTTCAAATTTCAACAATTACCAAAGTTTATGGTAATGACGTTTTGTAAACAGCATACGCAACATACCACAAATAGAAAGGCAATTTATCGCATTTATTTCTTTCATTGAAGTCATCTTGCTCAGTGGTGCCACTCCTAGTGTTTACCCACTAAATCTGGTGTTTTTTCATTTCATCTAGTGTTGCAGTGATTCCTTATGACTAGCTAGTGTTTTTTATGAGCGAGGTGAATGTAATTAATTGCACAGCTTTGTGTAATTGTTACTGTAATTGAGACCTTTTGGCTTAGTGCAACTGTAAGTTGCTAAAAATTCTACGAACTTAAATCTTAAATACACAGACAATATAATATGTTTTGAGCTGCGACCGCTGCAAAGTCACTTGGTCATTTATTAACAGTTTCAGTGACATGTACAAACAAACACAAGCGTTGCTGCTAACTCCCGGTTTCTTTGTCTCTGGTTTACAATGAGTTGCACAATGTCTATGGTTGGCATTGCAATGGATTTTTTGGGCATTTTAACTATGTCTAAGTTTGCTTTTGTTTTTTTATGAATCTAATGTTTTTTACCATGAAATCTCGTACTTTTCCGTAACAAGAGAGTGGCAACACTGATGTTACTCCATCAGGTTTTTTTGCAGTATGTTTCATGTACGTAATTTATGAATAAAAATTTAATCTTTATTTAGGAATACGTTAAACACTAGAAAAAACATCTTTTTCAACGGAATTCCCATCGCGGTGCGTTGTCGATTATTTTACTTCACGAAGTACAAGTAAAATCATGTGTAATTATCTTACACTGTTCGGTCGCTGCTTGAGACAGGATAAATTCTTTATCATATTCATCATCGTTTGAATATCTTTTAGTAATTTCTTCCGTAAACTTGAACAACGCATGTTCTTGGTGGTCGGTGTACCTGTTAACAAATTGAATCTAATCAAAAAATTTTTTTATTCATTGTAACAAAGTATGATAAACAAAATCTTTTAGACTTGAACTTTACACGTTTGTTTTACGATCAGGCTGAGAAGAGTCCAACATAACGAATCCTGCTGTACTTCGAAAACTTCACCGTAAACTATCTACGACAAAGTTCAAAATAAATTTTCAACGGAACAAAACCACATGATAATCCCAGTAGATTGCACCATTATAGAAGGTTAGAAAGATGGTCTGGAATTTTGCAAGGAATTGCTAAAATATTCTATTAAAACATGCTTAAAAGCTGTCGTACCATGAATATTGTGCAAGGATAGCTTGGTGTTAGCTTTGGCTTAAATTTAAGCTGATTGCCTAAACTGTGCAAAGTTTTACCTACTGAATACAATTTAAGTTACTTACACTGGAAACAGCGAGTATGCCCTCCAATCTCCATTAGGATATTCTTCCATAGCTTGACAGTCAAGCGGAGGGAAGAGCATGTTTCCTCTAGCTGTTGTTTTCTGTGAATCTGCTCAAGGCATGTATCAGCAAATTAATTTCTGTAAGTTTAAAACTATATGAAAAGAAAACGTTTTCACAAACAATTTTTTAATAAAATTCTAACACCTGCAGAAAGACACTGCACCTCGTTTTGTTAATTATATCAGGGCAAGTTTTTGCAAGTTTTTTTGCAGCTTCCAACAACTTTTAAACAATTACAATTTATGTAGTATTATGTTTAAGCTGGTTCCAGAAATTTTATATCTCAACTTTTTTCTTTTTACATGGAACTTTTTACTGCAACTTTTATCAAATACTGCGCAAAATGTGAAAATGTGACTTAGAAAACAAGCTATAAAACTATTTCAGTGTAATTCTGTTCTCTTTGAAGACTGATTCGAACTGAATAGTGACCTAAAAGTAATTGTAGAAATGACCCGGCCAAATATTAGTCCAGAACAGTAAGTTAAATTGTTAAATTGCCAAGCAACTTCATGCAGTGTGGAGCGTCGAAGTTTAGCATGCTACGCATCAGTGCCGGATTTCAGGGGCACCCAGGGACCCCCATTAAAAAGCCCCCCCACCATTTTCATGTGTTTAGCCATATGTACAACATGTGCGTGCCACTTAGTCATTTTTATTAGGGAAGGGAGTTTGTTTATAGACACTATTAAACTATCGGTCGTTCAAAGGGCAGTATTTCACTGATGCATTATTTGATGTTGTGACGAAACAACTATTACACCTATTGTTTTCCTGAAAGTCGGTCAGGTATCTGAATCTAGTGAATGCAAGGCCAAGCCACGCATTAGCTTACGTCTGTGACTAACAACCTAAATCACCGGAAAATGATCCGAAAAAGACATAAAAACAACAACCTACTGAAAACCAAAAGAATGCTAAAACCAAAATATAAGTTAGTGGGAGACCGGTTTTTACATTAAGCTTGCCAGGGGGGCAATTCGCCTCTCTGCCCCCGCCAGTTACGCCACTGGGTATGATATATTGTATTTACATACAGTACGCTATCCCTACTCAACTGCAACAAAATACGAGCTGGTGGCGTAGCTTAGTTTATGGAAGGGTCTGCAAGTTGTCTAATTAATCAATGTTTTGTCTAAGTTGATTCTCGGCTGAAAAAGCGGGAATGCTTTCACATTAATCGTTGCGTAACAGTGGTAAATCTTTTTTCAATATCTCAACGATATTGCCACTAGAGCGCGAACTTCTGACTCCATAATAGGTACTGTTGTAGTTTTGCTGATGAACGGTGATCAGTGTATTGTGCATAGCTTAGTGTAGTACTTTCTAGTAATTATAGCTAACCAGTTATGCTAAAAAAATGAAGAAATTCGTCAGAAGCATGCCTTTTTCAAAAAGGACTAAATCAAAGGTTCTCAACCTTTTCAAGCATGTGGCCCAATTGATAAACAAACAGAGGGTCCGTAGCCCAGTTGTACAATTTCTCCAATGCAACAACTGTTAGACATGAACAGAAGTAAAAACAACTAAAAATACTTTTAACACAACGTGGCTTGCAATCAAATGCGGAGGCTTAGCCTGTTTGTTGTTAGAAGCATAGATAATCAAGAGTCAGGGGGGTTTGTGGCAGAGGCATATATATTTTTCATAGTTAGAAGCAAAGACATTTTGCGAAGAGTTCCAACACCTGAACAGGTGTAGGGGATGGGTGGAAATAAAAGGATTGAAACTTTTAAAAAACAAAAAAACGTTACCAATTATGCTTGTTTCTGTTCAGCAACGATGTTTTCCTCAAAAATATTAGCCTAATATATATTATAGAAAAACATTCTGAAGTTTCTGTGAGAGCGGATGGCTGCAATAAATTGTTTAAGGTGGATCTTGATGAACCGTGAAATTGCTTGTGATACTGTTATCAAAAGTCACTTCCGCCGGCGTTGACACTCTTTTGAAGGATCAGGGTGGCAATGCCCAGTAGCGTAGCCACCACAAAATTTTGAGAGGCGCCAAATATCTTTGCCTTTAAATGAGCAAGAGTATTTGGTGTGGGACACCGCCTCTTTAAGCACAAAACGACAGGAAATGCTAAACTTTTTGGGGAAGCATGACCCTATTGGCAACCCCTGGCTACACCTACGGTAATTCCCCCATCAAGACCCCGCCCTCCTGCGTCCCTGAAGAGTTTATGGTGCGACACTTCGTGACAAAGTCCACAGCTGTAAATTTCGCAACGCCATGAATTTCAACCACTTCTCTTCCAAATCGAGAGATCCCAGCTACGGTGGTTTGGCCATGTCTGTCCAGAACATCCCAGGAAAGATTGGTGATCCAAGTCCAGCTGGCTCCTCCACGAGAGAGCGGCTAAGAGTTCGCCCAAGGACCAGGTGGAGTGATTATATCTCCGACCTTGCTTGGTCCCGTCTTGGTGTGGAGACAGCAGAACCATCTGATATTGCTGTTGACCTTGAGGTATGTCGAGTACTCCTAGGTTTGGTGCCCCGCGACCCTCCGCAGAGGAAAAACGGGCACAAAAATGAATGAAAAAATGAGTATTCGAAGCTCAATACACGACAATGCACTGATCAAGTTATCTTGCCCTTTAATCCAGCTGTTAGATTTCGTTTTCATAGCAACAAGAGCCGTCTATCTGCCTCAAAATGTCTTCAGTAACTGCATATTGTGCACAACGTGGTAGGCTAGGTGGAAATTTGCATGTTGCAATAACTTCCAACACATAATTACGATAGAGCGTATCATGACGTTTGTAGCTGAAGAGCTACCTACGTTTTCGATTAAAACATTTAACTTGAAACACCTACTCAATTTTAATAATATCAGGCGTGGCCCCTCGGAAATTCTTCCGTGGCCCACAGGTTGAGAAACCCTGGACTAAATGATTTTGAAGCTGAGTGAATTTCGTGTGGTTGCATTTACAAAGTTTGCAAAAAAGACTGAAAAGACTGCTATGACTTTGTGGATACTGAGAAACAAAAACTTATTTCTCACAGCGCAACCAGGTGGCTGTCACTTTATCCTAGCTTTCCAAGGATACTTCAAATGTACCCAGTTTTACATTCATACTTCATGTTCATCGACAAGCCAACTATTGTTCTGAAACCTTTTTTGGAAATTCCCTGAGCAAACTCTGTTTTAAGACACGTGACTGTGTATTATTCATGTCAGATGTATCTGTATTGCACAAGTCTTGTGTTGCACATCTGGCTAAATGGACCACTTTGTTTGCTGAATTTAAATGCTTTGACGAGATTCCTCCGTTTGCAAACAACTGAATGAGAAAATATTGAACCATGTGAGTAGTATCTGCTTGAGAGAAACGTTTCTATTGATGAAGCTAAACTGTTTGACCAATACCAAAATTTGTTTGAGTTCGTGCAAAAAGAGCATCAACCAAATGCAATTTATTGTAAAATGATGAAACATGAAAAATGGGCAAACTATTTTGCAAGTTGCAATACCATTGAATGCTTCAGCGAACTGATAAAGATTGCACAGTTTTACTTCAGAGCAGGCCCGTAACCAACTTGGGACACCAGGTGGGGCGAAGAGTTTTCTAAGAGGGGCCCACATTTTGTGAACTACGTCCAACAGTTTTAAACTACGTCCAGCACATTTTTTCAGGGGGGGGGGAGAAAAATTTTACAGGGAACGAAGCCCCCCCCTGATTGCAAGCCTGTTTCAGCGTTATGACTCAATACACTAATGTGGAATGATTTTTTTCTTGATGCAGCCACAAACCTAAAAGAAAGAGAAATCATTTTAAGTGAACCAGCCTCTACTCTGCTGACGCTGGTGTGCAATTTAAAACGTCTTTCTTGCCTATAGTTTCATAATACAGTCAAAGGCGATTTTACATTTTAAAGAAATTTAAGAAAACTGCAAAAAATTCATGAGCTAAATAGGACAAGTAAATAAGGATTTTGTTTTGTGTGTTTTGACTGAAATATCGTCCGCACTGTACGCCTTACTTCAAGGCTTAAAACTTATCAATAGGCCTAATTATTATTTGACTTGTTAAGTGTAGATAATACACACAAGTAAGTGACAGTCGTACGTTTTCCCCCGTTTTGCGATGAAAATGTGACAGCCTTATTGAGCTCATTAATAAATAAACACGGACAGAAAGGGGACCATTATCTTAACAAGTGTAGAGCTTGTCTAAGTGGTTCTAAAAGACGTAAAAAAGCAAAAGAGGCACAAATGAAAGAGGAAGAAGTTGCCGCCATGTCAAGAAATATTCAAGTTACTATTTTACAGTGGCAGTGAAATCCAGCGGAGACATTTCTACGGAACCTGTAAGTGGACAGAAAATCGAAGAACATGTTGCGACAGACATAGATCTACGTAACGATGAAAATAGACCTAGTTTAACCAGCGGTACAGTAGCAGAAGAACGTCGAGATCAATCATCGAAAAACACGATAGATGAGATGGCTGACGCTGTCAGTGGAGGTAACGATATCGGTATCTGGGCTCTCTGGCCAGACAATATATCAGAAAAATGCGAGAATATTGGTTGAAATATGAAACAGGTTCTTTTTGACATTGTCATGAAAAAGTCATTTTTGAAACGTGATGTTCCACAGCACAGAAAAGGCAGAAACTTGTCACGGAAATGTACTACAAATCGTATTCGTCGCCGGAACCACAATGGCGAAGTACTTCACAGAAGCTGGCTTTGTTTTTCTCCTTCACAAACTTGTGTTAAATGTTTCACTTGTAGACCGATGTGCGCGGATACGACTAAATGTGCGCATTTCCTTATTAGAAATAGAATCTTTGACTGGAAGCACGCTCTTGAGCGCCTGAGGAGGCACGAGCATTCAAAGAACATATAAATGCCACGATTACATTTAGTTGCAGATGTAATTAATCACTATGAAGAACTGATACAGAACTAGAGAGTCAGGTCAATCAATGCGAACAGTATCCGAAACCGCCTCTGTCTGCAACGTTTGTTACTGTCGTAAAATTTATTGGTGAGCGAGGAATGGCGTTCAAAGATGGTGAAGACGTTGGATTGCGCAGAAATTTTTTTCAAAAAATTTTCAAAACGTTTTTCAACCAAATATTAAAAAAAAGAGATGCGATGCTTCCAGCGACTGGTTCTGCAAAAGTTTCACAAACCGCTTATCATTGTCAAATACCATGTTGCATCATAAAGTTTTGTTACAGTTGAGTTAACAAATGTGACGTCACAAGATCACGTCATCAATATTAATGTTATGTGGAAATACTAGCGACTTCATCGATCATGGCTTACCTAAATATTTGATATCCGCACATTAGGCCTCCCTCCATGCATGGGCCCCAGCCCCCCCAACATCTAAATCCGGCTCTGCTACGCACACTGTTGGCAAAAGACCGCCATTTCTACACACATGATAGTTGGAAATATTTAGCATTATATGTAAATAAACTGCTTAATTAAATCACTGTTGTTTAAATGCTTGTGCATGAATGCAACTTTTTACTGCAACTTTTGTTAAAAATAAATGGAAATGTCTCACGATTTTATTAGAACAAAAACTTGTCCTATTAATTATAAAACGAAACCCGACCTGATTTATATTTTTCTGGCGTTGACGTTCGTAGTGATGCAGAACATTCAAAGAACTGGGAAACTTCTTGTTCAAAAATCTGATCGTGGTTGCTGGCATCTGCTTGATACATATTTCTTGGTAGTAAAGATCGATTGTACTCCATCATAAGTTTTTGACACCAGATACACCATAAAAAAAACAACCCTTTGAAGCTGTAGACAAAAATTCAAGCTTGATTTCTAACTCATAATATTTTCAGAGCTTTTGAAGAACGAGGTTTGATTAACAAATACCTGGCTTGCATTTGTTTGTAGAAAACTCATTCTTCAGAAGCTCACCGTAAAGATTAATTAACTTGCTTGTACATAAATCCTATATCAACGTCTCTCTAATAAAAAAGATGAAAACATCAATGCATATGTTTTCTGACTCAACGTTTGTAAACATGTTTGTTTCCACAAACTCTGACAATCATATTTAACTTAACAATATTTTACTTTCCTTTTTGCAATATTTAGCTGTTTTACACATCTCATGGTTTGCAAATAAGAACACAAAACACAATGAAACTGAACTAAACCCTTAATAATTTTTTTGCTGGGAGTATTTTATCAAGCAGTATCAAAATGCAAGGAAGACATTGCTTGCTTCGGTTAGAATGAATGAGATCGAAAATCCACCACAGCTTAAACAGGAAAGAGCAAGTGTAATTCTTTCACGTTTGTGTAAAGAACAACCAATCAATAGGTAAGAAAGCTGCAAGACCATGGGGATGCTAATGCTTGTTACCAGGTGCGATACATTAAACTAAAGCGAAGAAAGCACTGTTGGATAGCATCAGTCGAAATGCGTTCAGGTGCAAATATCTCGCACAATTGTTTTCCCTACAGGTGATCAAACTTACATCGCACTTCTTGAGCAAAATTTCCAGTTAGCTCATTTTGATTTTCATTTTGCGTCACCGTCTGATCCACTCAGTTCTTCAACCTAATTTTCGTTCGAACCTGTCGTGGAAACAAAAGCGCCTGAGAAACTTGCTGAGTTCTTTATAAAAGAATCGTTTTTCAAAATCTGTCACAGCGATCTATATATGCCACAGTCGTAAGCGCTTAGGCATATGTTTTTCATTAAAAGTCTTTATTCAACAGTTGCTTCATCTTCACTTGAAAGATTTATCACAATTACTCAATATTTAATTGTACTAAAGTTCTTACAGCTTTATTTGTCATAGGTCTGAAACAACTTAAAGTGTTTTGTTGGGTAAAAATTTTAGATCACGTCTAGTCAACTTGGAAAACCTCCCTACTGAAACTATCGTGTTTTTCTAAATTTCTTTAACTGAATTTCAACGAATATGTTATACCAAAGAAATCACATTGTGCTAACCACTTTTCATCGCTATACACGTGATATTTTTGCATTGCATGATACGTTTTTACTGTACACGCGTTATGGAATGTTGGCTAATTCAAAAACATCTGGAGTGATTCAAAGAATCATGTGGAAGGTTAAAGTAGGGCTTACGAGAGGGGGTACAAGAGATGCACTGGACCTGGGCTCGGTAGCTACTGGGACCCGGAATGGATGAAAGTACGCACACTAAGTCTTTCCTTAATCAAGCCCAAAATTACAAGTGTAAGCCAGTTGTCAGTGTACCAATTAATATATTTCTAAATCTTAGCATGGTAGGTGTTTCATCTATATTCTGATTACTACACAAACAAGCTATACAATTTTCGACCAAGGCACCAAAAACTGGGACCCGGCCAGTATCGGTCTTTGTACCCCCTCATATAGTTTCTCTCAGAGGCCTTGGGTGTATGCTGTAAAAACAGTCTATACGCGTGGTAACTGGTAAGTGGTACAAATCAGGAAAAGTTTTTACGAAAATTGGCCAAACGTCAAGTTGTGATCATACCGAGTTCGTATAGAAAACGTAGATATGATTCGAAGACTCCACGACCTAACGCTTCACAGCAAAGTGTGCTTCATTGAAATTCATAAATTTTTGAATGTCGAGTCATTTCTCCAAATTATCCAGGCTGCAGTGATTCAGCCCGCGTGATAAAAAAACCATCAAGAACTTCATCTATGCGAGTGCGGTTGGGTACTTCCAATCCGGTTGGGTACTTCCACCACCCATTGGCCAACCTATAGGATTAGGTGGCGGTGCACATCTCCATCCTGTTGTGATCGCGCATTGGTGGGGAGCCTGCAGAAATATCAGATGTTGTTGAAAACCTGAATATTTTTTACAGGAGAGGCCCTACAGTTTTCTACTAACAGACATGTAGCAATCACGACCATTTTAGAAAGAGAAAGTCTATGTGTTGCATTATCACTTTTATGATCGTGGCCGGGCTGACGATGTTTTGGTACCTTGTGTAATCCCCCTTATTCATTCTGGTGTTCTGTTATTTCGAGAACTACATATTAAGACTCTGACAAAAGTATTTGCATGGACCCGGACGTGGGTTATTCAGGTTATAGAGCAGGGGTTTCCAACCTTTTTTATTCCTGCACCCATAAAAAGATTTTCTTCTGATCTCGCACCCACTGCAATTTATAATGAAGAACTACAGCTTTCAAACGTTTAGCAAGGAATTATCATTCTTTAGGATGTAAAGACAATCAAAGGTATAGACAAGAAAGGATGGCACAGACCAACATTTGAATATACTCTACAAAAAATAATCACTTACTTGAAACATGTACGGTACAAAAAAACAACATCAAAGCTGACTTCAAAAAGTTTGCCAATGTGTTTTAATTCCATGTTTCTTCTGTTCTTTTTTCTTGCTTATGAGTTTTTCAAAAAGCGGAACTATGTTGCTAATAGCAACGCGCATATCTTCCTGGGCATTCAATTCTGGTTTCATCTTAACTGACAAAAGGGTGCTAAATTCTGGCTCGTATAGGTATGTTGTTGCAAACGGAATGAGTGCAGCTAGTGCAGTTTCACAAAGTCTTGAAAACATAATGATAACCGAGCAACAATGCTCTTCCAAAATTGTCTCTCAATTTGTATTTAAAGAGCACTATTTGAACGCAGTGCTAGAAGATCTATTTTAAACTCTCCACTAGCCAGGGCCGGATATCGACATGTGCAGGCACCAGGGCAGCCTTTGTGCGGGGACCTCAGTACCTCAAGGAAATATTATTTAAGGCCAAGGAAGTACTATTATCAATAAATTTTTGTTTCTTAATAGTGTTGTTATTAACTATTTCTGTTATGATTCACAATAAATTTGTTAAAATATTATTTACCAAGGGCTCACGGCTCATGACTGTAGAGACCCCTGGGCAGGTGCCCACTTTGCTCTTCCCTAAATCCGGCCCTGCTACCATCTGACATTTTATCCATATTGAAGGATTATGGATTCATAATCCATTCTTCATAGGTTTCCATCTTCCCTACGTCACGATTTTATATGTCTCCATGCTCTCTAAGTCACAATTTATTCACAGATACTAGGAATCAAACTCGAAGATTCCATGTTTTCGACTATTTCTTCAATATATGGAAAATTCGAATACTCCCTCTTTTCACTCGCCGATGCGGCAGAGACAACTTATCTTTGAACGCATTTAGCTTTTCACAGCGATTCAGCACGTTTATGTTTTTGTCTTGATGTGATATAGATTCAGATCATTCATACGAGTGAGTATGTCACTCAAAAACGCTATGATTTAGTTGAGTTCTTGTAATTCCAACTTTTGAAGCAGATCACAGTGATGTTTCTCCAGAAAGACTTTTGTGCTCTCACAGTTAGAAGAAACGGGTTAAAACTCTCACGCATGAGTTCTAACGTACTTTTGTGTGGAAAAGTAAAGCTGTATATTCACTTCCAAGATCTTCAAGTGACTTAAGAGGCGGCAATGCTTGTGAAAAGGGACCCCGGAACAGCGGTAGGGCGGGGGGCAGTAAAAAAGTTGAGGGCAATGGAAACTTATAAAAAAACAAAAAAAATCGTTACAAATTATGCTTGCTTCTGTTCAACAACAGTGTTGACCTCAAAAATAATAAAAGAAGCTTATAGAAAAATTTGTTTCAATCTGACTTTGATATACCATGAAATTATCTATGATGCTGCTATGAAAAAGACACCTGTGCCCCGTTGCCCTTTTTTTGAAAGGTCAGGGGGCGATGGCGCCTCTCTCCAGCGTCCCTGCTTACCTCTATCAGCAGTCACTGTCTCGCTGCATTACTTGCCACAGATGTTTGCGTTCAGCAGTCTCATGCAGCAAAACGCCTACTGCCGTAACTTAAGCAGTGCCAGATGAGGCTTTTAAGGGCCCTGAGGCACAATCTTTCGAAGGCCCCCATCTTTTCAATTTAAGCCAATGTCGCGTGGTGCCCCCATAATACTGGTGTTCATCACGCGAAATAGCACACTCTGCAACATCAAATGAAAAGGGTGGATATGCAGTGCGAAAACAAAAACGTTTGTCCTATCATAACTCAGAAATAGGAAAACGTTCTCAGTTTTTCCCACCATGTTAGACAATCAAACTGCAATAG
>Ga0210059_1006936_pt1 | contig 18090 bp, 9 predicted proteins | sample Ectturendosymbi2_FD_188042 | JGI IMG/M metagenome (GOLD analysis project Ga0210059, IMG submission 188042) | Ecteinascidia turbinata endosymbiont from Florida, USA - Sample 2 (SPAdes) (version 2) | ecosystem: Host-associated > Tunicates > Ascidians > Unclassified | place: Key West, Florida... | reverse complement strand
AGCTTGTATTACGAAATTTTGATTGTAGTCTTGAGTTTGTTTTTTCTCTGCTGTTACTTCAGCCTTTCAACTTTTCACCTGTAAGCTTTGCTTGCAATTTTCAGGACTGAGGATGCGTAATTTTACCTGAAATCGATTTCCTATTAAAAATTTGCTGATCGATTCCTTGCTTACACCCATCGTGGAAAGTACATACTTGAATAGAGATATGTGCTTCAAGTTTAAATCATCGCAAAAAGACGAAAGCAGATGGCAGTCGACTGATTCCTCGAAAGCATACAGAAACACTAGTGCTTTTAAGTGTCGTTATATGTTGTGTTTCCTGGTTCCAAGGTATTGTAGCAAGCCATTATCTTTCTTCGTAGCCTATCATACCTATGTTTACTGAAAACTGCCGAGAAGCCTTCGATTTCCTGAAAATTGGAAAAAGTAAGTGTTTATTGCAAATATGGTATTTTCCAATGCTTTGTGGTGTATGTTTAAACTTTTGTTAAGGGTTTTTTAGGTATCTATATGAACGAACACGGCTACCTTTAATGCCGTTGTATGGTGGTTTTCCCGTGAAATTGCGCACACACATTGGCAAGCCTATTTTGTATGATCCGAATTGCACTCCTGCTGTCTTGGTGAACAAGGTATGTACTGTGTCATATTTTGTGTAGAAGGCGAAGAAATGCTTTTGTTATGTTAGGGTTCTTCAGTCAACTCCACGTTGTTGACAAAATATGTCCCAGCTATGCCGAAAACGTAACAGCTTTTTTGCAGAAGCTTGACAAAATAAAGTATGACCAATAGAGTTGATTGAGGAATGCTGGAATCATTTGAAAAGAAAGGTTTCAAATAATTTTGGGTTGTTGTGATTAGACCCCAAGAATGCAGGAATAACCAGGCTTGTCCATGGGAATGTCATTCCTATGGGAATCCCATGGGAAACGTCCCATGGGATGGGATGGGACAGGCATAAATTGCTATGGGATGGGATGGGAATGGAACAGATAAATATGTCCCATGGACAACCCTACGCTTGTCCATGGGAATGTCATTCCTATGGGAATCCCATGGGAAACGTCCCATGGGATGAGATGGGACAGGCATAAATTGCTATGGGATGGGAATGGGACAGATAAATGTGTCCCATGGACAACCCTGGGAATAACACGTAAAAATTGAAAGTGCCGTAGTTGCTTTGCTTACCAGTTCAAATGTCGATGTTTAGAACAGTGGTTCTTTTTGCGTATTCCTCCCCTAACAAATTTCCCAATTTCCACCCCACCATAAATCAAAAATAAAAGATAAGCGCTAAGATGAACACTACAAAAAATCGAGTTTTATTCCAAAATTGCAAGTTTATTGAACCAATCAATGCGCAAAACTTTCAGAAAATGTGTGTTTTGACATTTTGCAGAATCATAGGTCAGTGTGCTTTGGGTACAATTTTTTGGGGTACTGCACTGTGTGGGGTGAAAAATAGTTTCCTACGGAAAGTTTATAGTTAGACTTATTTTTCTTGTACCTCAGAATAGTGTCACAAAACGTAAATAAGATCTTTCATCTATTTAACTCAAAGAATCTGATTCCAACAAGATAACACTAAGGTTATTAAAATTACAGTAAACCTCGGTTAATCTCGATCTTCGCCAAAACCGGATAAAATCTGCTCTTTTCACATCTCGTAATCCGGATTTTTACAGGGTTCCCACGCGGTATCGAAAGTATTGAATTGTGAAATCGATTTTCAAGGCCTTGAAAAAGTATTGAATTTGGCCAAAATGTACATAAAGTATTGAAAAAATATGGAAATTCTAAATTCAACCATTTGTTCATTCAAATTTTGTTCTTTACTGCTGCTGACAGTTCTGCAGATGTTTCTGCTTTGTGTTCCACGAGTAAAATTTTTGAAAAATGGAGCTGAATGATGGTATTAAAGTATCTTAATTTAGTATGGAAAAGGTATTGAAAAAGTATGGAAATTGTTTTTCGAATATGTGTGGGAACCCTGTTTTTACGTGCTTCCACGCTGTTATGTTCTTAAGTGCACTGACTGGTATCTGGGTAAGATTCGGCAGCTTTCAGACACAACGCAAGTGTGCTCACGATCACCAGCGAACGTTTTGAATTATAACAACGGCCGCAACAGCACGCAACATTCGGCTAATCGCAGAGATAATTATCACGTCACACACGGGCATAGCATATAACGGTGATCATCAGAAGGCACGCCGCCGCACCACGGTTTCAGTCTGTTGATATGGTCAGTCTCGAGCGCGTGTGTGTGTACAGCATTATCCCTGAGTGCACTGCTCATAATGCACTAGTTCCGGAAATCTCTGCGTCAGTCCAAAATCCCAGATTTTTTCGCAGCTAAGTAAGCTGAAATTATGAACTTAAGGCTGTTCATAACCGCATGGATATGGCGGTTACTAGTCTGAAATACCATTGTAAATACATCAATAAATTTGTTTAGCTTCTGCAAAAGTCTGCTGTTGGGTCGTAAATGTATTTAATTTAGGTTATTTTAAGCGATATCTCGGCACTGAGATGACGTCAGACTAGAAACAACCATCTTCGGTAAATCCGGATCTTCGCCCAAACCGGATAAAATCGTCGGTCAAATCGAATCCGGATTAACTGAGGTTTACTGTATATACAGGGTGGTCCAAAAAAAAATATCCATTTTATTATCTCTGTTATTTCCAATCAAATTAACCCAGGCTCCTTTCTCCAGTTAAATCTTATTTATAGCTAGGGCTGTGGAGCTGGGGCTCCGAAGCTGGGCATTTGGCGTGGAGCCGGAGCTCAGTTTAAAAGTTAGGACCGGAGCTACAGCTGTGGCCATTTTAGTGGTAGCTGCGGCTCCAGGCCCTTCTTACAAACTAATGTTTTTGCCAAATTAACTGAAAACTGGACTTACTTTGCCTGAAACAGTGCTCTTTTTAGCACACTGAAAACTGAAAAGAGCACTGTATTAAGAGCACTCTTTTTAGCACACGCGATTGTTACGAGTTACGACTCCAGACTGCAACAATGGATCTGCTAGCCTTGGATGTTTTCTTGGTCATCGCTAAGGCTATGGCATCGTAGCTGGACAGGCGTGGTATTGCTTGTAAAAGTAAGAAAAAAGTTAAATACCACAACATCTCAATTTCTAGTCAGAATGATCAAACCAGATCTGCAATAGTGTAGCGATCTAAAAGGAACTAAGTTATAATCAGTAGGTATATAATATCCATAGCTTTCGTAGCAGTGTAATCATGCTGTTTGCAGCGAGTGTGATTCAGATATGATACCATTGCAGACCTAAGCGTGAAATGCACGACACGCCGTTGTAAAGTAGGATTTGTTATTAGAAACCATCAGGCATACAAGCAAGGTTTGCTAGAATACTGGCAAAGTTCACTAGGAACCATAAACCATTACGCTTACTAGCAGCAGCATTACATGAATGTGATTGCTAGTTGGTCGCAAAATAACATTGCTTTGCATTGCAGTACATTTTTAGGAGGGCATAAAATGAAATGTAAACAAATGTGGCCTTTTATTAAGGTTTTCATCTGTGGAAAAATATTTTATGTTATCAGCACGGTAACCAGTCATATTTTCTTCTAAGCTGTGCAGGTTAAATTGTGCTTTGCGATTTATCACTGCTTATTTGAGTGCAAAAGATAAGGAATCAGAAGGTTTCAGCTATTTTAAAACAGCCAAAGATGAAGTTTTTGTTAGAAGCCATACTATTTCTTCGAACAAAGGGTTTTTAAACACATCTTGGCATTTGTGTTAATGCAAATGCGTGCACATTAGAAAGAACACATGGGAGAGGTAATCGGCTATGTGTTTTGCGCTCATTGCATGGCATACCCGGGCCGAGTTGTCAGCTGGAATCGCCAAGACTGCAACAGGCAAAGCATGCAACGAGTTCAAAACATTTGGTCGATCGGGACTGGACTGTGTCTAAATGCTCGGACACAAACGTAGTTTTTCAAACAGCCGTTTTGTTGATTCCGGTCTTAAGAAATAACAAAAAGTCACCAGGCATTAACAGCAAAACCAGCGACTGCCTTTCCATAATTTGTTTGCATTACTGTTGATGCGATCGGAAATCCCGAGCGGCATGTGCGCAATGCTTCGCACCGCGTCAGCAAGCAACAATAGAGATCATGCTCGCAATCTCTCTTACTATTGCTTGCTCGCGCTACGTATATTACGGTGTTATTCTTCACGCACATCCTGTTCGTGGTGAATCACACAATCAACGCAACACCACCGGAGAGGTTGCAACACTGTTATCTTGAGTTACGCTTCTGCTAGTAACTGTTCTCTGAATCGTCTGGGCCTGTGAATGTTGCTTTTTTCGCTGATTTTCTCATGGTAAGAGCGCTGAGAACCCACTCAAATACGTTTGGTATATTCTTTTAGTATTGTGTACTTGATATATTTCATTTTCCATTCAACTGGGAAGCACATCAAGACAACTGAAAATAAATGTGTAAAAACGAATAGAAGCCGGAGCCATATTATGACAAGAAGAGTTCAGGAGCCTGAGCAGTGTAATTTTGCGACGGCTCCGCAGCCCTGGTTATTGCTCCAAAGTTTTATTTCCCAGCTTCAGTGGATCAAACAGCAAGATATTCCGTGCAGGAGAGGATCAAGATTGTAGAGGTCCATTTTGCGATGAAATCAGTTTTCCAAACTCAACGACAATTTCAGAGGGACTTTCCAGGCAGAAACACTCCAACCAGTCTCGCAATAAAGTGTTCCTGGACAATTCAAGGAGACGGGAAGTGTACAGGGTGACATTAAAGGCCCAGTGACCGGACCCGGTCAGTCAGGACAGAAAATCACATCGTGACTATCGGACAATGTTTATAGCAGTCTCCAAGGAAATCCACAAGACGTTTGTCTCTGGGGAGAGATCTCACAAGGAATTTAGTTATGCGCATAATCTATCAGGATCTTCACCTGTTTCCGTAAAAGATACCGATTTTACAACTTCAGACCGATTCAAATAAGACCAAGAAACACGTCTTTGAGCAAAATATCAGTCAGCGAATCGAAGACCATCCTGATTTCTTGGACTTTTCGCCTTATCTAGGTGTTGTTTTTTCGCTGATGTATTTTCTGCCCGGAAAGTCCCCCTTAAATTGTGGCTGGTGTTGTGAGTTTCTCTGCTGTAGCAAGACTTAATCATCAAAATTGCGCGAAGGTTGGACCTGGGTTACAAATGAAGCTAAGTATAAGCGATTTAAGTTGAGCCTTTGTCTGGTTTACGGTATTACATCAACATTGTTTGAAAAGCTGGTTGATGACCGTCCACGAGCATTTGCGCAAGGTGTTCACTTACCACCGGAAAAATAAAAAAAATTTGTTTTCCTCGAATTTCCGTGCGAAGGTGCACTGAAAAGGAGCTGTAGTATTTTTTTTCGACTGTTAAGTACCAAACATGCTGTAGATAAGAAGTTTAGGTTTCTGCAAAACAACGCAAAAATGCTGAAATGCGATACTTTTGATGTTTTCAGGTGCAGTTTGCGTTAATGCAGATGATTGATAATCATCAGTCAAAGTCAAGTGGAGTGTTGATGGGTATTTGGGATAGGTTAAGAAGCAAACCCTGTCTAAAGCGGAAAAAGTACAAGAAAAAAAACAAGTATGAAAGCTGAAACAGGTTGAAGCTGTTTTATATATTGCGGGCAAAGAACAACAATTGCTTTACCGAGGTAAAATGTGTGATAAGTTTTATTTGTGTGTGTGATGAATATGTTATGTTTATGGTTTGTGATTACAGTGGCGTTAAAACAAAAATTGGAAGCTTTTTTGTTGATGGACGTTGATTAAGTTCAAATCGTAATCTGCGACAAGTTTGTTAAATGATAGGCGATGAAACGCTTTGGGTCGTTTGGGTAACAAATCGTTCAGGAAAAGCTACATTATCCACGACAGAGGTATAACAGTTAAAACCTCATTTAAACGGTCCGAGTAATCGAGTAGTTAAGCAAGTAGTTAAAAAAGATGAAGGTGATAAATGCACGTCGAAGTTGAACAAACAAAACGAATAAAAATTGGTGTTGTACAGTGGCGTAGCGAGGCTAAGAGTCGCCCAGGCCCGACCATAAAAGTGCCGCCCTGAGCTATTTGACTTAGTCTTAGACGTAATTATTTTTTTCTTTTTCTAATCTCAAACCCGAACTCTAAACCTTAACCCTGATCGTCAGTTCTCAGTACATTTGGTAACTCAGTGAACAGCCAACGCTTGCGAAATACATGACCTGAAATATCACTCAGCGCAGGTCTCTCCTCTCTCTTAGTTGTCCGCCGGTTCGGCGATGACGCTGCTCAACGCGTTTTCTTGTTTCGGCGCATGTGGCTCCTTAGTCCAGAGGCTGAGGCGCAAACACGGCCACATACTGTACAGGCGGATCCCTGCTGCGTTGTCGTTGGAGGCGGTTGGTTGCGCTATTGGTGTCTGCGCGCACGCTTTGCTACTGCCACATCAATATGTTACTGTTCAATGTTGCCAGCCCCTTGTCGCAAACTGCACGCCATTCTTCTCGATCCCCGACCAATTCCTCAAGTCTGTCGAAGGGGATCCCGCATTTACTTAAGGACGACTTAATGTGATCCTTAAAACGCTTCTTTTGACCCCCCCACCGAACGTCGGCTGCAGGAGAATTCACTAAAAAGTAGGCGGCGGTGAAGTCTGTTTCCAGGCATCCTTATCACATGGCCAAGCCACCTCAGTTGTCTTCTGAGTAGTATCGTCTTGAGGGATGTTGTGCTTGCTCTGCGGCGAGTCTCAACATGAGGTATTTTGTCCCACCAGTGCACGTGCACTCTTGCAGGATAGTTTGAAGACACCGAATATGAAAAGCCTCGAGAGCTCTGATGTGACGACGGTACGGTGTCCATCCCTCACATGCGTAGAGCAGTGTCGAGACGCAGATAGCGTTGTAAACAGCCATCTTGGTGCGTGTGGAAAGGTCACCGTTCGTAAACACTCGCTTGGACAGCCTCCTGAAGGAAGCGGGCGCTAGATTAACACGATGTTGAATCTCCGCAGTGAGATCACATGTGGAGGTAATGATGCTTCCCAGGTACGTGAACTGTTCAGTGAGGCCAAGTTGATGCCCGCTGATGTAAAAAGTTGGAGGCAGCAACGAATCTGAGGGGAGGTAAAGGACTTCCGTCTTTTTGGAGTTAACGACCAGTCCTGCGCGAGAGTATGCAGAAGAGATTGCATCAAGCTGTCGCTGCAGGCCGTCTGGTGTGTGGCTGGGCAGGGCAGCGTCGTCTGCGTATTGTAGATCGAAGATGGTGTCGTTTGTTACTTTTGTCATTGCTTGCAAACGGGGGATGTTAAACAAGCTGCCATCGAGCCTGTACTTGATGCGAACGCCGTCTGCAGCAGAGATGTTGTGACGAAAGACGAGAGTCACTGCCACAAGGAAGGGGTTGAAAATAACAGGTGCTAGGACACAACACAGCCCTGTTTAACTCCTGTGTTAATACCAAAACTCTTCGACATTTCTTGACGCGGGCACTCATATCAGTACGGCGCGGGCACTCATATCAGTACGGAATTCCCGTAAGATGCTAAGAAAATGTGGAGGGCATCCAAATTTGCCCAGGACTTAACACAGCAGCTCACGATTGACGGTGTCGAAAGCCTTTGTAAGGTCGATGAAGGCAATAAAAAGGTCACGATGTTGTTCCCTGCATTTTTCCTGAAGAAGTCTTGCAAAGAAAATGATATCAGTGATGCTCCGCGCGCGACGGAAGCCACACTGGGATTCCGGAACCACTGTGTCAACGACGTATGTCAGAAGACGGATCAACATTACACGGGCAAGTAATTTACCTGCGACAGAGAGAAGGGCATGCCACGGCGGTTGCCACATATAGCCCTGTCACCTCCTTGTAGATCATTATTATATTAGCATCTTTCCATTGTGTGGGAAGAATATTGCCCACGCATTGCTAATGAAGGAGTGGAGTCGTTGTAGCACCAGATTGCCCCCGTATTTGAAAATTTCAGCAGGTGTGCCATCAGGGCCAGGTGCCTTATTGTTTATTAAATTATTTGCTCCAGCTGATATTTCTTCTATGGAAGAAATAGTATCAAGTTCTGATATGATGGGAAGTTGCGGCAGCTGATCAGCTATGGATTGATCCACAGCATTGTCCTGATTTAGCAGTTCCTGGAGGTGCTCCGCCCAGCGAGAAAGGATGTCCTTCTTATCTTTGATTAGGGTGATCCCATCCTTTGTACACACAGGGTGCGTGGAATGGGATTTCGGACCGTAAACAGCCTTTATTGCCTCATAAAACTGATGCGCCATATTTGCATCTGCATAGTTTTGTATTTCGGTAGCCTTGGAGAGCCACCATGTGTTCTCCATTTCGCGCAGTCGTTTTTGCAGTTGTGAACGCTGCAAGGCCCATCTGCGCTGGAGTTCAACTGAGTTGGGCTTTCAGAGTTTGGCGGCAAATGCAGTGTTCCGCTCGTTAAGCAGTTTTTGTATTTCAGCATCATTGCTGTCAAACCAGTCTTGATGTTTTCTGGTGCTGTAACCAAGCGTATCTACAGCAGCGTCAATGACAGCCTTGCTCAGTGTGTCCCACTGTTTTGTAGCGTCCGAGCTGCTTTGAAACGGCAGAGGTGAACAATCTGAGACATGTGCAAGATAAGACGATATGGCTGCACGTAGGCTGGACAGGTCTGCTCTTCGGCCCAAGCCGCTGACGTTAAGCCGACGCTGAGATTTTTGTTTTCGGACTGGGAGGCGAATGTGTATGCGGAACGAAGTGCCGTCGAGACGGTGATCAGTCCAACACTCAGCGCCACGCATCACTCTGGTGATCTGAACGTCTTGGAGGTCTACCGCTTTGACAAGAACGTAGTCTAGCAGATGCCAGCGCTTGGACCGGGGGTGCATCCATGTTTTATGTTTGTGCTTCCGTTGGAATAGTGTGTTGGTCACAAAGAGACCAAACTCTGAGCAGAGACTAAGAAGCCTATGACCATTGCTGTTGATGTTACCGACGCCGTGCTTGTCCATGACATTTCCCCAGATGAGCCTGCTCATCTTAGACAGATGAGCTTGCTCATCTTGAGAAAACTGTAAGCGTCTCCTACAGCCTCTCCTTTTCAGGTGTAGTGAACGCCGCGGGGCTTCTTCTGGTACTTCAGCAAGCAGGTCACTTGCACATGGCCTCTCCTACGTAAATGTGCCCGTAGCAACGCCTTCACGTGGTGCCCGACTCTGGTTGAGAAGTGTTGGTTTGCAGCCTCTATTGTGACCAAGTGCGTAGAAAAAGCCTTGATTTTAAGATAACCACAGGGGTACTTCAGCACACTGGATCTGACCCAGATTTTTGAGCAAACATTTTATCAGTTTGCTCACTCCACAACCAAATTTCCTGTTATTTTAGGCTAAAAGATTAGTGCTTCTAAACACAAAAGTTGAAAAGAGCTGAAACTGCTTCTAAAAATTCATTTTTTAATCAACATCTAGTCATCCAACCCGTTGATTACTTTTTGACAAATGTTGAAAAACAACAGTTAGAAATAAAGTAAGCACGTTGTGAGGAAAAATTACGGGTTAAGAGAGCATGCCAATATACACAAAGGAGTGGATCTAGGTTAAGAAATTTGGTGTGGTCAAAAAATGTCAAAGCATTACAAGTAAAATAATAATTTTATGAGGTACAAAGAAAAAAACTCGAATGTAATTTTTTTCGTAAAAATGGGATGTGCACAGGAAAGAATAGCAAACAAAAAAGTAAAGATACATAAAAAACGAACAACTCACATTATTCAAAGTACTAAAACCAGTAAAAACAGCATTTTGTTCTTGATAAAGCGAAATGTTAATTTGAAAGTAAAGGTGGCAGAAGACTTAATATAGTCTGGTACTGATGACCACAATTTTGGGACAACAAATGTAGGGAAAATTTGTTTTAGCGGCAAAACTGCTAAAACATAAAAAGGTCGTACCACGGTTGACTGAATGAGAACAATGACGCCATAACACCACTGCTCAGAGGGGCGCCTAGGTTTTCCATTGGGCCCCGCACTTGCTAGGACCGGCCCTGGGCCTAAGACGACGTCGGCTATAACGACAGTTCGCCTATAGCGATGCTTTTTGTCGGTCCCGCAGAATATTTTGTTCGTTTGTAAAGACAGTTGTAAGTTTTCTTTACAGTTCAAACGAAGTGTAAGCTCGGTTATGTGGAGCCACTACACTAATTTTTTACGACCGGATAGTAACGCAGTTAAGTGGCTAATCGTTGAGTCGTGGCAGGTGTGACGTGAGAATGGCACTGGACTTGCATCAAGGATTGCGACATCGGCAGCAATGGAGGCAAATCGTTACTTTCACTGTACAGTCAGGGGCGGATCCAGCCAGTAAGTTTAGGGGGGGAGCGATTTCAGTGATATTTGCCCGTCAAGTCTCATTGCGGGTTCACTACTGTAAGAGAGCTGAAGTATACTTCACAACACTACTGTGACAAAACAGTGGACGGCAAAACGGCTTTATATAGCGAATGTTGTTTTCCGAATTGTGCAAAACCATTGTGATAAAGGCACTCTTGCAGGTTTTAGGGGAGGGGCGATCGCCCCTCCCACGGATCCGCCCCTGTGTACAATATTAGGGATTTTTGGGACTGTAGTCAGTGTGATCGATAGTCTTGATGGAGCAGTGCGTAAATTATCGAACAAAAGAAGTAGTATCCCATTATGGAAAAAGTACCACATCGTTATTTCGTTCAACAGCGAAAATGGTACGAAAGTGGCAACACTTGCAAAAAGATTTCGACATCCCGAGAAAGACGTTGACTACAACTTTGAAATATGAAGACAAATTAATTTATCAGTCTCTTATCAGAGTATACGCGAAAACACGATGCAGCAAGCGGCAATCGTGATCAACAGTTTCAACACTTGCCATGCTTTGGCATTGAACTAACAATTTATTGTAGTTCGGCTATAACGACAGTTCGCTTATTACGATGCTTTTTCTCCGGTCCCATGAAGTGATGTCATAGGGCTAGGGCAGTTCTACTGTGGTATGAAAATAGTAAGTCTGAGTGATATCACTGATGTAAAGGAAAAAGTAAAAACGCGAAGCACTACAGTAGAATTTGCCTAATTCGTCAGTTCAAGGGGATTAGAAAAAAGTGACGAATTAGGCGAAGTGACGAATTATGCAAACAGGTGAAAACTCTATCATAGAAGCTCGTACAATTTATCATAGTTACTCGTATACATAGTGCTCTTATTTGCAGTAAAATACAAGTTTATGACGTTATGGTTGAATGCAACAATTAATTCCTCTGCTTTACCTGGACTCCTCCATTTAATCAAGCACCTTTCAAATCTTTAATAAACTTTTCCGCGTTCTCTCAATGGGGTGTCGGGTCGCGCTTCGAACCTCGTGTATAAATTCGATTAAACAAATTGCGAGGTGCAACAATTCTCAGATAAAGATCCTTAATTTGTTTGAATTCTCATACGTACTAGCTGCTTAGATATCAAAAGCAAAACTGCAAATGACGAATTAGACGAACAAAACGCTTCTCAGGGATAGAAAGAGGTGATGAATTAGGAAATCAACTTGTATGCAGCTTGCTGCCAGAATCAAGAAGCTGCTGACTTGCTGTGGTACCATAAATCAGGCAGAATATCGGCTTCAAAGCAAGCTGACGTTCTGCTATTTTGAAAATTATTTTTGAAAAAATTGAAATGTAGTATTCTGGTTCATGGCAATATATCTTCAACCGCACGGATGAACCTGGGTTCAAATGCACATCAAAAATATCATCACGTGAACAAAAATAAATTTACTGTTTACAAACTATGGTAGGCCCGTAGCTACGGGGTTCATTCGGCAGTTCCCCCCAATTTTTTTTCTGTGCACCCACAAATTTTGTTGTTCCCAAATAAATTTGTTTCAAACAAATGATGAAAAATAATGAAAAATAATGAAAACAAATCTTGCCCAGTGAAAATGTATTCCCCCCAACCCTGAAGCCTGGCTACGGGCCCGAACTATGGTATTGCGTTGTGGACGACTTGAACTAAGTTCTCCCTATTATGACGTTGTGTAGTAATCCAAACGGAGGAAATTACTACCTTTACGGAGGAAGTGGCAATTCAATCGTAATTTTGTCTCAACAGAGGTGACACAGTCTAATCAGTCATCAAGCTTTTAATAGGAAATCGACTTCACATAACTCAACGCATCTTAGTTTGTGAAATCTGCAAGCAACTCAAGACTAAAATGAATAAATTAAAACACAAGCTGCGGCAAGTAAAAACTGCAAGAAATCTCATAAAATTGCTTTCACTTAAACAAAGAAGTATCTGACACTAATTACAGAGCAACAAAAAACAGCTACGAGCAACGCGGCGGTCACTCAGCACAAAGCGGAAGAAGAATACGTAAGCTGAAATGCGGTCTTGAGTTTGCGAGGTTGACACTTGACAGACGTACTCTCGGGAGGGCCTTTGAATGGTAAACGTTGGAAAGGGAAGTATAAAAATCGGTAAAAAAAACTCTGCGTGTTAAGGAAGGGGACTAAACAATTGGGCAAAGCGGAATGGCAAAAAAAAAGAATTATTTCACACTAGGGAGAATCATTGGTTTGTCTTTTGTTGTGACAATGGACACATCTCATTATTTAAACTACCCGTATTGGAAACTTACACTAAAGATTATTTTCTAACCAGTGATTTCTGTAACCTGTTTTGGTGGCTTTCGAGCACGTAGTAACAGGCCCGTAACCAGTGGGGACAAAGCCCCCTAGCAAAATTTTTCGCCTCTGGAAAAATGTGTTGGACATAATTTAAAAAGTTTGGGCCACTCTCAGAAAACTCTTCGCCTCCGCTGGTGTCCCAAGCTGGTTACGGGCCTGCGTAGCAGTTACATTGCTGCCTGAGATGGTTCGCAATGCGCTTGGTTTCTTTTGTGATTGATCAGACATCTCTGCTGAAGCGAGTTGGGAGGTGTTCATTAGCAAAGAAACTTTGCAACAGCTCAGTAATACGGTGATGCATTGTTTTTAATTGACTTATGGTGGTTGACGTTCTGCAAGCCGATTTTGTGTGCAGGTTGTAAAAGCAAGTCCGACATAAAACGCCGCAAACCACCTGTTGCCAAACACACGTTTCCAGTATGTCCATCTGACGAAACAGTGAACAGAAACCCTTTCTTGTATGTTGGAGAAATGCCCTTGTTTGACTTTACTGTAGCTGCTTCGTGTTTTCGACGTGTTTATACAGGATCCGGTATTTTTCGTGTGTTGCTATGCACTTCGTTTTTTTTTGCGACGGCAGTAATCTTTTGTAATCGACCGCTAATGTACCTACCGTAAACGTTTAAAACTAATAGCATAGTTTTGATGATTTGTAGTGGGTGCTTCTGCTTTCGCAATATAATTTGCGCAACGTCTTTGCAATGAGCACGTCACGCATTTGTGTTGATTACTTTTGGCTTCATCTTTTTCATGTTCGTCACTCATTTCCACAACTGTGCAATTTAAAGTATATTACTATTGTGTTGTACTGCGCCATGTCTCTATGTTCACTAAAATAACAATGTGATTTTCGGGAGGGACAGACCCAGTAAAACTTAGTCGGGAAATACAGTTAGATGAGCACGTGTCGATTGCAGTGGCCACTTCAATTGTTAACTGCAGAAAGTTACATCGCTTTTTTCAAAGCTTATAACCTTTACTCATTTCACTACCTTCGTCATCAACAGCTTAGACTCGGTACTCTTTGCCCGATACGTAAGCGGTGAAAGTTACAAAACCCATCTTCAACTTCATCCTGACCAACCCCTGTATCGCAGTCGTCCTCCCTGTATGTATGAAGCGGAACCACGTGTTTTTGCATGTCCAATGCACTAAGAGTTCATGTCTTTAGGCCAGCTTGTAGTGGCTTCGTTCACCTGACTTCTGTTATTAGAAGGGCGAGCATAGCAGAACTCTGCTTTTAATTTCTCGTTGGTTACTTAATATTATTATTGACAAGGTTAACATTCTTCTTAGCCTGTTCCGTCGCTGCGCTTTTTGGTCTCACCAACCATTTTTTGTACTCTTGGTTGTAGTTGTTTGATTAAAGGAAGGAATAATCTTTCATCGTCTGCACTGTGCGCTCGGTCTCAATTTTTTCTGGTCACGATCCAATTCTAAAAATGTTTAAGCTTTCGGATTCGTGTATGTTTGTTTATTCGCTAATGCAAATGAAGACAGGCGAGGCAGAACTGTCGCCAGAAAGTTTTCAATAGGGGGTTTTGCGTTTGTGCAGGGGCTTGACACTCCAAAAATTGACAAAAACTCAACTGATTGATAGTGTTTCATGTTTCAATTTGGGGAGCTAAGCCCCCAAAAGCCGCCCCGTGGCGACGGGATTGAGGCGAGGGACTAAAGTTTCACTGGCCACAAAAAGAGATCAAAAAAAGCAAACAAAAATAGAGGACACATGCGCAAAATGTGACTGACATAAGATTGCCAGACGTCCTTAAGCGCCAAGGACTTACCTTCAATTTGCTATCAAAACTGGTTTTGTCCATAATCCTTGAAAAACATCTTGTTGTCCTTGAGTATTTTCAGGCGTCCTTCAAAGTTCTTGAACAATTGTGAAATTGTTCATTATTGATCTTGATTACATTAAACATTCAAGACAATGTAATTGAACAGAATATTGTGTAGATTTGTTCCATCTTAAGCAGTTGTGTAGTAAAAAGTACCCATTGTTTTTCAGTCCAGTAACGTTTGTTAGAAAAAATGTGCTACACCCATGGGCACAATTTTATTGTAAAATGTGGGGGGACAGCTTGGTGTGAAATCAATATGGTCATCGGGTCGATGCAGAAGTGATGTTTTATGTAGGCCTATACAGATTCCCAATCTTGTTTCTAGAGGTGTTTTGAGAGCAACACTAATCACGCTTTGTTTTGTCCTTGCAGATGATTTACATATTATATTTGTTGCTGGACACGGTACTGTAGTTCAGCCTGATTCCATTAATATGGCATTTATATGTAAACAAACACAGCCATACAGTAGAACACATCATTTGGGTTTTATCAGAGCTGTCAGTTGGAGTGCACAAAATGCTGAATTGCATTGGTCGTACGTGCGTGTCACCCTTGCAGTAGAACACTTTAATTTTCATGCATTTTATAAGTGTGGGGTACAGCGCGATTTCATGTCTTGTTCAAGTCGCTTAACGTTACAAAGAACATAAGTATTTTTCTTGCACATTTCCGTTTTTGAAAGACTACAAATCTTTTTTATTCTACTGGGCATCATTCATGCAGCCCCACCCCTACCAAAATCTCCATTGATATCCTCTTACCAGCAGCAAAAATATTTGGCCTATTAGCGTAGCCTACTTCACAAAATGATTTCAATCTATTTTTACTGTTGGTGGGTTTTCAATCTCCCCTTGTTGGCACCCCTGCCTACATACCCACACGAAGTTGTAAAAGGGCCTCATTTTGAAGCCCGGCCCGAGCCCGAAATCACAAGCCCGAACCCGGCTCGAGCCCGATATTTATTTTTGAAGCGCGATTTAAGCCTGAAAGCCAAATTTACCGAGGAAGGTAAGATATGCGCAACTGCGGAGCAACAAAAAACGTGTGCAGGTGTAGTTGCAGGTACACGGTTTATCACCGAAAATAGCAACCATCCTGACCAAAACATTGACATAATCTAGCACAAATGTAGCATGTTAATCAACGATAACACTGCGCAGTGTGGAATATGTTTTTCAAGAAAACAAAAAACTATCTACGGTGGCTATAGGCATAAAAGAAACTTTCTAGGATAGCTCTATAGATATGAAAAGCTGGCTTGTAGGCTTCTTAAAACAAGCCAAGAATCGCGTGAGTGATTGATCTTTTCGACGCACGCTAATTTCCTCATCGCTATCGCCTTCTCAAAAATAGTGTGGGACTAATCCCAGCAGAGAATACAAGAACGCAGCTGTGTTTGCAAACAGAATTATTTGTAGAAAAATCACTTCACTCAGAAGTTACCGCGGTGAGCACAACAAATCTACATCACGAAAGAAAAAAATTCGTTACCCTTAATGTTGTAAAAAAGTTTTGTATGCAGGCCCGAAATATTTAGACAAACTTAACCGACCCGAAAAGCCCGGCCACCCGGCACCATATCAAGAGTTTCATTCTAAGAGTTCTACTTGCATAACGATACAAAAATATATTTGAGATTAAATCAAAATGCACAATGGTGAATTGGCAAAAAAGTACCAAGTTTCACCTTCAACACGAAAAGAATGTCTAACAAAACTAGGTGTGATGTATCTGTAAAGCAAATGTTTCGCACTTGGATGAAAACATTGCTGCATTGTGGGTTTGGTTAACTCAATTAAATCAGATGACTTACGAACCAATGCATTCAGCACAAGTACAAAGTGTAAGAGTCAAGGAAAAAATATCTTTTGGATTTGTTCGTCACCATTGTCGCGACATTACAAGAAGCTGAGACTAAATGTATATCTTATGCTTATTTCCGAGTCAAGTCCCTGCGTTTTGAGCTATAAGTCAATATACAGCTAGGTAAATACTGTAGACTACTTCTCCAACGTTTTGACTGAAATCCTGTTCATTAATGTTTGAAAACAATCTTGCTAAACTCCCCATCCCAAAACTAAGACTCCACAATAGTGCTGCTTTTTGTCTTCGGCAAATTTTGCTATGCCATATCGTTGAAGTATTGAAAGTCTCAAACAATAAGCTTGTGACCGAGACTCGCAAATATGGGTCTCGAGACGAGCCCGAGACTCCGTCACTGGTAGCGAGTTTGCACTAAGACACCGACTCCCGAAGTAGGCCTTCTACAAAACCTACGCGCATATAGGACGTAGATCCTGTGGTCTTGACATGTGCAGCTGATAAACGTAAACGCTAGAGTCGCTCAACGCGTTTGAAAAAAGTTTGGATTTTATGTCATTGCATACTATGAAATGCTACTGCCACAGCATTTGTGTACACTGCTTGCACTAAGCTTGCTTCCCAGAAAAGATTAGGTATTAGTTGAAAAAATGAGTCACACATATGATAAACACATTATTGTAAATTGAGGAAAGTTACAGATGTCCTCTAAATAAACTTGATATGTTTGACCCACTCAGTGTATATGAAGTGTGAAAATAGTTATGTATTTGCCAAAACGAAGCCACAGTCGGTTGTTATCACTACGGCTCTGTAGTAAAACTAAGAAATATAGTTGTCCAGAACCGTCGCCAGAAACCCCTCAAGGCCTCAATAAGGGGGCTTTACATTTGTGCAAGAGGGCTTGACATTCTAAAATTTGACAAAAACTCTACTTTTTCTATTGTTTAATATTTCAGTTTGGGGGGGCTTGGAGTTTTGTTTGGGGGGCTAAGCCCCCGTGGCGACGGGACTGTACTAGTCGCTGCAGATTACCACAACAGTTGGTTGGTTGATTTAGCCATTCTATCGTAACAGCTTGAAGTCTTTATTAAAATCCATTAGTGGTTAAACATGGCAATCTAATCGAGGGGAAGTAATTCAATTTAGTTTCTTTTGAGTCACATACGATTTATCGAGAAAGCAGATTGCAAGCTATCTGCAGGAAATGACAGTGTTACCCTCGGCGCATACAAAACAAAAGGCATCTTCCCACTTACGTCCGATTTTGCTGCTTACTCTTCCCATTGCAGCTGAATACTTTCAAATTTACTCTAGGATAGAGTGTCAATTAACAACAGATGAAAGTTGAAACACTTTGAGACGATGAGCAGGCGGGACTCTGATTACTTGACAAGATTGATTTTTACTCGCCGGAAAGTTAATGGGAATTGACAGGTGAAAACATTGGCTTCACATAATTGTGACTGGACCGTCACGATACATGTTTAATCATAACAAATAAATATCTAGAATGAACGCTACAATTGCCAAACAATGTCTCTGGCGAAATGAAAAAGACATTTGAAACTAGATCGCTTCTTGGCCCACCACCAATCCGGTTTCAAAAGTCAAAGTTTGAGCTTCAAGGCGTATAAAATGTATGTTGCCGCCATATTCGCGCATTTAGTTT
>Ga0210059_1006935_pt1 | contig 18091 bp, 6 predicted proteins | sample Ectturendosymbi2_FD_188042 | JGI IMG/M metagenome (GOLD analysis project Ga0210059, IMG submission 188042) | Ecteinascidia turbinata endosymbiont from Florida, USA - Sample 2 (SPAdes) (version 2) | ecosystem: Host-associated > Tunicates > Ascidians > Unclassified | place: Key West, Florida... | reverse complement strand
AGTGCAAGCAGCAGAGATGTATTTTTGCGAAAAGTTCACGGTGTGACACTTTGCCACAAAGTGCGCAGCTGTGAAACTCGTAACGCCCTGAATGTCAAGTCACTTCTCCGAATAGAGAGACCTGAGCGACGTTGGTTCGGCCATGTGACCGGATTGTCCTTAGAAAGGTTGTTGAGGCGAGTCCTGCTGGCTGCACCCACGGGAAAGTAGCCTAGAGATCGACCAAGGACCAAGTGGCGTGATTACATCTCCGATCTTGCTTAGTCCCGTCTTGGTGTGGAGCCAGAAGAATTATTTGAGGGTGCTGTTGACCGTGATGTTTTCCAAGCCCTCCTGGGGCTGCTGCCCCCACGACCCTTCCCAGAGGAAAATCGGGTGTGAAAATAAATGAATTAATTCTTCCCAAGCCGTGAGAGTGTGAAATAAAATATTTCAGAAATGATTCTTCGTGGTTGGGAAATTCTTATTCTGAATTAATTGCAAATTATAACATACAAAAATGTATTTTTGTATTCTAAGATTGCTTGAATATACACAGTACTGCAAAATTAAAAAAAATTGAGGTAAACATACGAAAGGAAAATAAGTTGTTTTTTTCTTAATAAACAAATACTACGGCACTGAAAAAAGGACAGATATCAGTAAGTAAAAATTGCTCTATTTTCTGCCAAAAATGCTTCAAATATGTCAGAACCATTTTCTTCAAAAGCACCATCAATCGAATACAGGTATAAACTAAACTCTACTGGGTATAAACCAAAATCTGAACTTGGGTTAGTTTTTAATGACATTCAAAACAAGCATCACACAAGTTTAAGCGTATCTTGGAAGCAAGCATATTTAACTTCACGTTTAATTGCATTAATATGCTGTATGTTTTTGCAAAAATAGTAATTTTGATTTAGAAGTTTTGTACTTCCAGCCATTATTTTGATAGTGAGACTGTAAATTTGAGTACATTACACTTTCTTAACTTGGAATGCTTCTTCGCAACGGGAGTTTTGTTCGTGATGCTTGATTTTTTTTATTTCAAAAAATACCAAAAACGGCTTTTACATGCGTATGCCTATGAAGCTGCTTGCTTTGTTGTAAAATTGTAGTAAACGACAGTGAACCCTTTTAACGAATAGCTCCACTGAGTATGTTCATCGCTGTACATGTCGTGCATGCTGAGGATGTAATCAGCCTTTGCAGGCACTTGCGGCTACAAAAATAGAGTTTTGTGGATTGGAGTGATATGGACAACAGAAAAGGTGTTTGGCTATAATTTTGGAATTCCGCAAAGAGTAAAAAAAATCACAAAAATTCGATTCAAGTTTGTCTACTAGAAGCTTGGGTGACTTAGAAAAAAGCTTAAAAGTTGAAAGAAGAGTTCGTTGAAAAAATTGCCTTAAAAGAAGTAGTTGATATTTTCCCCGAACCTAAACCATTTTGAACATGGCCTTCATCGACGTATTTCAATTTTTTTTATAAAATAATTCAACGAGTGGATTGAATCAAGTTATTACCACAGAAAGATTTCAGTTTTACACAAACAGTTGGTAAACAATGCACTTTGCAAAGAAGCTCAGTTACAAGTGCAAAACTGTAGATTTCAGGATCATGCTTCCTTGCTTTAATCCACTGAGGTCATAGATACGGTGATCTAGGCGATAAAATCGTATGGACATTACCTTCTTATCTTTGCTAGGCGTGGGTTTCATCTAAGTTTTCCAAATTCTTGAACTCTAAATTTCACCTTTTTTTCCCAATGTTCGTGGCAACCATTATAAAAATCGCAGTATCGTGGATGGATGTATCTTTTCGCATTACGATGAACCTTTTCGCATTACGAATTGGCCCGCAATTGTTTTCTCTATACGTGCGGGCTGGTTTGAATCAATGAATCAAAAATGATTTCACTCAGTCCGCAAACAAGTTAAGTTTAACAACATTGTCATCAGTCCAGTAACTAGGGGGGCGCAGGGGGGCGAAGTCCTTTTAAAACTTTTTTTCCCCCCTTGAAAATGTGTTGCACATAGTTTAGAGTTATTGGACATCACTAAACAAGTTTGAGCCCCTCTCAGAAAACTCTCCTTCCCTCCTAGTGTTCCAAGCTGGTTACGGGCCTGATTGCCACTGTCATCAACCTGTCGGATCTGCCAATTCTGGCAGTATGCTTCTCCGTAACATTCACAAAACATTGTACAAGAGAAATGAGCTTCATAGCATCCACATATTGCTGTTGATCAGGGTGTATCTGTAGCACAGGCACACCCTACAATTTCCAGGACCTCCGGGTGGAGAAACACTAAAACTTGGTTGCAATGTAACTGGGATCAAGCATCTACACTACAGTGTTCGTCTCGTTCTTATCTGAACTCGACCCGACCCAATGCTGTACGTTCCGAGTTGATCGAATGCCTCGATCTTTAGAAGGTGACAGTGACTTAAACACCGGAGTCTTCGTCACTTTTTTCTATCCATCCCTCTCGACCAGACTTCGCAACGGACCTCGAACACGTTCAATGCCACCAAGCTTTTTACAAGCTTGTAATCGTTAGCTTGTAATGATTCCAACTTTGCACTAGCTGGTCCAGAGCAGGAATCACGGCCTTGCCACGTTTGTTCACGAGCGGTTGTGATGGACACTGGTAGAACAGTCTTCAGAGCATTCAGAGACTGAGTGGTTGTGCGTAAACGTCGCAGGATACAGGATCATCAACGTGTACCAATCTCCACCATCGCGATTTACACCAACGGTCATCCCACACCCCATTCTGTAAGTTGGTGACTTCAATTGCCAGCATGACAACTGGGGCTACAGCATAACATCTCCTGATGACGAAAGCCTGGCCTCATGGGCAGCAGCCAACAACATTGAGCTACTGCACAACTCAAAGGGCGCAGCAAGTTTTCCCTCTCGCCGATGGAACGTCGGCACCAACCTGGACCTGGCCTTCGCGAGTGTCAGCCAGAACAGCCGACAGGCGTGTTCTAGGGAAGTTTCCGCGGCCACGACACCCACCCTTCCTCATAACGCTACCGAGGCTCAAAGATCTGCCTACAGCGATCCGGTGAGGCGTTGGAACTTTCGCAAGGCTGACTGGAAGCGTTTTTGCCTTCTCACAGACATTAATTTTTTAACACCATTTCATGCAGTTTACAATCAAGGGCAGCTAACAATCGAATAAATACAGTACTGAGATATGGACGAAAGCGAGATTTTTAGTATTGACGGTCTTAATAATGCCTATTGAGCAAAAAAATAAAGACGCAATCTTAACTGAAATGGCTCAGTCTTATTCTTTACCCTTCAAAACATGGTGACAGACACCAAAATTACTTTGATACCATGCACAGTGACTGAGATATTGACGAAAGAAGGATTTTTCGTAATGGCGGCCTTAATTTACATATTGGGGGGGGGTTGCCCAAGGATAACAGAGTGGCATCATTCAGATTCGTAAAGAGCGCACCTTGGAGATATAGAAACAGCAAAAAAGCTTTGTGCGGACGGTATTTCACGCTTATCGGTCCCTGCCACCGGATTAAAGCTATTGCTGCTGCTGCTGCTAATCAGAAATCTTTTTGCAAATAAACATTTGTGCACCAGGAAATATGTGAAGCGAGCAGGGTGAGAGCTAAACGCCTTGCTTTGGCTTGGCATCTTAAAATGTCAGGCAGTTTTAGTCGGAAGTTAGAACAGTACTCATACAACGACTAGGCTGCCTTGCTGTTAGTGGCGTTTGGGAAAACCAGCAATTCTACATGCAACGACAGCCATTCCTCGCAAGCAACCTCTACGCTGGGCAATAATATCCCCAAAATTCTACATTGGTTCCTACACGGCGAATCCTATGTTGGTTCCTAGTGCAACACCTAAAACCATTTAGCAGGGGTTGCAAACTTGTATTCACGTTTTTAGGATCAAAGTTGCTAATGTCGTCGAAACAATATTTAAATACAACGCTGCGATTTTTGAAGCAAACATCTGGCAAATATAATTTCGCTCAAAATACAGAAAATATAGATCGGTATAAAACTAAGTCGTAGGCTTTTGGCAAAGCAACCATAAAGGGCCGTTTAAGTGCAGCGTGCGCCACTTTTTTTGCAAGATACTCTACCACTTTGCAACTCCGTAACTCCCCAGCTGAACAGCTAGAGAGCTGTTCAAATTATCTGTGGATTCAGGAAGTATTTTAGTTGAGATTTTTTTAATTTTTAGTTTTGGGTTTGGGGTTTCTTGTGGATGACGTCATAATGGAGGCATGTTTTCGCGCCTTTTTGGCTGAGGTTACCTGGCCCTGGGCGCCAACCCAACAAGCCATTTTTTGGCTCAAGTTTTTTTAGAAACTAGGTTATCATCCGAGTCTATAGAGCTTTTGATTAGCTTGATAGCATATCTGGAGCAACATTATGGCTCAAAAATAAAACACTGGGTAAAAATTCTAGTCCCACAAAAGGTAATTTCGACCATTTTGATCAAAGGACATAACTTGCCAGCCGATTGAACTAGAAAGTTGTGCAAACTCTCTAAAGATGAGGAACGTTTTGTGGTTTGGAATGAAAAAATTTCTAAGTTTTGGAATTGTCGATGACGTCATAATGGGAGTATGTTGATGTATATTTGGATAACATCATTAGCCATGAGCCATTTTTTTACTCAAGTTTTTATTGGAAACTAGGCTATAATACGAGTCTTTAGAGGGTTTGACTTTAATCAACTTTTTAGCATTTCTGGTTCCAAAAATATGGCCAAAAAAAGAAAATTAATTGGGGAAATCTCCACTAATCCCCTAGCAAATATGCAAATAATTTGGGATGTTTTGGCTGTAATTTTGGCACCAGCAACGCTAGAAAGTCGATCAAGGGCTCTAAAGACTCGTATTGTATTGTTTCGCAGCTATATGACAATTTAACGACCAAAGAAAAATAAAATTCAGAACATTTGAGAAATGACCATTCTCCTAGCAATGGCACAGCGAAAGATCTTGCGATCACCTGGTCTAACTGCACCATATTATAGCCCACTTTCCGATTAAACTTTGAGTCACGAAATCGGCTCATTGGATCGCCCGATGACGCCATTAAAAACCGCAAAATCTACCCTAATGATGACGTCATCGACCAAAAACCCCAAACTCAAAACTTAAAATATTTTTTTATCACAAACTACAAGACCTTCCGAGTCCTTAGAGGGTTTTAACAGCTCTCTAGCTCAATGTGCTGCTGAGTTATGGCTAGCTAAATTTAGTCCTAAGAGGGAAGATCATACCTTTCGTGTAACTTTTTGATTTGTGTCAAAAAGTTGGTTTTTGAGCAAGAAGTGTGGCCCCAGATATGCTAGAAAGCCAGTCAAGACCTCTAAAGGCTCGGATCATAACCTAGTTTCCAACATAAATTTGAGCCAAAAATGGCCATTGGGTTGGCTCACAGGACCAGGTAAACTTGGCCAAAAAGGCGAAAAATTCTCCCATGATGACGTTATCCACATAAAACCCAAAACGAAAAATTTTTTAAAAACTCAAACCTAGAAGACTTCCCGAATCCGCAGAGGGTTTGAGCACCTCTCTAGCTCAATCGGTTGGCGAGCAATGGAGTTGCAAAGTTCTGCAAAAAAGGTGGCGCCTGCGGAACTTAAAGGATAAAATTGGCAGCATGAGGTTGCAAACTTGCATTCACGTTTTTAGGAACAAAGTTGCTAATATCTTCGAAGCAATATTTAAATACAACGCTGCGGTTTTTGAGGCAAACACCTGGAAAATATAATTTCACTCAAAATGCTAAAGTCGCAGGCTTTTGGTACAGCAACCATAAAACGCACGGTTCGGCAAATCAACCAAACTATGAGGCTCGGCAAAATCAACCTAAAGCACAACGTTCTGCAGGAAATATGAACAACTCATAGTAACAAAAAAGCCTTCTTTTTTGCACCCGTTCGGTAAACCAGAGTGCTAAGCAAAAGGAATCATTTATCTTCAAAAGAGTATTAACTCTTTCCCAGGTTTTGCTTATAAGTTTACCACCTCGTTTCTCATTCTGTTTTGCAGTCTTACAGCTGCCCAGCGTCCCAAGGTTTTTGAAACACAGCCTTTCTTTGATGTAAGCTGTCTCTGCCTTAGGGATATTGTTGTTTACATGAAATAAAGCTTGGGCAATTTGTAAACAATTCTACCTACAAACCGTGCTTGTCTCTGTAATGAAACCGCCGGATGCGTTTCCAGGTTTTGGCGGATAGGCTGGTCACTTAAAATAAGCACTGCATCCAGCGACACCCACAGGGACGCCAGAGAGGGGGCAGAACAAGGGCATTACCTCTCCTGCCCTTTCACAAGGTTGCAACAAGGGTGGAGATGCCTTTCATAACAGTATCATAGGTAATTTATTGGTTTATCGAGATCGACTTGAAACAAATTTATTGCAGTTATTTGCGCACTTAGAAATTTCTCAATGGTTTTCTGTAATTTCTGTTAGTATTTTTGAGGTCAACATTGTCGCTAGGCAAAAACAAGCATAATTAGCAACGATGTTTTTGCTTTTTGTGTTTCCATTGCCCTCAGCATTTTACTGCCCCCTGCCTTACCGCTTCTGGCTATCATCATTTAAGAAAAATCAAGCAAAACCTATTTCCGTAGAAGCTGTGCAAAGCACAGTGTTGCCATGTAAGCCTATCTGTTAAAGTTGTTAATTACAGTCACAACGCTGCACTAATATTTTGGAGAGCAAACAAGGCAATGGAAATCATTCAATATAAGACTATAAGACTAATTTATTAGGAAGTGCTTTTTGGCAATAACGTTTGTTTTTGCAAAAATACCACTGAATTTTTCCAGATATCCCATGGAAAATTTTTCAAAACTTCTGATCTGTCGCAGAGGTCTACACAGTGGAAATGAATCGTTATTAGAAGGATACATACTCATAAAACGGTTTAAGGCACTTATGTATTCCAAGTTGTTATTCAAATAACAATGTCAACCACGTCATATAGTAGCTGCAAGATCTGGTGAACACATAAGGATAACAAGAACTGTAGATGCAAAACTTATTTGAAACATAGCATTACCTCGACAACACTTGCGGAATACAATTTAGCTTTGGTGACACACAAAGCTATGGTGACATACAATTTAGCTTTGGTGACACACAAAGCTTTGGTGACATACAATTTAGCTTTGGTGACACACGAAGCTTTGGTGACATACAATTTAGCTTCAGTGACACACAAAAACATGGCATTACCTCGATAACACTTGCGAGATACAATTTAGCTTTGGTGACACACAAAGATGCACAAAACTTGTGTTTGTCCATAGCACATTTGTATTCTTCAACTTGTTGCTCTCTTTTTGCAAAGTTTCTCACAAACCTGGTAAGATAACATAGCTTATTTTAGATCTGGCAAGAAATTCCACTGGATATGAAACCAAAACCTTTGCTTCTCTAGCAAATACGCCAATCATTTTTAATTAGCAACTCTATAAACAGATGATGCCTATAAGCTATGGATGTACAGTAGAGTGACGTTATCCAGCAACGTTTGCTTGAGCTTTATCTGCAAGTGTATCGTATCCATTATTTCAACGTTCTTGTTTAAGCTCGTATTATGCTGTGGTTGGTCTTGCTCAGGGTCTTTTAAGGTGTTTTAGGGACCCGATTCGGGTCCCTATAATTGAAAATCGGGTCCCTAGAATCAGAGAAAGTTATAACCGGGTCCCTAGAATCAGATAAAATCGGGTCCCTAGAAACAGAGAAATCGGATCCCCCACACCGGGTACCTAATATTTTCTTTAAAAAAAAACGGTCTTGCTCATCTTTTGGATTCTACAAGTGTGATTGAACAAGGTTAAAGCTATGTCCTGTTTTTTGCTTTCGCATCTGCTGGTTTGCGCGTGGCTGTGGGCGGCTTCGGTCAGGCTGTTTGACAACAAGCAATTGGGTTGTGGCAGACGGGATGGCCGGAGTGTCTTTTCGCCGCCTCCCGGCCTTACTGTGTCTGTATTAAGACGTTTACTGGCGTTAAGGCCAAAAATAAAATTGTTGTTGTTTACGGGCACATTTTCGCACTGGTATCCCTACCACATATGTGTTTTGACATTACTGGCACATATAAATGCCTTGCTGTTCTTCAACATCATCGCACGACCTAGTGGCACCAAGTTTTAATTTAAGCACACCTACAGTAAAAAGAGTTTGAAGATGTTTATTGAGTATAGTTTTGAACGATTGATTAAAGTCCGCGTCCTAAGAGCTGCTTTTCTAACTTTTTGTAAGATTGTTCCTTCAGGAAGCTCACAGATGCGATAAACACTTTTTCAATTTTTTCTGTGTGTTTTTAAGCAGTTTTTAAACACAACTTGCCTTACAAAGTCCCCTTCACTTAAATCAAACGTACGGTAACATTATCACGTTCATGCCAAGAAATGGTTGTTATTACGAAAGGTGACCAATACGTTAGTTTCAGATAGTCAATCCCTTTCAAAGGTAAACTAAAATTGCGGTTAAAGATGTAATTAAGTTTGCGTAACGAGAGACAAAGAAGGTATTGAAAATTCTGAAAGTCTTGTTTAAAACTCATCAAACGTGTATAAACATGTGATAAACAGCATAATTTCAATAACACACTTTACACTTCACTGGCTCATGACAAAAATTTACTGGGTTAAATAATGACAATTACTGTATTAGCAAATTAGGCCTACGGTTTTTCGACTTTCTGGAAGGGTTATTTCTTCGATTCGATTGCTCACGCTCTCAATTAAGCTATCCCCACCTTAATTCTTTCATACTTTTAAAAAGCGTTTGTTGAAACGTTTTACGAAATGAAATTGCGTTGAAGAAGAAAAACACGAGAAAAACGTACAAAAGAAGAGAACATTTTTCTTTGAGAAGAGCTTTCTCTTATGAATATATCCCTGGACCTAACACCACGGTTCTTTGACGAACACGTATATCTTAGCGAAGCAAACTGGTCTTCAAAAAAATCTTTTATGTCTTTGTTTCTTGATAGAGCTCTTATAGGCAAGTGTAAAAAGAATTAGTCAAGACGCAAACTTTACGATTTCCATAGCAGAATGTGAAAATTCGATGCAACTTGACTGCTGAAGATAGGAACAATGGCTTTTTGCACGCCTTTCAAAAAGCCAAAGAGCGTTTAAATGTGCAAAGCAACCGTTTTGGTGTCAAAAACACCTTGCGTAATATCTGAACCTGAGACTAATTGACCACATGAATTGATACATGTGAAAGTCAGGTCATCGAAGTGGCATTACGCAATAGTGAATTTTCATCCAGTCTTGTTTTTCGAAAAGTGTTTAGTGCTAGTGTTCACCAGTAATTGTATGACTTGACCCAATGACTCGGCTCAACTTACGCTTCTTTAGTGACACGGTTAGAATCGAGTTATGGCTTGTGACCAATTCATGGCTGGTTTTATTCAGTAATAATTTTTTATAGAAAGATTCGAGTGGGTCACTTTTCTTTTTGCGGAGTCAAATCGAGTCACAATTTTTGAGTGTTCTGGTTAAATCATTTGAAACTCCAGTGTAAATAGCGCTTCAGCTGGACAATAAGAAATAGTTTATTGTTGTCTTAGCTATGCATGTTTGAACAAAATGTTTGTGATAGCTTGGTTTGCTTGTCGTTATAAGACAAACGCCTTAGAGGAGTATTCATGTTGGCGTTGATTTTGATGTACAAAAACATATTGCAAATGTTTGAACTTTGCTTGGTACATGAGAATTTGCTCGCAAATGACATGCTAGTGGGACAACAGATTTATAAACTGTGCTTAGAGTCAGTGCTGTTGAGATTTATCTGCACGTGTGGGCTAGGATATATGTGAGGTTGTAAAGGTAGTAATTTTGATGCTGACAGCTTGAAACGTATCTGATATATACGATGAAGTCGAGCCATCACCTTCAGAGGTCGAGCCATCGCTACAAAATGGTATCTAATGTAGAATGAAAGCTACAAATGGTGTTAATGTAATTGTTACGCAATATAATTATGTAGCTAAAAATGGTGCCCAAAATAAATTGAGAACTACAAAACGGTGCCCAGAATAGTTTCAGAATTAAAAAATGCTACCAAAAGTAATTCTTAATAGAAAATGGACCCCAAAGTTAAGTATAGATTCGTTGTAGGAATTTCATTTGAACTGCGTTTGACAATGGATATTAAGCTAAAAACAAACATGAAATACACTACTTTTGCTTGACTGCAAATTGACTCGAATGGACAGTCGTTTGACTGCAAGAGTCTTGAAGAACTATGTGACTCGACTCCGCTCGACCATGTTATGTCTCAACCAGGTACTGACTCGAAAAAATTCGATTTGACTCTAAACCGACTTGAAAGGGTTGTAACTCGACTCGAGTTGTGACTCAAGAAATGTAATTAGGCCATAACGCTGGTTTTCACCAAAAGAGGTAGGTTTTACACTCACAATCACTGCAAAGCAATAGCTGCAGTTTTGCATATCCTTTCAAACGCTGCACCATAATCTTGATGTCTTGGCATTACCAAAGAAATATTTAGAAACACTTTGCAGCTACCGTAGCTAGCCCCAAACTTTGGAAGGGGCCAAATATTTTGACTTTAAGCGAGCAACAGTATTTGGTTTGGAACACCGCTTCTCGAAGCACAAAGATTTTTCATTCGGAATACGAAATTTTAATATTGTTTGATTAACAGAACATACAAATTAATCTTTAACTTGTTTCAAAATACATTTTGAACTGTAAAAATGCTTTTGTAACTATGTAAATACTTTTCAAATCTTTTTTGCCACGACTTTTTTCACGCCAAAACAAAAAACACAATCGCTGATGATTGTTCAAAAACTTAAACCAAAAATTTTTGCGTAAATCGCTGGAATTTGAAACGTCATTAAATTTTCTGATATACTTTGTTGTGAAGGCCGGGCTGGTATATTGGTATATCGGTTAAATGTGTATGTTGCAAGTCCTTTTGTGAATTTTCATGTTTGTCTATTGAAGATCTAAGAAAGCTTGTAGACTGGTTTGATTGTGTTTCGTGTAACTAGCCCATGAATTAAATAAACTTTAGAGAAAACATCAGTTTTATTATTGTTGGAGTTTTCATAGTTTCAATTTGCAGAATTTGCTCTTTTCAAAAATTTGCATATCATGCTCAAATTTTGATGCATCCGTGGAAGTGCAGCTGAGCATAGCAATTTATGGTTTGCTTTTCATATTTTAAACATACACCAATGCAACGTATAGGCTTGAAATCATAAAAAGCATCTCATTTTGTTCAGCTTCTCGTTTCGTAGAAGGTTGAGTGATAACAATATTTAATTGCCAACAATTTGCACCAAGGATCAACTTACGCATTTGTCACGTTTTTTCCGCACAACTCAGATGGAAGTGTACAATTACGTTGCTCAATGGCAGCAACGATTTGCCTTTGATTGACAAGATCCACATAACGTTGAAGAGGAGAAGTTCCTCTGAGATAGCAAGGTAATCGTAGAGAAAAATGAGGCTGGCAGTCATTGTTGGAATTGTGAACATAATCATCAGATCTTTCCTGAATTGATCTATAGCTGAATCAAAAGTAATAAAATGCTTCATATAATACGAGTTGTTTGGAGAGATTCATCATCGAAGGTAAATCTAACTGTGGCAATTTGATTTGATTACTATATCGCGATTGCTTGTTGTTGTATTGTGAACCACATTGATAGACGAACGCTAAAAATGATTGAAGCCGAAAGCAGCAATACATAAAACATGTTTAGAAAGTGTTTTCTTTGTTAAGACAGTTTTGCAATACCAGTCTAGCGCAAATTATTGCATTTTCAATCAATTCATTATAAGATATTGAAATACAGGGAAAGCATACGTTCTAGAGCCAGGGCCATTTTTGCCACCATAAGAATTATATCTTTCCGATAAAGAATTTCTAAATCGCAAAAGGCATGATAAAATTTGGGTATAATCACACGTATTTTTTGTCTGTGAAAACGGTTCAGCTGAAAATCACATTCGAATGAATTAAAACCAAATAGCAAATTTTAACTACTCTTTCACTTACTTCATAACACCAGTTTCAAGCGAACAGTGAAGATCATCACAGCACATTAACAATAATGCAGTTTCGTGATGACCAGCGTCTATTGCTTCTGTTACAACATTCTTCACCTTTTCGAACAGTGTAACTCCATCGGAAGGCACCTATCAAAAATGTAGAAATAGACGTATAACAGTTATGTAGCTCTAGCAATACAAAAAAGCCTGGATAGCCCATAACAGCCACATACAGTGCTTGGCTATATCCAATATTGCTAACGACACACAAATGTCAAGACCTATCTTGTCTTGTGTAGTATACCGTTTTCACATTACCGTGATGATTTCGTGTGTTTCACTCAGGTCTATTGTTTCGTAAAACGAAACGTTGCTCTCGGATTTCGGAGTCCTACTAAGACACTAGGTCTGGGCGGGTTTCGTAAGATATGTGCACTGCTAAGCTTTTTGCTTTTTCTTCTTAAGTTACCTTTGCCATCAAACATTTCATCGGTGTTTTTCCAAGTTGTGTTACCGCATGGACTTACCTGGTTTGAATGACCCCTAAATTCTGTACGTTTAACAACACGTCCTGCTATTTCTTCATTTTCCCTTGTCCTACTTCATGCCTGCTATTTGATACTGCTACATTGAATTATCCAATCTTGTTTGACTGGTTTGTCGATTAGTGCTAGGTCTTCTACACGAGTTTGTGTCAAATCTTCATTTCGAAATTCCTCAGTTTTGTAAGACTGTTCTTTGTGGAGCAAGATTTTTGATGTCGACATGACCTCACTGTATGTGAGATGCGCTGGATTGCTGCTACGTCGTTATGCTTTGCCTTGTAAACGTTTGCTGGTGTCTTCGGGCATGCACTCACAGTAGAGACACCTGCCTAATCCACCTTTCTTTCACATTCTGCATGTTTGATCGTTTGTTGTGCAGAGCAGGTCCGTAGCCAGGTTTTAAAGTTTGGGGAGTCAAAAATACATTTTAGGTTGAGGAATACTTTTATAATGGCCAAAAAACCATAAAATTGGTAATATTAGTAAGACTTGGTAATTTTACAAAAATTGGTATTTTTACCCAAACTCTTGAACCAGAAACGCTAGAAAGCCGATCAAAGGCTCAAAAGACTCGGATTTTAGTCTAATTTCCAATAAAAACTTGAGCGAAATACTTTCCTCTCGCGGTTGTGCCCAGGGCCTGGAAACTTCAGCCAGAATGGCGAAAAGCCTACCTCACTTATGACGTCACCCACAAAAAACCCGAAGCCCACACCTTATTATTTTCAAGACTTGTCGAGTCTTCTGAGGGTTTGGAAAGCTTTCTAGGACAATAGACTGGCAAGTTATGGAGATGCAAAGTGGCGGAAATCAGCGGCTCAATGCATGATTTCAAAGTACGACATACTGGTACACCGGCTCCCAACGTGTGAGTTATATAGACAGTGACATCTGTGTCGGGAAAGTGCCACTGGAAGGAGCAGCAAGATTAACCGCTTGCTCTCTGCAGACAATTTGATGTTGCCTGCATCTTGTGATCAGGGCTTTCTACATGCACTTGAGCGGTTTAAAACTGCCTGAGATAAAAATTAAATGAAAATTAACACAAAAAATATCGAGGCATTATGGTTCTTCAGAAACCCATATCAATGCATGCTACAAGTGGAGACATTCAAGCACCCAGGGGTGGTATTCACGAGTGCTGGAAGGCAGAGCTAGCAGATTGCGATGCACGGATATATAAAGTAAGTGCAGTAATGCATGAGCTCCGTCCTTCCGTGGTAATAAAAGTAGAGCTTTTAAGCACTACCAAGCTTTCAGTTGTTAGATTGATCTTTGTTCCGATCCTATACCCTATGGTCATGAAATTTGGTAAAAACTTGAATAGTGGAATCTGAAGTACAAGCTGCAGGGCTTGGAGTTTTACGTAAACCTGACCACTTATCGCATCACGACAAAGTGTGCAGCTGTGATGTTCGTACAGCCCTGAATGTCGCGTATACTGCCCGATGTGACCAGAATGACCCAAGAAAGATTGGTGAGGCGACGCTTATTGGCTGCATCGAAGGGAAAGCGATGCAAAGGTCGACCAAAAACCAGGTAACGTGATTACATCTTCAGCCTGGTTTGGCGCTTTGGTGTTGTGCCTGGAGAATTTAGCAGATGTTGCTGAAAGCCATGAGATGCTTGTAAAGCGCTGTTGGCCTCGCGACCCTCACGAGAGAAACAGCGGATGTGAAAACTAGTAAGGGAATAAACAGCGAAAGCAAACTAGAAGTCGTAAAGTACAAGTTTCAGGTAGCATTATATAGCGATGACAAACGTAAACGAAAACACGAAAACTGTGAAATGAACAGCGCTGTTTAATTGAGAAGGAAACGCAAAAGCTATGACAGCAGCGTTGCGGGAGCGCGCATTGTTAGCGCTACGCAGCAGGATGCGTTTCTATGGTGATGTCATGTGACGTTAAAGTAGTATCACGAAGCTGCACTGCAAGTTGAAAATGCTGACAGGCATCGCAGGGATGTTTTCTATTTTCCCTACTGATGCAAAAGTTTGCACCAACCTTGCTGCCGCTAATATTTCACCGTCATGATGGTAGTAACAGTATTTATGCAAAACGTTTACGTGTCTCCTTTGTTTGCTTTGGCGGTTATTTCTGTTATAAGATGCTTTTAAATGTTTAAGTCATTTTTCTTGCAGAAAGTCAAAAAACATTGTCTCTTGATTTTTTTCAGCTAGTTTCCAGTTACAGCAGAAAACAGAGGATTGACTCTACGCAAAATATGTTGACCAAATATGGCTGTCATGCCACAAATTACAACACATGGATTTCAGTAAAAGAAAAACGTCGGCGAAAAATTATGTTGCTAACAAGACTAGAAAAAATGTTTTTGACATTTTACTTACCAACTTTTTTCTTGACTCGGGAATGTCTTCCATTTTATAACATGACGTTTGGTAAATGGATGAGCCATTGGCATGCCAGACTCCTGCTGCGCCAGAGTACTGGAGAAGTTCAGACGGCTTATCTTGGGATCTTGCAATGAACTGTACGGACTAAAAATGTGATAGAAATACTGGATAAAGGCCGTCCAGAATCTTAAAGGAATGCCAGAATGCAAAACTGAACCTTTTCACAAAGGAACTGAGAGAAAATCAAGTTGGCTGTTATCATTGCTTCCTCCACAAGGATGTTTCCTAAAAGCTCGTCCGAAGCAGATCTGTAATCTGACAGTGACATCTGATGATAGACCGCAGCTGTGCCCAACCTTTTGACCCTCATTGACCAAAACACGTTCCACAATTGATCTGAAGTTGAAAAAATAATTAGAAGCATGCCAAGCTTTCATCTTAAGGATGAGACAACACCTACGTAGTTTCTCGGAGAGGGTTTCAGTCGCAACATCCGAGAAACGTTTTTTTGAGCATTCCTGCAAATATTCGTCCACTTCAGCAAAAGTCAAATTTTTTTCCACTTTTATCTCCGTGAGCAAAACTTCAGTGAAATCAACTGAAGGAAAAAAAGCATAATATTGCATCGGCACTTAAATTTTCAAAATCTATGAGATCTTTACAGCAATGCACCTTCGTCTTCGTTCGAAGTATCGCGATGAGCTGGTGGCAGTGATGAATGAAATAACACAGACACAGCAAGCCTCTTTTTTCCTTTCGTTAAACTGCACTTGTCGAGCACTTCAGGTGGAAGCATATGTCCTTCCTTCATACCTTGATAATACAATCACACGATGTTAAGAGAAACACGTTCGATTTATTCACGAATCTGTGCGAATTTGTTTATGCATTACTCACTTAAGTTCGATCATGCATTTGTAGGTTTTGCATTACACAGTTTTTACTTCATTTGAGCTTGTTTATGCTTTCATATAAATTAAATTATGCAAAAGTTTATATTTATTTCAAATAGTGTTATTGCGCTTCGCCCAGATTGCACTGCTTTTTGTTGGTTTTGAAATGAAGTGATAATTATCTCATTTACAGTACTTTCAAAATTGTGATTACAATGCGGTGAAGTAACCTGAAACAATACTTTAGTAGAAACTAAATATATTGAAGTTTAGTTTTGCTTTCTAATAAAACTGAATGACTAAAATATGTTAAACAACTGAAGCAGTGGAACATTGTAAAGGACAGGGTTCTCCATTATAACTCTCTATCTTGCAGGCGCGTAGCCAAAAAGGGGCAATGGGGGCAATTGCCACCACCTAATTTCGAAAAGTTGCATCAAAAAAATTCCAAATTCTGGTTAATCAAGCGTTGGATGTGTAGGGTAAGGTGGGGTACAGTCGACACTTTTTTACATTTTCAACCACTGCTACTTTAATTCAAGTCCAAACAAGTTCAAAGTTTGTCACACAATAAAGCAACTCTATATCCACAATATCACGCTAAAACATGAAAACAACGCCCTTCAGAAAAAAATTTACAACCAATTTAAAAAGGGTACTTTTTCTGTCGAATGTGCCCCATGCATTGCGCACACTCGACATGAGCATGGGGTACACCTGACCGGTCAATAAAATGTTGGGCTGCATGCATTGCATAATGTTCACGTGATATCCAATGTAAAATAGGCACTTGCTGACTGCCTCTCCACTTTTTACACATTCTAATTACCCACTATCACTGCATGGAAAAAAAATTTGTATGATTACCAAACATTAATTGAAACCAATGCAGTATGCTGAAATTCATGCGTTACCATACCAATATATGGTGCGTCTCCAAATTACGGCCCGCGGGTCCCATCCGACCCGCAAAGCCATTTCACCCGGCACGCGAAGACATTCTGCTAATAATGAAAAATAATATATTTAGGAAAAACATGTTGATTTGGTAGAATGTAGCTTATCCCGAAACACTCTACATTCCGTATGACTGTGATGTCCGGCCCCGAACCTTTGAGTAACAACTTATGTGGCCCTCGGACAAAAACGTTTGGAGACCACTGCTCTAAGCACATAATAAACCTAAAAATGCTCATAGATTGGAATTATTCTGTACTGCATTCCAATATAACCCCTCAAGCGTTACCTTGTTTAGACTGACTGACCTAGTGGCAATGTGTTGAATGTGCCCCATTTTTTGTCAGATGTGTCCCATGCATATCTAAAAAAGAAAATGTAGAAGTACCAATTCAACTTAAAAGAAGTTAAAATCTGGCATTATCAAATAATGTTGCACTGTCCTGACTGCAATGTCACAAAAACTCAGAACAGAAGATGTTAATTAACGTGGGCAAAACCCAAATCTAAATGCGATTTTGTAAATTACTTTTGGGTAGCAAAAGCACAACTTGCTCTGTTCCTCGTAACAACGGCTGCCTATCAAGGAAAAATTCACTTTAGTACCACGGCTGGTATGAGACTAAATTACCATAGAAACTTTAAAGTTCGACGTTTTCAACTTTTTGAATAAATCAATAAAGACGACTGTGCCCCGAGTACTACTGTGTCCCACCTTTCCCTATGCCAAAGAAATACTTCAGTGCAAATCAACGAAGGTGCTTTAGGAACATATCTTACTTCAACGTTTAATCGAACCTGATCAAAGCAATGTGATTTACCACTTGTCTATGATTAATCAAATGTTGTGCATGGTGCAAATACCAGATAATTCATATCATGGTTGACCATTGCCTGAGGTTTAATCTTTGTGTGGAAGTTGTTGATAATGAAATATAAACTTGTATCTAACCGTTTGTAATCAATAATTGCAAGAAAAAACAGGGAGTAAGGCTTTTCGCAGATGTTTCTGGCACACCAGCTTGTTGTATCCCACCTAGTGGTGATGTGAGCTTCATTTCACGACCATCGCAAAGCATCCTCTCAGGGAATTCTGGCGTGCTACAAATATAACTTATCCGGCATCAGCCGTATAAGCCCTAAATGAAAACCGTGCATTTTTGTTTTTGTACAATTTTACAACTAAATGCTTGAATATGGCGGCAATTTACATTTTATATGCCTTGACGTTCAAACTTCGACTTTTAAAACTGGATTGCGTCTGGGCCAAGAAGAAAATCGCTTGTGAAAATCTCGGTGCTATAAG
>Ga0210059_1006934_pt1 | contig 18091 bp, 17 predicted proteins | sample Ectturendosymbi2_FD_188042 | JGI IMG/M metagenome (GOLD analysis project Ga0210059, IMG submission 188042) | Ecteinascidia turbinata endosymbiont from Florida, USA - Sample 2 (SPAdes) (version 2) | ecosystem: Host-associated > Tunicates > Ascidians > Unclassified | place: Key West, Florida... | reverse complement strand
TAGCTGCTGGAGGAGTGGGAGCGGAGTAGGTGCTGGAAGAGAGGGAGTAGAGTAGGTGCAGGAGGAGTGGGAGCGGAGTAGGTGCTGGAAGAGTGGGAGTAGAGTAGGTGCAGGAGGAGTGGGATCTCTGAAAGCGGTGAAACAAACTTATTTCTGAAAACCTATTTCTGGAAGTAGTTTAACAGGGTGACTACAAAAACTTACCCGCAGCGTGCAAACGATTTTGAACGCGGGGGCATTTGAAAGCTTCAAAGCCCGGTTATAATAACTGGGACTGTGGGCCCGTTTTCGTTCGGACTGCTGCTGTCACAGTTATATTTTCCTGCGAGAAGACTTGTCGTGCCTTAAGAAACGTTGTTAATATTCTGCACTCTGAAGAGACTATAAAGCCACCTGGCGGCAGCGCATAGCATTGTGCTCACCAGCCACTGCCAATACTGCGACGAGAAAGAGACGTTGATAATGATCTTAGAGAACGCATTGTGTTGTTCTTGAAAATCGCGCAAGATGCACTGTCAGTCATTGCTGACTTGGTCGCCGTTGTGCACGTGAGCTTTAGATTTCAACAATAACTTTGCCAGTCTCAAATCGAAAATAACTCGGTTGCCACAGGAACCGGCTTGGAACAAAATTCGTAATAAAACGCAAAAAAACGCTTGAGAAACCTGTCTGCTTTTCGGCCAGAACGTTTCATGAAGACACAGAAGTAGTTTATTACATCGCGGTTGAGAAACGCCTAAGTTTCAAACAGGGTTGGGGATTCGGAAACAAAATGTCCGGCTCCAAACCGACGTTCCCAAAATTTCCGACTCCGACTCTTTAACATAGAGGGAACGAAGTTTGGCGGTCAATAATTTTGCAGCGACTAGCAATCAATGGAAATCGTGGTACATGCTAAGAATTTTCTGTTTCAATAAAAGTTTCAGAAGAAATTGTACCATTTCAACAGATCTTCCCAACTTAGGAATGTGATGCAAAAAATGATTCAACTGGACTTCCGGAGTCGGATAAAATATCCGAATCTGACTGATCTTAGGAATCCGACGGCGACTCCACCCAAAAACCTCCGACTCCGACTCCTCAACCCTGGTTTCAAATTCATATTCCGTAGAAAAAATTCTAACAGCAGAATCGCCACGCACATTGCAAACCTCTGCTAGAGAACATGTACCTGCGAGGTGATGACGACATATTCGGACGGCCGCTGGACATGCTGGACTGTGTGTATCGGCGGGTCAGGGGGGAGACTCTGATTGCCTTCAGGGGGCAGAGCGGCAACGGTGAGGGCCGACATGGGCGAAGGGACTTCGGCGATTGTCCACGCTTGGCCGTTCAGGTTGAAGTTTGCCTGCGTCGCAGTAAGAATAGATGTTGCAATGAGTGAAGAATTGCTCTTGGATCGAGAAGTCTGCTGGTTTGCGTTCCAGAAGCGCGAAAAGTGAAAAAAGACAAGTTTTGCGGGAACACTGGATTGAAAGCAACTGCGCATGCGCGAAAGAAGGTGGTCTTTTGTTCACCTGTTTGTGACGGAAGCGATACAAAAAAAGAGATGCAGCTCGGACTCGAAAGTCCAACAAGACACGATTTTAAGTGAACCAATCAACAACAATCGCAAAATTACTTTCCACAACAAGTTGCAGCACCAAAAAGAACAGCCTCAGTCATATCGCACTGTGCTTACGTGGGTTTCTTTCAGCAGTCGTTCAAATGCGAACATGTCGCGATTGATGCACCACAATATCCCATCGTCACCGTTCCTCGAAGCAAGCAGCAAAGTTCCTGCGAAAAATTTCATGTGCAAGTGTAAAATGCCGATTTGCCCAGTAAAGCCGGACCTGGGCTTTTTTCGCTGAGACATTTCGGTCATTTGTTCGAAAAAGCTTTCTGTCATCTTTCATTTTCGGAGATTTTCGGCCGAATTGATTTTCTCGGCCATTTCAAAAAAATTCGCTCAATCACGACCTGCTTAAGACTTAAAAGTAGTTTTTGACCGAAAAAAGCCAGCGTCGGCTTGAGCGTGGACTACACATCAGAAAATAAAACAAACAAAACAGAAAGTGTTCGAAATCTAAATATGCTGCAACGCTAACATGTGGACTTGTTGAATGTATGCGACGTGTTTTACGCTTAAGTAATTTTTTAACTGAAACCTGGAGTCAACATAAGCCGACAACATACGTGTGTGAAGCAGATCACGTCGATAACTTTCTCTTTAACGCATTAGTACTACGCAAAGAAACACTTGTGAATAGCGAGACAGAAAAAAAACTGAACTACTTACAACCACTCCCGTTCACCTTCAGTAAAATATCCCTTTAATAACTTCGTGATGATTACGATGCAAACGAACAATGTGGATTCTCCATGCTATTAAATTTACGCTTTTTCGAAGACAGTAAAAATTCCTTTGCGTGCTAATTAAACGTTGTCTTGCGCGGCCTGCCTGTTTATCAAGCCCAGCGAAAGAAGGATGTAAGAAAGCGAGATAGCGCAAGCAGGAAGACTGAACGGTAACATTACTCATGTTACGACAAATGTGCAGCGAAACAAAGCTTATTGACTCGGCACCTGCGTTGTGATGGGCGGCGTGCGCGGCGGTCGGCCTCTGCACAGATGAGCTTGTGAAGAACGACGGCGTTCGCACGTGTACCAGGTTCAGGCCGGTCGGGCGCACTGCGGCCAGCTTCGGGTCCGAGGTCGGCGTCACGTTCACGTTGCACGACATGAAGTAAAGTCTGATGCCTTGCAAGTAAACGTTTGAAAGCTGATTTGTTTGGAAAACGAAAGAACGCAGCTGAACTGAACTGTTTGAAGTGCATCGCGCGGAAGTTTGGCGCCTCTACGGGAAAGTCCCCAGGGGAATTCCGAGAGTGCATTCATTAGTTGTTTTAATGCACGAGAGCGCGCGCGAAATTTTGAAATATGTTCACCGCCGCGCGGAAAAATAGACGCTTGAAAAGAGAATGGAATCAACGAATATCAACAAACAAAGTCGAATCTTTCGCACAGCACTATGCACCAATAGTTTGCCTTTCATTGGTGGCACAACCGCCCTCCTACATGCCGTTTCATACAGCTGGTTTTGTTAAAACAAGCAAGCGAAATCTCTTGTCTCACTACGAAAGAGGAAACCAGTAGTTTGCACGACACATCACGTCTATATTCACAAGCTGGTAACAATGACAAAGCGATCTCTACGAAGCTACCTCCGATCGGATCGCTGTCTGCGAAAACTTGCATCGTTACCGTTTATCGCCACGTCTTTCACAGCAGTTTCGGAGCGTTAGCACTACGGATTGCTGCCACGACTTTGTTTGAGTTTATGTCATTGGCGCGACTAGGACGCGGAATTTCGGTGACACACTCGTTTCAAAACACACGTTTCAACTTTTCTCTTTGTTGTCTTTTGTTTTTACTTGAACCGCACCCTGGAGTTCAGGGTTCCCACACATTTTTTAATATCGTTTTCCATACTTTTTCAATACCCTTTCTGTACTAAATTTAAAAAGTTCAATACCATTACTTCTCTTCATTTTTAGAAAGTTTCAACCATGAAACGCAATTTTGCATATTGCATAAATGATGAACTACTTTGCCTTCAGTAAAATTCTGAGTAATGCAAGAATTCAAACTGGAAGAGTTAAAGAAGAATGTGGGACACAGCTCATGATAATGGAAAACTTGAAGAACTTCATTGGCACGAGATGCCGTGCACATATGGCCTCGTTTAGTTGCTAACAAAACTTACCTGCTTGAGTGACGGCAACCAAGGTCAAGAACCTGGACTCTCTCAAAGTGACGGGGGCAATGTGCACGAGCTCTTTAAGGTTTGATGGCTCCACAGTGGGGGCGACGCTATGGGCCCTTCTTTGTATGGAGTCAAGTCTCATCTGGGCCACACAAGATAGCCCCTGGCCGTCGTTTCCCAAATCATATAACTACAACACATAAGAAATTAGCAAGTAGATATTATTTTCAAAATGCTCAACATATTGGACGCTGTCTATGAGCACACAGGCACTGGTGATAAGTGATGATCTCTTGTTCTAGAGACTAGAATTTATTTTTAGTCCATTTATTTCTTTCGGATTCTTCCGTGTATGTTTTTAAATAGCATTTCGTTATAGGTTTGCTTTACTCCACACGAATATTTTCATGTTTGAAGTTGCCAATTTCACCAGCTAAAGAAGCAACACGCTCTTCAGTCGCCAGCGCACAAAGGCTTTACCGTGATGGTTCCTTTCTCCGAACGAGTGTAGAGAATGTTCCTGGTGTCATCGACAACGATTTGAGCGACGCCGTCTGGAAAGCACAGCAGATAATAACAATGCTTGAGAATGAGCGCTGCGACCACGTCGGGCACCCGATTCGAAACAAAGAACTGAAGTACATCGACGTCGGAAGGAGAAATTTGACATTTTCCCATCGAATTTTTAGCAAATAAAGTTTTTTTTCTCAATTTCGAGTGGTTAAAATGTACTCCTGCCACCCTTGCTCGCCTCCCTGCAAAATCGTTTTGGCCACCCTGGGCAAATCCACTACTGGCCCTCCCTGGAAAAACTTCTTCCGACGCCCATTCCGAAGTATTTGTTCAAGACTGCTTTACGGGCATAAACGTAAGAACCTCTAACTTCGACACATTCTTATCGAACGCCAACCATCACATCTGCTTTCCCTGACCCGTCACAGAAGTTTGTCAAAAGCAGAGCGTTGCCATGCGACGATCGCCGAAGACTTAAATAAAAATAAACAAACAACATAGAAATGCAAACTAAGAATAAAATAAAGTGACATGTGTTCTGCGGAGCGGTTTCAGAAAACAACAGATTGCACCGGGGTCGATATGAGATTGACCGAATGCTCCGCAACGAGGCAGCGCAAAGAAAGTAAAAACTTATTAAAAAGACAAAGCTTTTTCAAAATTTAGGGCCAAACGCATCTGATCTGTCTGCCTCAACAGTTCGCGCTTTCACAAACAACAAAAATTATTTCTCGTTCTGCTTGCTGAGTGGGGTATAAAGCAGGGCTGCGGAGTCGCAAGGAGTCGGAAGTTTTTGGGTGGAGTCGGATTTCTAAGAATACTAGGAGTCGTAGTCAGATTTTTTTATCCGACTCCGGAAGTCCAATTGAACTCTGTTTCACATCGCACTCCTCAGGGATCTTAACTCGTGGCTGTTGAAATGGTACAATTTCTATTGAAATTTTCATGGAACAGATTTTATGCTGTGCACCACGATTTCCATTGATTGTTAATTGCTACAAAATTGTTTAAAGTCAAACTTCATTCACGTTATCTGAACAAGTCAGAGAACTTTGGAAGCTAGGGGTCGGACATTTAACCTCCGACTCCGCAGGCCTGGTATAAAGCGTCTAAAAGTGTCGGTGAGAAGGTTAGTTTTCAACAAAATCAGCTTCTCACCCTCTTCAGACAACCAGACGTTGACAACCGACGGCAGGAGGAACGACAAACGACTGCGCGAGTGGTTTATTTTTGAACACTTCCTGCTGAACCAACCGCCGCTCGCCTGTCGAGCACACAAACAAGCCTTTGTTACGTAACAAAAGTGAAACATCAGAAGTGGCGACGATAAGCTCAGTGATAGTGTCTCTCAACCGGAAGTTTGGATGTTCGATCCACTTTAAGTGACTCGCCGTAGAGCTCCTTGGGCAAGAGCGTTCACCTCAACCGCCACGGCAAAAAGCATTATTGCTCAGGCTTCGGCCTGCCGCCAATTGTTGTTAAATAAATGTCGCATTGCATGCGACCCAACAAAATAAACACATCAGAAGGGCCAGCACAGAAGTCAGGCACCCACCTGATAAACAATTTCGTACAAACAACCGTCTTTGCCGCCACAGAATATCCGGCCGTCACTGGTGCCTACTGTGTGGAGCAAGTAAGTTCCGTCGGACGACAAGGTGAAGAGCGGATCAGGAAGAAGATGCATTTCACTGTTCACGTCTCATAAAGCAATCATGTTTTATGAAAAACCTTCAACAAAGCTGCACTTTTCGGAAAATATCTGATATAATAAATTCATTGAAGAAACTGTTTTAATACATCACGTTCAGGCGTTTAAAATCAAAACGAATGTGCTGAGTTGTTGCAGCATTAATGCAAAAACAACAGTTTCGTCCGAAAGCTAACTGCAGTATCACAATAAAAAGGTAAGCCTCCAGCGTAAATCATTCTTCCTTTATTTCTGAATGTGTTAACGCGTTGTTGTTTTATTGCCTTTTAATGACACCACAATGATGCGGTTAAACAAACACTGAGAAAACGAAACTTCGCTCAATAGCTCCCATAAAACACGGACGAGCAGTTTGCGAAGCTCTAAATTTGAAGTTCGTATCTTTCCGCTGAAAGATTCAGACACGGTTCGCCAACCAAAGCAGAGCTACGAAAAATGCGGAATTAGTTTGTTTATTGGCAGCGTCGAGAGTTGAATTGGAAGGAGGCAAAGTTCAACTTAGTTCCTAGTGCGATTCACGCTGCCATGCATCCATGCCCGTAGCCAGATTTTAAAGTTTGCCGGGGCAAAACACATTTTTAGCTGAGCAAAATTTTAGTTTTTGTCATATGTTTAAAACAAATTTTTCTCGGCATAACACAATTTCGGGGACACAAAAACATTCAAACTTCCCCCAGTGGCTGCGGGCCTACACGTATCGAATCTCAAATATCGCCACTGAACCACTGCAACAAATCTCACTCAAACGCTTCTTTGACACGAAATATCGAACCAGCTTCGGTTGGAAACCTACCATCGTCCGCGAAACTGACGCCGAGCAGAACCACGTCCAGGGCTGTGGTCAGCACTAGAAGGTACTTGATGTGTTCACGAAAAATACCTGCACGGGAAGTTGAGGCGTCAAGCAACAAGGAAATGGCACAAAATGACCATCTGTTGCGCACAGTGGTGTGCTTCATTTTTGCAACATTTCTAACCAGGGATTCAGAATAGCATCTATCCAGATTTTTCTAGTTAGTGGTTCCTAACCTTTCCAAACCCGAGGACCCTATTCCTAAAGATCTTGGCAAGGGGACTACTACTCGTCTGCGCAACCTGCTAAGGAGGTGCATGATGAAAGAGCAAATACTATGGTGATAGGCCAGGGTTCCCGGCCTTTCTCTGACCATGTACCCCTTCAGCATTCCGAGAGATGAGCATGTACCCCTTCAGCATTTCAACAAATAAGCATGGACCCCTTCAGCATATTGACAGATGAAAATGTACCCCTAAAATGTCCTACGACAAAGTATATTATCATGATCATTCGTACACATATTTAACAATAAGAAAATATTGACTTTTGATAATAATACTCAGTGATATATGTATAAATATTTGGAAATAAATAAACGTGAGTGTATTTTTCTCATCTTCTGTTAGCCTTAAATGTACCCTTTCAGATAGGCAAATGTACCCCTGGGGGTACATGTACCCCAGGTTGGGAACCCCTGTGATAGGCGGACAAGTTGTTTACTTCGGCATTCCTTCTGGTGACACCGTTAAGAACCACTGTTTTAGTTATTACGTTAAGTTGTTTACATGGAAACGGCGAAACGCCACATGAAACTACAGTGAATTAATGCAAACTACATCAGGGCATGGATAGCAAAACTTGTGATATCTTTTTGTGCTTCTGCGACGAAACTATGTCTTTCTTGTGATGCTGCCAAAATCCACGATTTCGACAAAACGCCAAGAAATTGCAACACCAGTTTCGAACGTAATTCGCTCTATCGCGTTGTGCAACGCATGTACCATTCAGTCGTGAAAATATACCATACCTGGTTTTGGTTGGACTAAAGCAACACTTAATATCGTTTCTGACAATCCGTCGAAGTAAGCAAGGTCTTCCCCGTCAATATATCTCCAGACGAAGATGTCAGAATCAACTGTCAGCCACGCTCTGCCTATCTGCGGGAAAACCCCGATAATGCAGTTGCACTGCATATCTTTGCATCGCGTCGCATATTGTTAAAGAAAGTAACGAGAAGTCGTTTTATCAAACATCTTTTTTATGCAGTTCAAAACTTTAAAATTGCAAAACAACATGTTAAAAAATAACACGTACTTCGCTTTAGCTCTGCAAAGCAACTTTTATCAAAATGAAATCGGCCAAAATGTGTGTTTTTCTTCACCAGCCATTTCTATACAACGCACATAAGCAAAGTTTAAAAGAAGGATACGTCCAAACTGTTCCACTAGTTCTGGTGGCAACGGAATTCTCCGAACATCTGATATTGTTGGCACATGAAGACCATCGAACGCAGGATAATCATCTTTATTCAGACCACTGCTTACACTTGAATCTGGCAGAAATAGAGCAACAAGATATAGCATCTGATTAAAAACTTTATAAACGTACTAAAAATATTGGATGGAAAATCTTTAGCAGGTCATTTCTAATGTTGGTACAAAGTGCATGCATGCTTCCATGCCGACTTTCTTAATCACCTAGAAGACTTTTGATAACACGCACAAAAGTTTTTGCACACAAGACATACTGAAAAAAACGTTTACCTTTAATTAACTGCGCGGAGTTTTCGAAATCGATGCCAAATATATATTGTAAACTTCACTGATTACGATGCGCCAACACCAATGGTAGATACAATTTGGTTTTGGTGAAAAAACGTGCACGGGTCACCAAACTCATTTTGAGAAATATGGCGTTATAATAATAGTTGCTCCTTTTAGTGTGAATGAATTTATGGAAAAGCTGTAGTAACAGGAAAGTGGTAGTGATTATGAAATTAATAAAAGATGCTCCCGATTCGTTTGTAGTTTTATTCAACTAATTACATTTGCTCTGTAGTCCTTTGCACAGGTTCAAAATATAGCTATCCATGTCCATTTCGTTTCTACTAGTCTTCCTACGTATAATCCAAGAATTCAAGGGTGCTATATCCAAGATGTTAGACCAAACAGCTGATGGCCGCACACCAGCATCATGGGTTGTGTACTGCTTAGCCCTAAAAAATATCAACTCACATCTTTTTTGCATAGTAAAATTCGATGACAACAGGCTTCTTTTTATCAGTACCTTCAGTGTTTCGTGCATAGTAGAAATCAGATATACATTCTTTTTCTTCTTGCATTGATAATTGACAAGTATGCAGTGAGCTTTACTATTGCTTCTCACTTTACTGCCTGAGGACATTTTCTGCCTTTGGACATTTTTCCGATGTACAGTAAACCTCGGTTAATCAGGATTCGATTTGACCGACGATTTTTTCCGGTTTAGGCGAAGATCTGGATTAACCGAAGACGGTTGTTTCTAGCCTGACGTCATCCAAATACTGAGATATCGGTGAAAATCGCTTAAATTGAACACATTTACGACCCAATAGCAGACTTTCGCAGAAGCACAACGATTTTATTGATGTATTTACAATGGTACATCAGACTAGTAACCGCTATATCCAGGCAGTTATGAACAATCTTAAGTTCATAATTTTAGATTACTTGGCTGCAAAGAAATCTGGGATTTTGGACTGACAGAGATTTCTGCTATTCAGTCACTCTGTTTGGAAGGTAATGCTCTCCAGACATCTTAGCGAGTACAGTACACTCATAGTAATAGACGATGCCAGGACCGTTGCCAACGGGGGGGCCAGTGGTGCCCGGCTCCCCATTTCAGCCAAGGCCCAAAATTTATGCCAAACCCATCTGGTTTGTTTGGCATGTTCTATGAAAGGTAATTTCTTTTTTAGTCAGACTCCAGCCTGGTGCAGACTTGAAGCAATTTGCCACAAAAATATCCAGATGTTCAGAGTAGTGGATGAATTTGTCGGATTCTAGCCTTCTTCATTTGCTTTGTTGCCAAATCTGATCAGCTTAAATTTCTAGAACACAACCTCTAAATCCCTAGATGGAAAAAAACAGCGGTCCACAAATTTTATTCCATAAAAATCCAACTGGATGCCTTGCCACAAATCCCTTGGACATATTGCAAGGCAATAAATGCCCTATAATTTTTCCAAACAAAGAGTTCTGATGGACTTTGTGAGCTTCTCTTATTGCGTGGTTTCGAATAGACATCAACATGTTATTGTCAATACGAAGTATCCACCAGTCGTACAGACTAATAGCAGCTTTCTTTGAATCATAGGGTAAGCACCAGGTCATGTGTGAAATATTATTCATTACATTACCTCGCCTAAGTGAGGGTCTTATGTCACAACATTTTTATATTGCTGTGGAGTTGTGGGAAAAGGTAAAGAACAAAGTTCACTTTCTTCACTTAAACTGGATGAAGAGTTGCCCACTTTTTCAACAGCGTTTTGGGCCAGAAATGAGTATTGTGCATTTTATCAGGTGTTTGGTCATACAAAACATCAGAGTTCTCTTCCAGCATTATGTGTGCTTGTTTAGCTGTATATTTGAAATGAAAACTGTTTGAGGACAACTTAGAACCATGCCAGTCAGAACTTCTTGCTGTCACAACTATTTGAATACAACTAATTTACAGTACTGCTTACTCTACTTTCCATTTTGCTCTCAAAATGTCAACACAATGCTACCTGTATTACTTCACATGATGTGAAAACAATTATAAAACAAAACCTCACAGTTTGAAGCATTAGCTTGAAACAGCATTGATTTGTTGGACAATACTCTGAAAAGATATTCTATATCAAATATGTCTGTCCTCAAACATGTCATTTACTAAACAAGCCTAACTATGTGCTGGCTTGCTACATCAGTTGATTAGGCTGCCCTGTTACCTTAAATACCACTGTAAATATGTTGGCGTCAACATCTACACCTCTGTACTTGCATATACTGTTTAATAAGACTTTTATTAAGAAATATTGTTAAAGAACAAAGATGCAATATTTCAACAAGAGTAATAATTCTCATGAAATCTAACCAAACAAAATTCAGGGTGGAAAAATTAACAAGTTTTCAATCTCCATTGTTTTTATTTCGGCATTTCTGGTCACTCTAGTGCTAACTAAATGTGGCAAAAAAATATACAAGTTAACAAAAACATAGTGTAATAATAGCGATACAGTTGCACATGTGGCATCTTCACAAACATGATATCATGTGTATCTAACCATACAAATTTATATAACAAATTTCTTTAGTTAAATTGTGTACCCATAGCAAATTAGTAGACTCATAAAACCCCTCAACATATGCATGGATAAACACCTTTGGAGCCAGCCAAGTTTTGCTTTAAAAGATATAATTTGCCCATATTTGTAGTCTTTGGAACGCCATAACTCACCAGTCCATTGTGCTAGAGAGCTGTTAAAACCCGTAAGACTTATCGAGTCTCCTAGTTTGCAATGAAAAAAATTTTTTTAGGTTTTGGTTTTTTTGTGGGTGACGTGATAAGTGGGTTAGGTTTAGGCCTTTTTAGCTTAGGTTATCAGGCCCTGGGCATCAACTGCAAGAGGAAGTATTTTGCTGAAGTTTTTAGTGCAAACTAACCTAAACTGAGGTTTTTGAACTTGTGATTGGTTCTCTAGGGTATCTGGTTCAAAAGTTATGGCCAAAACACATAAAATTGTTAATTTTATAGTAACTTTTGAACCAGAAACCATGGAAAGCCAATCAAAGGCTCAAAAGACTCAGATTTTAGCCTAGTTTCTACTAAAAGCTTGAGCGAAATACTTCCACCCTGCAGTTGGGGCCTAGTAACCTCAGCTAAAAAGGCCTAAACCTATCCCATTTGTGACATCAACCACAAAAAACTGAAACCCAAAACCAAATTTTTTTTCATTTTTTTTTGTCTTCTAAGGGTTTGGATAGCTCTCTAGCACGATTGACTGGCAAGTTATGGAGATGCAAAGTGGCGTGACATATCGGCTTAATGAGTAATTTTAATATGAAATACTCATACACTGGCTCCCATTGTGTTGATAAACAAAACCTTTTTCAAAAGATCCCAGATATTTTTTGTTTGGTTTAGGGAACCCAATACATGCAACCAGGAAAAGTAAAACCAATCATTTTGTGTGAACATGAACTTTGCCCATATAAAATGAAGTCCATTTGCACTGTTAACAATGAAACTTACATCCAGATCCATCAATCTCTAAAAATGTTATTTGAAACTTTAAATATGCTTCAGCTAAGTTGACCAGATGGCTTTGAATGAGAACCTGGTCACACAATATTAGGAGAATGCTTTCATACTGGTAAGCACTTATGTTCATCTAACTGCTAACCCCTTTTCAATGGCAGACGAAATACTCTTACAAAAGACTTATGAATGTCAGATACTTTTGAACCCATTTTTACACAATTCTTAACTACTTTACCATTTACAAATAATACATATAGCCGTTAAATATGTCACAGCAATTGAATGTCAGTGATGAGATTTGAAATCTAAGCTCGTAGTTCATTGAAATACACAATTCTTGGGAACTTCTGTTTCAATAACATAAAATAAACATCAACTAACACAATAACATGTTACTGTCAATATAAATCAAGGTTATACATACATATTGATGCAATATTGAGCTGAGTAGCAAGATCAACTACTTCTCTGTCATGGAAAAGATTTCTCTTGACAAGAAGTGCAGCATCCATGATGTTGGTACAGGCAGCAGGACCAACAGGCATGCTACCATGCATACCAGCCATGTTCAAATATAATAAAAAATTACCTAACCTTGAGTTTCAAAGCATGTATACACTTAAAAATTGAAGCAAATGCCAGAATTATCAATGAAGAGTGACATCATTAGTAATAAAGACATATAGTGAAGCCAGTGAAATAACATTATGAACCTAGCAAATAGACAGATCTGTAAACGAAAAAGAGCAAGCCATGACTGACAAAGAAGTATCCACAATGTTATATAAACTATCCAGACACATATCCATAATAACAAAGGTAGAAAATACTAGAGATTGACCGATATGGTTTTTTTGAGATCGATTTCAATACATTGGCCATTCATGGACCGATACCGATATTTCCAAAATTTTTAAATCTTGTTTTCTGTTTCATTATCAAAAGTATGATGTATTTTAATGCTTTACCTTTTTTCAAAAACTAAAAAGATCAGTATTTATAAGTTAAAAGTTAAATAATTAAAAATCAGGATTTATAAGCTAGAATTTTTGAAATTGCAGCAATTTCAATACTTGATTAGCCAACTTGTTAGCATAGTATACACTGTTTACAAGCAATAAACACAGTGCCATGAATAAAAATTTCAAAATATCAAAGCAATAAGAACTAGACACTGAATGTAAGAGAACTGCCTACGGTGTTTAAACCCGAAAAAGCAAAAACAGTGCTTGAAAGTTGAAAGATGCTGAACAATGAAAAGGAAGTATAAAATGGAGCATCAAGTTAAGGGGGTTAAAATTAGTACAACACTGTATTCAATTAACCATTGCCAAAAATGAAAATATTTCCAAAACAGCAGTAACTTTTATGGTCTGTGATAGTATGTTTGTTAACAGTTACTGTACTACATAAAATCTTGTAAAATTTTGTTTTTGTATATATTTCACAAATCAACCTTTCAGACTCTTCTGCAACTCAATGGGTTTTCAATTTGAAAAGTCAATCATCCAAGTCGTAAAGAACCAAATTTGAAATTTTGATGCAATGCAACATTAAATAACTGCATGTCCCTAAAAAAGAAAAACTAGTTCCATTAGTTACTGCAACTGAAGTACTGGCATTGGTATGAAATGAAATACCTCAACTGATATGTCAATTCTCAGTAGTTCCATATCAACAGTTTAAGATTGTCAAGCAGAAAGCAAAGTTTATCTGCATTTTCACCAAGTAGCCTACAGTGAGCTAGCCAGTCATCTACAACCTAGCCTAAACAAAATCAGCACTAGGCTATAACCGATTACCGCCCCTCCGCCAGAAGTAAATTCCACAAGAACAAGTTGCCATGACATTAGCTAAGGTGCACATGTGCGCATTACGCATCCGATGATTGTTCAATAATGCCCCAGTAGTTCTGATCCAATCACAAACACTGCGCTTTAAACTTGCATAAGTTGCATTGTTGCAAACACTGCTGTTGCTGGTCGTGTATCACAAACGGACAACAGCAATTGTGATGCAACAATGAATACTGATTACCGCACTGCTATCGGACCGAACGACAAATCATCATTTCAACGTATTTGTGAATGCTGGAGTAGCGCTTCTGTAGCTTGTGTGCCACATCCACAAACGCTGGTTTCACGTTTGCAACATCTTGGATTGTGAGATCACAATTATCATGCCTCGTGGAAAATGTCAATTAAGTTAACCCACGAACACGATGTTTTAGCTTGCGTACAGTATAAACCAGCGCGCTTATAGCCTAATACATCAAGTCAAGAAAAGTAGAATCCTTTTAAGGTGTTACTTGCAACTGCTTCGTAGCGACAGTTGGCGTCAGTAATGAGTAGCGATTGCATTTGTAATCATATTCATAACGCCATAAATGTTGCTTAACATAACGCAATTCATTTTACATGCAAGCTTTTTTAAATCAATCTGCGCTAAACTAGGCATCGATTGGACTTCTGCACCTAAGTACCAGTCAAACTTTTTGTACTGCCAAAACTTCCAGAAGTATAATGGGAGTTTATTCATACACAACACCTGCACCTGGTGGCTTCAAGCATTGCGAAACTTCCTGATGATGCTTTTGTTTCGGTTGTGACAGACGACGCATGCTCCACGGTTAATCTTGTCTGTTTGTTTATGAAACCGCACCTGCTAGCGTTGTTGTAAGATAACTGTCTTGACTTGCTTTGTTGTGCTTTATTGTGCAAGTTGTCTGGATGCGTGAGGAATATAACAGCGTTTTGTCAACTCCTATTGAGGTCGATAATATCGGCCATTTTGGCCGATATCGATATATAGCTAAAACCCAAATATCGGCCGATATATCGGTCAATCTCTAGAAAAGACTCAAACTGCGATTTTTTCCTTAAACCTGTCATCTAACAATAATGTCTGCAAAGCAAAAAGCTGCTGTTTTTTCAAAAAGAGCATCATGAAATATATTAATACACAGGAATAAAAAGCACTGTGCAGCATACTTTGACACACAGACTGTGTTCTAATCATTTTGCAGTCTTAAACATAGATGTGTGCCTGAAGTTCCTTGCATCCATGTAATAAATATGCTGAGGCATACAATTTTTCTGTTGAAAATCTAGTCATAAACTATTTCAGAGTGGTCCAACTACAAGCCCATGGGCCACATATGGCCCACCACAGCATTTTCAGTGGCCCACGAAAGCATTCAGGAAAAATCTTCAATATGAATATTGTTGAAAAGTGTGTGAGATTAAATTTGTCTCGCTGAATTTCTTGTGCTGGATAAAGTGCATTTGCACAAAAACAATGAATAATTCCTTTTCTGTGTACAATTTTGTTTCATTTATTTTGCAATCAAATTAGAAGGTATGGCCTGCCACTAACCCTCTGCTGGGGCACCTGTTTGGATAACCTCTGTTTTTGCCGTGCCCCAGCGTTCTTTGTCTTAAAGAGTACATCCGTCGCAATGAACTCAGTCCTGCCTGGTAAATCTGTCTATCTATCAGCTAAATGCAGCCTTCTCAAAGTGATCCTAGAGCCAAATCAAATGCCCGTCCCTGCAATAGGTAATTTTAATCAGAACAAGCATAGCATCTCTAAATAAAAAGGTACAATACTAATGGTGCTAGAGACTACAGAGAACTTCTGGAAATTAATGAGCAAAGATAGGTTTCCCGAAACACTGGACCATAGTCTCCATATTGCACCACTAACACTGGTATTGATAGTTGGAATGATAGTGTCAGAAGCTTTGACCATAGGCGTCCCATCAATAGAGATTTGTAATAAATTGCTATTTGCTATTGTGTAATAATTTCAATGACGCACTAACTAATCTTCCCTGATGTTGCGAATCTGTTGTTTTATACATCATTGTATTAGAAGTAGCCTGCGAGTTGTCACGTTTTATAAAATGGCCCATAGGTCAAAATTAGTTGGACCATGCTGAGCTATTTAATGACAATGATCTTAGTTTGGATTCTACTTTTCACCTGCCCTGTCATGATTCCCTATCTTGAAAATATACACTTACGTAATGGTCAGCCTACAAAATTTCTCTTCTTTTAGCCATATGTCATTTGTAAACTTTTTGCCAGCAGACTATGGTATGCAAATCAAAGTTTTTTCTTTTAGTTGCTCACTCAATTTTGCAAGCATTCCCCTTGTAATTTTTTTCTGAAGTTTGACGGGTGCTTACACTGAAGGCTCATTCGAAAGAGCCATGGTACATTTTTGTTTGAGCTCACTATAGCCTAGTCAATGACAAATCAAAATTGTGAGACTTGGAAGATGTTCAATTGATTATCTTGTTACAATCCAGAAGTTGAGAATTGCCTTCTTATCATAGCTTGCCATGATACCAATCCAATGGTGGTATAGCATCTAGGATATTTTGTTGAAACTTATGATGTTGAAAAATGCCACAACAGTAGGGCAAGTCTGTGCAACAGAACACCCAAGTCTTTTTTCTTCTTCAATAAACACAAGCTATTAGAAGATACACAAGTAAGACAGCATGGAGTGCAATTTTCCTCAAACTTTATAGAGAAAAATTTTTAGGAACATTGTAGATTTTGCCTAAAATCAAGGTAAGACAAAACCCTGTTACAAGTCATGACCTTTTCAATCTATACAGTGAATTCATTCTAAAGGAACTAGATGAGGTTGAGGAAGGAATCCAAGTAAATGGTAGATGCATAAATAACATCCATTATGCTGACGACACACTACTTCTTGCATCTTTAACACACTACTTCTTGCATCCTTAGAGGCTGGTTTACAAATGCTTGTGAATGTTGTTCAAACTATAAGTGAAAAGTTTGGTCTCAAATTGAACATTAACGAGACAAAAGTCATTGTTATGTTAAAGCAGTCACCACATGAACCATCTATTTTCCATGACAATCAACAATATATCAAGACTGAAAATGTTCAACACTTTAATCATTTAGGTTCCCGGCTTACTACATATGGGAGGAGTGGAAAAGAAATAAGATGCATAAATCTACCAAGAAAAAGTTTCAGCAGCATGAAAATCATCTCCAGAGATCGACAACTTTCCATACATTAAAAACAAAACTTTTGAAATGCTTTATGTGGCCAGTACTTATGTACAGCTGTAAAACCTGGACAGTAACAACAAAGACCATGAAAAACTTAGAATCAGCCGAAATGTGGTTCTACTGCAGAATTCTCCACATTACATGGACAGCACACCAAACCAATGTGTCAGTCCTTCAAACAATAGGACAAGAGCACAAACTGCTTTGTTGTATAGAACAAAGACAGCTCAAATTTTTGGGCCATGTTATATGCAAAGATGAGCTTGAAATCTTGCTCAGAGTTTTGTGCTTCCTTCTTCCTTTTCATTATTCACCATCTTTCAACTTTCAGGCCCTGTTTTTGCTTTTTTTTGTAAACACTGCAAGCAGTTCTCTTTCATTCAGTGATCTGTTCTTATTGTTTTGTTATTTTTAACATTCTGTTTTTATTTGTGGCACTGTGTTTATTCATTGCAGACAGTGTATAGTATGGTAACAAGTTAATCAGTTTACTTAAAAATCATATCAAAATATGGAAACTGCTAGACTTTTTAGCTCATAAATCCTGATTTTTAAAGTTATTAAAAAAAGTGAAGGCATGGAATACATTATATTTTTGATAATGAAGCAGAAAACAACAAAATTTAAATATTTTGAAAATATTGGTTATAGGTATCAGCTATCGGTCCATGAATGGGCGATATATCGCTATCAGCCCCATAAAAGCCATATCAGTCGATCTTTAGTAAAGAGGCCAACTGTTGATCCATGACAGGTCTGACATGGGAATGGCATCAAGGATTGCACCATCAGCAGCAGCAGAAGCAAATCGTTACATGAGTTTTACTGCACATTAGTATAAGGCAGTGGTGCTCAAACTTTTTGGCTCGTGGGCCACATTTGTCTTTCAGAAACCCTTCGCAGGCCACAAGAATTAATAATCTCAATAAAAATTCTCTTAAATGATTAAAGTGTTAAGTTTTCTTTCCAATGAAAATTGCTTTGTG
>Ga0210059_1006933_pt1 | contig 18096 bp, 14 predicted proteins | sample Ectturendosymbi2_FD_188042 | JGI IMG/M metagenome (GOLD analysis project Ga0210059, IMG submission 188042) | Ecteinascidia turbinata endosymbiont from Florida, USA - Sample 2 (SPAdes) (version 2) | ecosystem: Host-associated > Tunicates > Ascidians > Unclassified | place: Key West, Florida... | reverse complement strand
TGTTCTTTTCGAGTTTTATAAAAGTTTTGCCAAAAAATGCTCACCATTCGTGCTTGCGTCATCAACCAGGATTATCTCTTTGAGCAAAACTTTGGGAGAAGTTTCGAGGACGCTGTGCACTGTTCTCAAGAGGGCGCACCAGGCTTCATTGTGAAAGATGATGATGACAGATGTGTTTGGAAGGGGTTTGCGCCATTTGCGATCCTTACACCTAATCAGAAATATTTAGCAATATTCCTCGAAAACAACGTTGCCTAGCCTAAATATTACGTAAAAATGGAAGAGAGTCGAAATGCTGCAATCTTAATATGTTGTTTCGTTTATTGTCAACCTCCCATGTTTCTGACAAAAAACTGCACCGAAAAGTCCGTTTGCACTAAAGCACTTGCTGCGTTTTGTTGAAATCAATAAAAAACCGTACACTGGAGAATTGTAACGAGTAATCGTAAAATCAAACTGTGTTACTTGCACTTAATATATACGGTGTTATACAAGCCGAACAGGTGCAAACTGTTCAAAAATACCCGAGAAAAACGAAATATATGTTTAGCTTACCAAGGAAATCACGATCTAAAATTTAGTAATGTTTAAATTTCAGTTTGTTTGAGGAAACAAGCCTTATGATTTTGCAAACTGCCAGTGAAAAGGAAATGTATAACGCAAAGAAATTGTGGAACTATGGAGAAAACTTGTACATACTCCTGATCTCTTTTATCTGCGATTGTTCTGTGCAAAGAAATCATCTCACAAACGTAATGGTTGAATTGGTGATTGTCCCATCCTTCCTTGATTTTTTTCTTGGTTGCCTCGCTGTTATCACTGACTCTAACTGCTTTGCCATATTCACCGGGAGCAGATGGGTCGGGAGGTGGTTTTTCAAACCACGGCTTCAGTTCGTCTTCAGCGATGTATTCAAACAGCTACAAAGTCATATCATAAGATCGCTTTGCAAAGTACATTTTTAGCGATCTGTGTTTTCTCTCTGGAAAAAGTTGTACTACATCTTGGCCAAAAACTACTACTATTTTATTTTGCACAAATTCATCAAGCGCATTACATAATCTTCTCCCAAAATACAAGGTTTTTGAACAAGCGCGCCCTCTCTTTGAAGAGAGTTTGGTTCAAATAAAAACATAACTCACGTCAGGTTTCAACAAGGCTTTCACGGTGAAGTTCACCCCCGCCCTTTTCATTTCCGAATCGCCCTGGTCCAGACGATGACTCGCCGGAGCGGGCACTTGTGGTGCATCTTCGACGTCACCCCTCACGTCATCAGAAAGATTCCCCACCTTCACGTCAACTTGATGATAATCAAACAGCTTTTCATCACTTCCGACATATCCAGTTGCCGGTTGGACATTTGGCAGACACAGGTACAAGTTGGAAATGACAACATATGCCACTACGCAGACAAAAACGATTATCCAGCACCATCGTGGCACGTAACAATGCAAAATGCTGCCCATTCTGATCCTGAAATCAGTCTAAGAACCTACAGGAGTTCTGCAATTATTCGTTACACTATGGCAGCATTACAAATCAAGGATTTTGAAATGCATCATGGAAAAGTCAATTATGTTGATTCTTATTCGTAAAAGGTGGAAGGACATAGACTCTTTGTGAATAGCAAAGAATGTGTTGGTTGTAATAAAAAGCCCGCAGAAGAAGTTATAATCCGCCACAACTCGCGAACGGAGTGCGCTAAAGAGTCATTGAAGACAACTTCGTATTTGGAAACAGCTACGCATTTTTTCAGGTATGTTGCGCGCACATGTGACATAATTGTGACGTCTTTTTGGGAAAAACTTGCTTTTCACATTGCGAAAAAAGTTCCTGGTTTCTATTCAAAACGCCGTGAAGCGGAAACGAAACACGTTGTACATAATGTTTCTACGTAAAAAATGTCAGTCATGACCATGTCATTGCAAAACTTATTGAAAAAAATGAACTTTTTAGGGGGGAATAACATGGCGCAAAACCCAATATTGTTTGGTTGTTTTTATACTCTTTGTATCTTTAAAGGGTAATTTGTAAAACACACGAAAGATCTTAAATATGCATAACAGGTTTGCCTGGGTGTCTTAAAACTTCCCACCAAGTTTCAAGTGAAAATATTGAGAGGAAAAAAATTTATGAAAGTTTTTATCGAAAAACAATTAATTAATTCCCTAGGGAATTTGCCAATCAATTTGTTATTTTAGGCCATAACTTTTCAACTACTTACCCTAGAAGGCCAATCAAGAGCTTTTAAGATGCGGATTTTTGCTTAGTTTATTTTAAAAGAAAATTAGAAATTACCCTTGTTTTTTTGTCAGGGCCCGATGATGTCATCCGAAAATCCCTTGACCCCGCCCACTTTTCATCCAAATACCTTCCCCTCCAAAAGAGTGATGACTCACTTTGGTTGGAATTTTTTGTTAGTTTGGGTTTTCAGACGTAGTCCAAGACAAAAACCGTTGTAAAATTGCTAACGGGGAAGAGTAAAAGAAATTTTGGAATTTTCCCAAAAATTACGAAAACATCGCCTCCGGAAAATAAAAAATTTGCATTTTTCCAAAAATTTCCAAATGTTAAGGTATCATTTCTTAAAACTCATCGGATTGATCAAGCTGTCTTCCAAATTCGAGGATGTCTTCACTGACACTCTGGCACAATTCCTTGACAAGTTATGGCCGATAATATCTTCTAAAGGCACGATCGTGTTCTGCGTGCCTAAAATGGTTTTGAACATCATTCAGTCGCCTCTGCCAAATCCAGTTACTGGCTGGTCATTTGACAGAAGCAAGTACAAACAGACAATGGTTGAAATTCAAACTGCGTAGCAAAGAACGGTGCTCCGATACCGTCGTGGCACGCAATTCAAAATGTCGGTCATTCTGATCTTAAAATTAATCTAAGAATCTACAGAGTTTCTTCAAATAAATGTTATAATCTGGCAGAGACACAAATGAAGGATTTTGAAATTCTTTACGGAAAAGCTGATTCTAAATGTGCATGTTAATTCACATTCCAAAAAGCGGGAACGTTGTAGATTCCTTTTGATCAGCAGAGAAAATGTTTGTCGCAATAAAATCTGACAGAAATTTCCAGCAGCGTAACAAAAACGTACAGGAAACGATTTTTCGACAAGTGTGATTTGCATTCAAAATTCACAAAAAGCTAAAGATGACGGGCAAAAATAATGAACGTATCAGGTGAGTTTTTACTGTGTTGTTACGGAGGGTGTGGCCTGCAAGCAGAACAGTACGGATAACCACAACTTCAGATCGTTCCTTTAAGTTTGTGGTGGTGGGAAATCAATAAGCAATTGAAAAAAAATTATTTTAATCACTTTAAACGATTCGCTAGTTTGACACATCAGTGACAATGAAAAGCCGGCTGCAATATGAAAGGTCTAAAAACGTGAACAGACCGTAAATCTCTGCGACAAAAAACAGCTAGAATTGTGCAGGTGGCAGAGTCAAAAATGAGAAAAATTGCATCATTTGCACCACAATGTCTTGACATGCTACTTATATCCACTGAAGCTAAACTTGGAGTTGGCAAAGTCGCCAAAGGTTTTGAGCAGCTGTCACAACTGTTTCATACAACAGCTTCCACAGTGACAAGTGCTTTTGGGCGCAGCCTGCTGGACTTGTATTTGCTCGGATGATAAATTTTCCGACTTGCCTGCGCTACAAGTCGCACACTGTTTATCTTCAGGCGTCTGGTAACTCCTGAAGCATATCAATATATTGTTAAAAACTGTCCAAACCATAAAGGAATTGTCAAATCGCAAAGATATATAATTCATTTTGTTATGGTACTTGAATAGCACAGATCAGAAGTCAGAAGCTTGGTGCAATTTTCGCTAGGTGTACCACCAATAATGTTGTGTGTGCCGCAATGGCGGCAATCAATTGCCAACAGCGTCCGTGAACATGGAGAGAGAGACGTATTGTTGCATATGACTCAGCTCATAAGCCGAAACAATGCAAGAAATCATCGTGCTAAATGCAGCCTATTGTCAATAAAAATTCAAATAAATGAAAAGACAGTGGAAAAGAATTGACACTAATTGCAAACAAAGATTTTCACTGTGTCACACAGTGTTGGTGGAAGACTACGGAGGTCATCTAGTAACTAACCAACCCCGTTTGAAGCTTATTGAGAAGTGGTAGAAAACAACAGCTGAAAATAAAATGAATACAGTTAGAAAATAAGCAAACGAACAAATACAGAACATGGTGAAGAAAAATTGCAAATGAATAAAGCACGGCTATCCTTCACAAAAGAGTGGATCCAGTCTCATTGAGCAATTCGGAATGGTCAAAAAACATCAGACACATTAGGAGCTAAACAAGTGGTGAAGAAAAAAGTATGGAGTGTAATTCTACCCGTAAAAACGGGATGGGCACAAGAAAGATTACCACAAATAAACACTTAAAAAACAACTTGGATTTATGAAATAAATGAAACAAATAGAGGGAGCATTATGCTATTCTTGGAATTACATGTTACATAAACTTATAACTATTTATTTTGTTCTTGTAATAGGTGTCATTCAAAGGCATTCTGAAGGTAAAGATAGCAGAAGACTTAAATGGATTCTGGTAGTGAGACCACATTTATGGACCAACAGATATAAAGGAACGTTTCCCTATTGACGAGCTAACTCTAGGTTGAAACACATTCTTTGACGTGAATAGCTTTGTGAAGTGAGAGTGAATGGAGCTAAGTGGAATAAAAGTCATCAAAATGGTTTGGAAGCTGTTTGTTGTACTAGGAGTGCATGAATTAACCTAATGAAAATTCATAAAATTTGGTAAGGCTTAAGATGTTTGCATGATGAAAAGATTTGAAAGATTTTTCCAATAAAGTATGGTTAGCTGGTCTTATTAGATTCAGAGCTATATTTTAAAGTTTTATGAAAGGTTGAATGGTTTCGTTTGAAGCATGCTATCAATTAAAGATGGAGTAAGTAATAGAGGGACGAATTAATGAGTTGTACACGAATTTCAAATACGTGAAACAATCCCGTTTTAATGTTCAACATCAGAAGGTTACCCATTTGATGCCCAAAATTCAAAAATTCAAATTTTTCTACTCTGCTGCAACGTGTTGATCGAGATGATCCCCTAAAACTGGTTTGAATTTATTTTTCGTGAAATTCATTTTCGAAATCACTTGTTTTCGTCAGTGGTGTAGGGGGCAGAGATGCAGGGGGTGCAAGCGCACCCCCAAAAGTTTTGATTTGTCAAAAACCTGGGCAAATACCCTGAAAATCCGGACAAAATCAGTGAAAATTTGGGCAAATCTATGAAAATGTTGGCAAAATCCCTGGAAATCTGGGAAAACCCTGAAAATTCGAGCAAAAATGGCACCCAACGTTGTTTGATTTCAAAAAATGGCCCCCAAGGTTTGCAGAAACACATGAAGACGCTTTTTTAGTGTTCACCTCCACAAAAAAGTCTTTCTTGATCTAAAATATTCACCCAAACACTGTTAGGGCAAATTTGGAGAAATTCGGTCAAAAAGGTTTTGCACCCCCGAAAATTTGCCTGCTCCTGAACCTATGGTTTTGGTCGTATGATATATAGTACGCTGGGGAGGAGTGTGTCAGCTACTATCTCTGTGTTGTCTAAGTTGTCTGTGGCTTATGTTGAATCGACATTTCATTATCGAAATGAAGCCTTTCACGCCATACGGAAGATTTTCCGCAAATATTTCAAACATCCCGAAACTGGTATTTGCGTTTGCGCATACAATAAAAGTATATAAAATTCGCAGTGCTTATTTTCAATGAATTTCAGTGTTTTTTTCATGTGCAAATAATAAATAAAATTATACTTTTCATTCGTCTGGCTTGAAAGCCTGAAATTTGGGATGGAAGGGTTTGTCTTAACATATAAATTTAACGAGGAAAACTTGAAACTGATTTCGCAAGTTAAGTTTGTTGGAATATCATTAGTTGTCTCAATGTACAGTAGTTGGGGCTGAGTTGTCTTGTTACACAATACTACAAATACCACATACGAGCACAAATTCATGCCACAAAAATGTTTCTCAGGAATTTTCTGATCTTCAAGTAATCTATCCGTCGTATTCAGCAAAGCATGTGTCCGGGTGAAGTCCCACATTGGATTTCATGCAAACGAATTTGGTGCATTTGCCACATGCAACAAATCGTTTTAGAGTATCTGTCCAGCATTATCAGGGTTGCTTCATGGATTCCGAAATTGCCGAACTGCATTGCCACTCACACACTGTATTTTTTACATGCACTAACACCACGATTAGCGGTGAAATGCTCGGTACTCCCACCCAATGTCACACTATAGCGACGTACGACATTGCTGAACATCGTTAGAAAATACGTTTCAATCAATTCCATTTTGTTTGACCACAAAAAGCATCAATGCAGAAGTTTTAACAGCCCCTTTGAAATTTTTGATTGGTTCATTGACACACCTTAACGTTGACTCCAGATCCTGCTCCTGGTCCGGGTTGAACATAAATCTGTGATTCCGGATTCCGGCAATGTAAGCTCCGGCAGGAGTTCACTCCGGCACTCCTGCTGCGTGACCATCTCTGATTTCCAGTGATTGCGCAAAAAAATTATTTCGAATCTCGCATTCCTCAAATTTTACTTACATCAGAACGCGAAGAATATAGCATTTGCTACAAAAATTTCAATTTTGAAATTGTGTTTCCGAAAAAAATGTAATAGTAATATTTTGCCTTAGAAGAATAATATTTTTAGCGTAAAACGGTCAGAAGAATTCATAAGGCCAACCAAATTAAGATAAGGCCAAAAAAAGCCAAATAATATTTTAAGGCCAACCAACTTGAAACGAGACCAGATTTCTGAAATTTGACCTAAAAAGACCAACCTGGCAACCGTGGATGCGTCAAAACACCTACTACTGTCAATTGCAGTGAACCTTTGCGGATTTCTTGCCAGGTTATTGCTAGACAATAAAGACAAAAAGTGGAACAATCCGCTCGAAAGTTTCGCAACTTGCCTCTGCACTCTACAGGCAAAGGAGCGGACATGAGTGAAGGGCAAGCTCATCAGTGTATGACACCAGGTCAGTGAACCTGGCTCTTGTGCAGTGTGAGTGTCATACCGGAAAATAAACTGTGATTCAAAGAATTAAATCAATTAATCGGAATAAAACTGTTGACTTCAGGCTTTTTAGAAATGTTGGGTTATTACTCCCAGATTTCTAGAGGGGGGAAATTCCCGTTTTGCCGCTCCCCTGTGGACACACATGTTGGGGATGCTTGTAGGGGCCCTTTGAAAGCAAAGTACTCACACATTGCAGTGGCGGTTGAGCCCCCTCCGAAAGAAGAATATCTACACGTTGCTGCTGGAGTCCTTTGAATACAGAATGCTTGCACATCAATACAGTTACTGTTTGGGGCCCTTTTGAAAGGAGTGTACCTACCTGTGTTCTGCTTCGGAGTATATTATATGAGAGGATAATAAATTTTTCACCAAAAATGAGGAAAATGTACATGCGAAACACCTACACGGGGGCTCCTGAAAGGGGAGACAAGGCAAGTGCCTCACTTGCCTTCCCCTAATTCCACCACTGTTGGGAGACTGACCTGTGCTCCTGTAACAACTTGGTTGGCCGTTTTAAATTAGTAGGGACCTTTTTGAAGTCGTAATCGACCGACGAACCCCTACATTTGGCGCCGCGACACACCAAAACCCTACACCAGCTTATTCGACTGAAAAAATAATTTGCTTTTCACGAGCACAACAGAGCACATACTTGTTACAAACATAATTGTCAACAGAAATTGTTACAATCCAGAAGATATATGCAATTCCACCTTACTTCATCAAACCACTGTCGTTGCAGACTAAGCACACAACATCTCTGTATTTTCCACTGACAGGTAGGCCATTGTCATTCAAACCCACAAAGGCACCGTTACAATATTCATATCGTTGTGCCGTGTAAATTTCATCAATCATCAAAGTACCCAGTTTTTCATTTTTAGTCAAACTAGCGGAGCGCTGTTTTAAACATTCAATATGTCCCTCAATTGTGCTAAAACTTGAAAATTGTGCAGTTGTCTGATTAATGGCAGCATAAAGAAATGTAATTTCTTGTACAGAGATCTATTTGTTAATTGCCAGAGAAATGCAGTGGTAATCATGTTAGTTGAATATCCCCGATCATTTTTGGTAACTCCCAGCAGCTTCACTTGCTGAATGATGAAATGGAGGAAGGGCATTTCAAGTGTAGGTTACCGTCATTTTCACTAACAAAATTTTTTGAAGACATGTACTTTTCCATAGATGTTACAGAAAAGTCAACATGAGAATTAATGCTGGTATTTTATGATGTTGATTCGCAAAAATTCGACTTTAACAAAGCAAGTATGTTTAAAAAATCAGAAATGATCTTCAGTGAACCAGAAGCCAGAAGGTTCTTAAAGAAATGTGATGGCACTAAAACAGATTAAACAAATGATGAAATGCAAAATTTTCGAGCACAACAACGTAAATACGCAGTTTTGGCGCCGTGGTAGCAACATCGGAGTGATGTATGTCATGAAAATAAAATACATTTTCTTTGCATAATATGAAGTAACCATCAGGAAGCACATGGTCTTGCAAGCTGTTTAAAAAAGATTAAAAAACAAAGCTTTCAAAAGTGTCATAGTTCAAAGCTTCCTGATTCTGCTGTTGCATTGTATTCTTATGTTTTCTAAATAACACCTAGAAGCAGCAGTACTGCCAATTGTACTCCGTGGGGTGGACGAGCAAGTAGCAGTGGATAAATACTTAGGCACACCAGGAAATGTCCTAAAACATTATCAATCGCTAGACTCCGGTATTGATCTACTCTTCAACATACAGGACAAGACAGAGTCACCCTGAAAACGAGGATGAAGTCTTTCAGAACTACAGTAAAACTGACAGTCAGATTGCGTTTAATTTTAATTAACTCTCTGCTGACTGAAAAGAAAAAAACATTGCAATTATGGAATTCACCCTTGCCGAGCAAAATAATTAAACATTAACAAATCACCAACTGACTTTTACTATTAAAAAATATTGAAATTTATATTGTGCATTTGAGTGTATCAGTTTGCATGAATGTTGACACGGCGTATGTTTAAGTTCATGTCAGAGGCGATCCGAGTCACTTTTTTGGACTCCTGCTCCTGTTTCAAAAACGTGGCTCCAGCTTCTAAGCTCATTGGAACTTTGCTCCCCGAACTCCTGTTTACACTCAGAAAGCTACAAACCAGTGTCTATTTTGCCCCATGATACAAAAGCACTACTGGAGCTACTTTGCTTTTACCCAATATGGACAAGCCCTGTCATGGTTTTAGTGCTGGCAAGCTGTTAGTGGCTTCTTGTCTGCATTGCATGAACTGTAGGCAGAGCTGGGCAGTAACGAGCTACTGTTTTTTTCAGTAGCGATAGCGGGAGCGCTGCTCTTATTTGAAAAAAATAACGGATGCGGTAGCGAGCTATCACCATTTTACCTCTACGGCTATTCGCAATTTGGTGTGAGTGGTGACCAAAGGAAAAAGTTCGCAAGAACTCTTCCGTCAGCACACATTGATAGTAACTGCTCTTCTCACTGTTTTGCGCAGATTTTGGATGAGTTGTTTGTGGTAAGCTAGCAGCATTAGGAAAGATTTAGCTCAGGTTGCTTTTGACCTGATCGATAGGTTCCACGTTAGTTCGGTAAAAACTCAGCATCAGCGACAAACCTAAATCAGTTGGGGCTTCAAAGCATTGGCTACTGCTACCGGTAAAGCTGCGTATGACTGAACTGATTGCTTGGAAAAATATGGCACTGGGTTCAACATTTCGCTGCATATGTAACTACGGTTTTTGTTTTGAAGTATATGTCAATATGACAGTTTTTATAGCTTGTATCGACTTCAGTATATCTAGCTGTATGCATAACTTGAAGAAAACTTATGATTCTCTCTTGAAGACAGTGGCGTATCCAAGGGGAAGGGGAGACACCTGATCCCGAGGGCAGCATTTTGAGGGTGTAAACTGAGGTTGGAATGTCACGTAACAATTACGAAATGTCAAATGTCAGCGGATACTAATAATTACGATTTACAAAATGTCGAATGCCAGTCGCTGATACCCAGTTGCAAGATCACATCGAGATCACCAAGGTTCGCAAAGAGAGCAATTACGAACCTTAGTGACAATTTATAGCGTCGCTTGTGTCTCCAGCAATCAGCGCCCGCATGTGGTGTGAGTCACGGCTGCGTCACAATGCTTTTAGTTACCCAGAGTTGCGAACTTTCACACTTCGTTGTCATTCTATAGTTGCGTCACAATGGACGGGAATCCAGCATTCACAGTACATGCAACTGCGCATGCATTCAGAGCAGCGATAAACCTTAGCGGTATGTTGTTACGACAACAGATCTGATGTTTAGCAAATTATTTGATCTTTGATGGTCTGACCAACTTCATGTTGAAATGGATTTGTTGTGGTTCTGAAGGTAATTATGATGATTTTTATTTGTGAGATGTTTTAATAAATCCTGACTATTTTTGCTAAATTCTAATTGGAAATGAGCAACATCGTTGAGTATCTTAATCTTAGTTATAATTGTGTACTTTTCAGTTACTCTCAGTTACTCCCAGGGACGCCGGAGAGCGGGGCATTGCTTGCCCTGTTCTTTCAAAAGAGAAGCAACGGGGGCGGAGGTAACTTTTTTTCAGAACAGTATCATAGGGAATTTCATGGTTAATAAGATCTATTTGATACAAATTTATTGCAGCCATTCACGCACCCACAACAATCACAATGGTTTTCTAAACTTTCTGTTATTATTTTTGAGGTCAACATTGTTGCTGAACAAAAACAAACATATTGGTGAAGAATTTTTTGTTTTTTATAAGTTTCCATTTCCCTCAACATTTTCACTGACCCTTCCCCTACCGCTGCTCCGGCTGCTACCTGCGTTTTATGTAATTCCGTATAAAGTGAGCATTTCCACAGACATGATTGTCGAAATTCAGGTCACAAAATTGCTAACAAAACTTCTTGCAGAGAGTCACTGGCGTTAGATATTGTATTGGTTAAAATAAGTGACACATTTAAATAATATCAGCTTTTTGACAAAGTAATCGATAAATTTTCAGCAGCAAAAGCAAGAAAACTTTGTTCTTGGAATTAGATAATTGCAAGTAAAGCATTAGATTGTAGTGTTTCTTTTATTTAATGCTGCCACGAACGATCTGGATTGGAGCGCCTAAACTGAGTTTGTTCACAGGCGCGGGAAACCCAAGGTACGCCACTGCTTTAAATGTCGTTTTTTCACAAAGTGCTTTCACGTCTGTTGCTGCAACATGTTACTGTAGATATAAGTGTTGTTTGAAATTTATGCAGTCGTATTTAATTTCGTTCAAACCTTTGGTAATGAAATATCGCTTTTCTGCTACATCACACATTCTTTTTCTTACAGGCGTCACAGCGTTTCTTGCACATTACAGTTAATTTGGGGAAACGCTGTTTTTGTAAACGTGGTCGCAGGCTCTTCACTTTGAGCTTCGTGCATCGGATTGTGCTAACTAAACTCAAAACAACTACGTAATTCCCTTTTTTCTAATCTGACGAATTTAGTCTTATGAAAAAAATATCGTGTTTGAGTACCGTGAATGACAATGTTATTACTCCACCTTTTAGCGCTTTCTGTTTTCATTACCATTTTCATTTTCTTAGATGCTTACAACGTTCACAAGCCCAGCAACAAAAATTTTGCTCCCGTGAAAACAAAACCTGTCGCTGAACAAAAAAATGCACAGCAACTTTGAATAAAAGTCGACAGTTTGTCTAAGCCAGTGGTTGTCAATTTTTTATTTTGGTACACAATGTTAAATTTGCTTGACAACCTGTACACCCCTGCCATGCGCTAAAATGTAGTGCTGTAGAGTAAAATATAAGTGATGTTTATGCTGTAAATGTCGCGTAGCCGATTTCAAATGGCGAATCTTGTAAAATGTGAAGTGTGTGCTCATGTCTACAATACCTGAACTGCAATGTATACGAAGTTGATTGTTATTTAGGCTATTTGCTGATTTAATAACAGCGCCTTGCCGCAGGTCGAAACCTGAAGTGTTGAAGCTCCTGTGCGAAGGCCGGTGTCAAACGAAATTTCTGACTTGCGAAATCGCTGACTTCACGCCGTTTGCGCATGCACAGAGTGATATTCCAGGTCATGCATTTCGCAAGCGGTGGCTATTCACAAAGACATCTAATGTGCTGAGAAATGATGATCAGAGTTAAGGTTAGGGTTGACGGTTTATCTTCAAGGTTTAGGGTTGGAGTTAGTATTTAGGATGAGATAGGGTTTAGGGTTAGCAAAAGAAAACTAATTAACTTCTATGACTAAGTGAAATATTTTTTAGTGGTTAGGTATTTCCAAATTGTCGTTTATCGTGGACTATCTGATGTCTAACCAAAAACTTTATTTTCGCAGCAGACATCAAACACTTCATCGCCAAAGTTTATTCCTTTACTCTGAGAAGCGAAGCAATTGAATACAAGAATAGATTAGAAATTTCGCAAAGGTTAGAAACTTCGTTTTACCTGTCACGCAAAATCCCTGACCAGATCAGAAATTTCGCTTGACGCTGGGAACACCGCAAAGTCATGAATAAACGTCACAATATAACTACTTCATCATGGTAGGCTGTGTTCAACACAGTTTCGTATGCCAGCAATGAAGATAATAAGATTTTGGGGTTATAAACCGGGTTGCGGTGTCGGAGGTAAAATGACCGACTCCAGCTCCGACCTTTCCAAAAGTTCCGACTCCAGACTCCTGAACATAAAGTGAATGAAGTTTGCCTGGCAAGAACTTTGCAGCAACTATCACTCAATGGTAATCGTGGTGCACAGCAAGAATTCTCTGTTTCAACAAAACTTTCATAAGAAATTGTACCATTTTAACAGGAATTCAACTTAGCGATGTGATGTAAAAATTATCCATTTGGACTTCCGGAGTCAGAGTCGAACAAAAAATCCGTCTCCGACGCCTGGTGTTTTTAGCAGTCCGACTCCGACTCCACCAAAAACCTCAGAGTTCTTACAATTTCGACTCCGCAACCCTGGTTATAAGTATGGAAACCATATCAAAAAGAAGTTGACTGCTGAAGCGACAAAACATATTCATTTGCAATAATTACTATGAAAGAGGACAGTAGAATTTGAGATCCCCGCTTCACCTTCGCGAGCCAAAGGTTTGGAACCTATGTGTGAGTTTCGCGCACAGTGCGACTTTTGAACTTCGGATCACACAGTAGCACAGTCTCCTTGCAAGTGTTAGAGTCCCGTGAATCCACCTGAAAGTGACTCGTCTGTACGAGTTAGGAACTAGCCTAAATTGAAACTAGCGTGGTGAACTCTCATACAAATTGAAAATCCTACATTATTGTAATCCCCAGCACTTACTAACATCCACCTATGTGAGCGATGTTAAACCAGAAAAAACAGCTACAGGTCCGCAACTAGCTGATATTTTTTTGGGCCAAAATGATTGCAACTTGTTGTGTCACGAAGCAAGTAAAATGTTCTTGACGCTTTCAAAGCGACTTATAATTTCAAGGGTGTTTGCGGGTCTGAACAGCTACGAGTATTTCACAGGAAGCAGTGCATTGCAATCCACCGCCAAAACATGCAACTGCGTACCTGCGCAATGATGAAACTGTGCAGTATGTGGCATTCCAGAAACTCATTCCTCACGTCCTCCACGCGATCTTTAAGTGTCCTAAGAAACGGTGGCTGCCCACTGAACTTACAAAGAAGGATTCGTGATCAAGTGATGGTCATCTGACCAACATTACAAACAAACAGCCGGCAAAATACAGAAAATTCACACTCTCTGATAGGCACGGTTTTAAAATCTGTGAAAAGTTAACAAACTGAGCTAGAGCAAAGAATATTACATGGGAGACAATGTGACTATTCTTGAAAAGCACACATCTGGTACACCCCTGTACACCTCATCACGGTATTACACCCCAGGAAATTTCTGTTACATCCTGGGGTGTATGATACATCCGGTTGACAAGCACTGGTCTAAACGATGTCAATCGTGAGCAACATAATCTATGCGACTACAGACATCCACTGTTGCTTTTCAAGCAAAGTAATCAGTTGCTGCGCTGTTTTGCCCAAATCGAAATGTTTTTGATGCAATGTTGCAATTCATCGGTCTCACTGGGCTAACCTCGTACTTGCAACGAAGCTGTTATATACCCAACCACCTACGAAAGCCTTCTTCAAAACCGCCCGAGTTGAAAATGAAAATTGTTTACGGCTTAGCATAAACGCGCGTAGGAAGCAAAGCTTTGTATTCCAAGGGTTGCTCTGCTTGTAAGCAACCTACCAAATGTTTTGTATCGAAACATCTCGTCATGTTTATTGCAGTGTATCAAACCAACACTGGACATCGAGCATCAAGCCTTTGAATCCAATACGCAGAACAAATTTACTTTCAAATGTGGAAGTTGCAACCCTTTAAACGTTTTGCACCAACTTTCAAAGCTTTTGCGCACTTCGCGATCTTCTCCAATGAAGTTGTACTTTTGATATTTGCCTTGCAAACATTTTCCTGAAATCACTCGCCAACATCTTTTGTTTGCTCCCCTCTTTCTTCACTTGAAACATTTCGAAGTATCTGCGTTACTTTGTGTTGCAAAAGGTATATTGTTGGACATCGGACGTATTATTTGACATTTCTTAGTACTTCAGTCGGAAATCTGTAATTTTCCATCCCGCTAAAAAATCTATCTCCGGTATGAAACTATTTTCGTTGAAGAATTTACCACATTCACTAAACGAGGCACCGAAAGCGCATTATTTTTGTTTTCTGCTACTCTGCTATTTCTGCTTCTTCAACGTTCTGCTGTTCAGCAAAAATCAAATAAGGCTAGTTTTTGCCAAACACCAAATGCTTTTTCCGCTGCAAAACTCGTGTTGTGTGCACAATCGCTATGTTTGTTGCTTCACAATATTGTACTAGTTTTCATCATCAGTGATAACTGCTGAAAAAGTTCGCATAATCTGTGCACGTTGCCAAATCACAATTCCCGGTCACTTGAGGGTTTAGGTTTCCGAGCATGCTACAGCGCATCTGCACAATCTCCTACAGCCCGTTTTGAAATCGAAACGTTCTGGGAAACTACAGGGAAGTGCTCTCATTGAGATGACGGATAAATCACTTCGCGTTAAACTTGGTAGCGTGAGTTTGCTTTAACATAATTTATATCAACAAATCTCACTGTTTAATTTTCGTTCTTCTAATTCTACACGCAAAGTTAACGTTGACGAAAGTTTTCTTTCATCTACATTTAAACCTGACACAGCCGAACCAAACGTCAGGTAGTTGGGCATTTTTGTCATTGCAATTTCGCTGAAATTTTATCTGCCTCCATGTGTTTAGGTAAAAATTGCATGATGCCATTTTTTTGCAACTGGCCATCGCCTTGGCTGAACAAGCAGACTTGGTGTTGAAGAAAAATTATTTGTTTAATATTCTTACCTGACACAGCCATACCAAACGTCAAGTGATTGATCTCTTTTATCATCACGATCTTGCCAAGAATTTATTCACCTCCATGTGGTAAGCCGCAAATCACATGATGTCGATTTTTGCATGTGATCGTTGTCTGAATGTAACATCAAATTTTGGATGCTACAACATCGCATAAGAAAAGGAACTGTTTTCTGACCGCTTGGCTTTGATTTTTCCTCAGTTGTCAAATAAATTCTGTGTGGTTCTTAGTGCATTTTACACAGTTTCATGCAAAAGTGTTTCATATATTGCGAAAAAGTACGCATAGGCATTGAATGTATTGATAGGGAAATTTCCTTTCATATTGGAATAAAATAAATTTATTGAAGAAGATTTTATATGAATAAGATTTCAGTGCTGTGGATGCGTAGTGGAACGCGAAATCGATTTCCCACAAAAATTATTAGCTTGATTGATTCGCTTGCTTGTCATCTTGGTGAGGAACCGTAACTTGAATAGGCCTACAGATATGTGCAAGTTTAAATCATCGCAAAAAGATGAAAGCAGACCCGTCACCAGATTCCTCGAAAGCTTTTACAGTAAATTGAGAGCTTTCAATTGTTGATGCTAGGAGGGTTATTTTTAGAGCTGATGCCGGCTGCTTAATGCGCATTGCACACCTGTGAAGCTAAAGCATTCAACGTTTAGGCTGCACTTTCAAAAGCTGGAATGTTAAGGAAACTGTGGTTGGTCAATTTGCTCGCGAATATCTGAATAACTATTCTTTGCACGCAGGCTATATAAACTACGTTCTACACAAAACTACTATCGCGAATGAACTGAACCATGCAGAAACAAGGACCTCAGCTTAAAATACAAGTAGTCTGTGATTTTTTCAGGGTTTCGCATGAAACAGATCAACATAACATTTTTTAAACTCTAAAATAATGCATAAAAATTTTGTGGGAGGCTTTCATTGCCCGGTTTGTCCCCAACCTGGTTGCGGGCCTAATTCAATTTTCATGCGCATTAAAATCTGTGAAACACAGTTTTGATCTTTCATTGCTCAATCATTCACTTGAGCAGTGTACACACAGCGCGAAACTTGCATTGATAAAGGCGACTGCTAGCCTACAACAATCGACTCACAAAGCTAAATGCCCTCTATGGGCGTTTCTGCAGCATGTTTCATTTATATGCGCATGCACTGTAAAATAACTTTTCCTTAGGTTTTTCAAAATTGATCCTACGTCGGTAAAACAATACCAAAATTTTTTTTGAAGTGCAGCAAAAGGAGCGGTAGCGATAGGTCGCTACTATCTTTATTCAGTAAAGGGTGCGGTAGCGCTGCTATTAAATTTAACAAAAACGGTAGCGGGAGCGACGCTTTTAATGAAGTATCGATTGCCCACCTCTGACTGCAGGGCAAACTCTAGCCCTAACTGTAAAGCCTGAGCTGTTGTCTCTTTGTGTGCCGTACTGTCATATGGCCACTTCTAACAATCGTGTTTAAGTAACGGCAAAATAACCCCAGAACAGCTTTTAGCTCATGAGGCCAAATAGACACTACCAACCCTGACCCCAGATAATAGAATCATATGTTGTTTTCACCTGAATCAATTCTCTTTGAATTCTTTCAGTTCTAACCTGAACTGAATCTTGTTTAACTTTTCATGTAACTCTTTGTGCTTTAAGCACAATCACAACGAAACAAAAACATCTACCGTTATCTTCTTACTTATTAGCCTCCACAAATGAATTAACATACGCTACAATTAAGGCACTTCATAACACTTTAATTCACAAATTAAATTATCTCCCTTGTTATATTATGAACTTGCAAGATAATAATGGCATGTTTAGGAATAGCCTGAAGTAAACTGCATTTCTGTTGACTTGGCTGAAACTGCACTGCGGTTGTTGCATAGTAAAGGTACATACATTGTTTTCTTGTGCATTTCACTGAATATAACAACTTGTGAATACCGCTTAAAACGCGACACAGCACAGAGGTGAAACGTCAAGTAACTGACGTATCCACAAATCAAAAATCCTGTTCTTGTGAAGCAGCAGTTGAGCATTGGTCATGAGCAAGAACAGAACAGAGCCCGCTAGTCTGCCATCCTCCTTCATCCTGACCAGCCTGCGCTGAGTTTTCACTGTCCCAATCCAAGCAAGAGAATAGAGCCAGCATGTTTTTCTAACAATTAGCCTGTCAAAGAAACTTTAAATTGAATAAAAGCTATTATCCGGCTACCGTAAAAACTGAAAATTTAACTCCTGTTGCAGTCTTTATTCAAAATCCCGACTCCCGGTCCCGCTCCGGCATAAATCGCAGACTCCGCCCGGAGTCCACTCCGACTCCTTGATCACCTCTGGTTTCGCACAACTCTTGTCATGATTTTCGCAATCAAGGACAAAGCACCAAAATTAAAATCCCCTTGGGACTTTCCCAGGTAGATACTTGGTCGTAACTTTTAAAGTGGTATCCTTTACCCAATGTAAACAATAAGCAATTGCCACTGAGAACGTCACAGGTTCGAACTTTCTGGAGCGGGTGTAGTTAAAATTTCAACCAATGAAATTGCG
>Ga0210059_1006932_pt1 | contig 18096 bp, 5 predicted proteins | sample Ectturendosymbi2_FD_188042 | JGI IMG/M metagenome (GOLD analysis project Ga0210059, IMG submission 188042) | Ecteinascidia turbinata endosymbiont from Florida, USA - Sample 2 (SPAdes) (version 2) | ecosystem: Host-associated > Tunicates > Ascidians > Unclassified | place: Key West, Florida... | reverse complement strand
TTTTCGGTTGCCTTACCAACGCCCTAGCTCCTCCGCCGATTGCGCTAGAGAGCTGTTCAACGGCTCAAACAGATCAGCCAGTCTAGTAGATTGCACTCGAAAAAAAATTTTTGGTTGGGAGGTGCGGATTTTTTGTGACTGACATCATAAGTGATGTCCTTTTTGGCTATTTTGGCCTGCCTGGCCTAGGGCCCAACCGATAGGCCAAAGTGTTTCGCTGAAGTTTTCATTGGAAACTAGGCTCGAGTCCGAGTCTTTTGAGCCTTTTATCGACTTTCTAACGTTTCTGGTTCAAAAGTTATGATCTAAAATAAACAAATTAATTAATTATCTAATTAGTCAAATATTTTTACTAACTTACATCGTAACTTTTGAACCCGAAACCCCAGCAGGTCATTCAAAGTATCAAAAGGCTTGGATTGTAGCCTAGTTTCCAGTAAAAACTTCAGCGAAATACTACCACCTAACGGTTGCTGCCCAGGGCCAGGCAAAGTGGGCCAAGGTGGCCTAAAAGTCCTCCACTTATGATGTCACTCACAAAAAACCAGCACTCCCAAAGCAAAAAAATTTTTTTCGAGTGCAGACTAGAAGACTTGCCGCGTCTTTTGAGACTTTTACCGGGTCTGTAGAGCGTACCGGACCGCAGAAATTCCCGCGCAAAGCCACGTGCGTTTAGGACGTTTTTTTCCGAAAATCCCCGAATCCTAGCAGACGCCAAAGTGTTAATGAGATTTATTAAAAATCACAACAAAATATTGAAATTGCTGCAATTTCAAAAAATTTAGCTCATAAATCTTGATTTTAAGTTTTTGATAAAAAGATATGTCATATAATATATCACAATATTTTTGATAATGAAGCAGAAAACAAGATTTAAAAATTTTGTAAATGTCAGTAACCAGTATTGGCTATCGTTACATGAATGGCCAATATATTGGTATCAGTCCCAAAAAAGCCATATCGGTCGATCTCTAGTCATAGCTGCATAGATTTTGAAAGTCATTATGCTGCTAAAACCTGAAAACATGCAAAGCACATAATGCAAACTAATTGGCTAAAAAATCAATTTACAGGCACAACCATGTACTTAACTATCCTGCTAAACTGAAATAATAGCAAACTAATCACAATCACAAAACAAATATTATATAGGCTTATGGCTAAAGATTTACAAATTTATTAAATACTGATTTTCAAATTCATGTATGTTTGATAGAAGTGAAACATAAGAGATTTTCAGCTAGGCATGCTTATTGCAGGTGGGCCATGGCAGGAAAGGGACCGAAAACATTGTTCACCCTACCATATAAAGAAAAGTGATAGTGCAATACATAGCCTCTCCTTTTCAGGTCAAGACTCAATGCAAGGCCTATCCCACACAAATGTGACCAAAGCAACACCTTCGCGTGGTACCTCCTGATATGGCAACCAGCGTTGATGTAAAAAAAAACGACACAAAATAACCTGCCCATGCCCACTTAAAAAAAACAAATGAAACCCCCAAAAACCTACCCTTTACTTTTTCTTTGAAAAATATACTTTGAAGTAAAAAATTATACTATGAAGTAAAAAGTAAAATAAGCAGCGCACTTGTACAGTTAACTACATTTTTTTTAATCAAATAAAACGAACAGCAATTAAATTTGAAGGACTTGAAAAAAGAGAATAGATCGAACAGTTTGAGTAAATTCTAATGGCTATCTTCTTCAATTCTGTTAAATCAGTATATTTTAACCAATCTGTCTGCCTTCTCTACACCTAAACTTTTTCTCTTGCTGAACCATACCGAATCATATGTTGAAGAAATACACTCCACAGATGCTGAACTAGCAGGGCATGCACATGAACTTGATGTAAAACTGCAGAGGTTGTGTGGGAGTGTTTTTTCTCTTTTTGTTATGTCCATGCTTACCAAGCCTTACCACTTAGGTGTGAACTGACCAACAACACTGCAAAAATAAAGATGGCATACAATTTCTTTACCCTCGATTTTGAATGCCATAATAGGTATAACAAGTAATTAAGGAAAAATATGAAAATGGTGATATTGCATGATGCAATAAAAACAATTCAGAATAGGTTTTTTCCGTTTTTTTTTTAAAAAGCATTATTAGCTAACCACAACTGGAGGCCCTACATTATGCCCGCTACATGTCAGGGAAGGTGAATGGGGATGGTGATGAGTGCTTTGGCTCTGGGAGACTGGAATGCCACACATAAATGGCAATCTTGCCTTAAGCAGATGATTGGAAAATTGTTAATAAATGTGAGGTATTTTGGCTTGCTCTAGCATTACCCCCATGACCCTCCCCTAAGAAATAGCAATTATGATTTTAAAGAATGAATGCATATTCCACTAATAACAGTTTTTTAAGGTGGCTTAGTGACTCAAAACTTTTAGGGGCCCGATTTGGGTTTGGGTGCCTAACATTTTCCTTAAAAAAACCCTGCTCATACTGAAATATTATATACCCAAACTTGGTGTAAACATTTTGTACATTTCATTTTAAATTTTGTATATTTTATTTTAAATTTTGTTCATTTGCTTCAACTATAGTGATCTATAAAAGATGAGATGTTATGGAAGTTGCAACAATTTTCTTGAAAACCAGAAATTTTTACAAATGAATTTAACAGAATAATAAAAAAGAAGTTTTGTGTATTTAACAAAACTTTTAGCAAAACACTTCCAAATAATAACTTGGGAACATACCTGGGTTGCTTCGATCTTCATCTTTTTTACTTCCACTGAAATATATCCATACTATCATTCCAATTGCAAAAGCAGATACAATGGCTTGAACATTAGAATCATAAAGAAGACTAGTGAAATCCATTCTCATTTAAAAGCTTAGCACATCACATGCACAAAACTGCTTGAAGCAAAATGTAAAACATGCCGTGTATTTTTTAAGGTGTTTTGGGAGATTGAAATAGTCTCTCAAAATACAGCAGCACCTCGCTTTATGATCACCACCAAAATACACTAAAACCTTGCTTTACAAACATCTCGGTATTTGGATAAAATAGTTGCGGTCTCTTGAAATGTCTTAGCAATCACCAAACTCAAACCTTAGGAAAACCCTTAAAACATGAATGTAAATCATAAAGCTCAGGTGATGTATCTTAGTGCATTCAGTGAATAAGTTAATAGATTTTATCCACCACAAACTAACAACCAAACTGGCAGAATTCACAACAGTTCAGAGTAGTGAATGCCTTGAACAACACCATTTAAATGAACAAAGCAATTTTAGACAAGGAAACAAAGTTGTTGAAATTTATGAATAAGAGCTACAAGCTGTTTTTTTCAGTCACAGACTGAAACGGTTTTGAAATGACCAAAAAATTTTAGGTCATTTCAGTCAGAATGTCTGAAAATTTAGGCTAATCAACACTGTTATGGTGAGTTTGGTACAACTGTAAGACAAATGACCAAAATTTATCTGTAAAAAATGACTTAAATGTCTCAGTGAAAAAAAAACAGTCTACAAGTGCATGTCCCCTGTTTATAAATTACATAGGGAAATCAACATAGTTCTTGTATTTCAAACTACGCTTTTTCCATTGCGGTATGTCTTCTTCTGATGCTACATTCATATTCTTTAACTTGGATGTATAGTCACTCTCCACCAACCCATCACAGTATGGTTCAGTTTTGTAAACAGTTTCATGTACAAAACGATTCATCCGAATGATGCTCTCTTGTTGCTTGAAAACATCATCCAATTCTTGTAGTTGAGAAATTTTTGAATCCATGTCAAGAAGTACATAGCTGCCTTCCATAAATGTTTCACCTTGGATATTTTTCATTTGATATGGCAAATTTCTATCACCTAAGCTTTGAACTTTTCGGACATTGAATCCACTCTTCAAAAGCTGCTTGCAAGTTTGTGTAAGAGCTTTGATTTTCTCTTCTCGATTCAGAAGGCGCATTATTAAAGAAACTTCGTAACGAGGCATTATGCTTGCCAGAGCAAAATTTCAACCAACCAAAATATGCATACAAATTACACTATTGAAATTAACTATCAAGATCCACTCTGTTCAAGACATATTAAAAGCAGCATACTGTAGTCATTCATACCAAACAAACATAGTTTGTCCATAAGGCTTTATTATGAGTATATTACTTCAACACTCATTGTTTGAGTAGTTAATTCATGAAAATACCAGTCCTACCAATTCATATTTCTTCATGCACAGATTAATGTATCGTCATCTAAAATAATAAAACTATGCATACAAGGACTTAGAGACTGTTTGCAATTAACATGACTGATTTAGTAGTAGTACCTTTTCTGGCTTTCCAGAAACTTTGTGATATGAAATTCTGAGTTTGAATTACAGGTCATCAATAACCACAATTTTGTTCATTTATTGACTTATATTTTTAAAATAAATATTTTCTTATTTTTTAAAATAATTGATTTTTACCAACAAGCACTTAGGCTAGTGCTTTTCAACCAGGGTTCAGCAGAACCTCAGGGTTCCACGAGTGGCTGCCAGGCGTTCTGCCGAATCAGACTGAATTTGCATATGGCGAAATTTGCAACCACAATTCTTTGCAGTTGGAGCAATATAGACACGTGGATCATTGGATAGGGTTCCATGAGCAACACAAACATTTACAGAAGGTTCTGCTATAGCAAAAGGTTGAAAAACATTGACGTAGGCAAACACAGTATTGCAAATAGAGATAGACCGATATATCGGCCTGGCCAATATTTGGGTTTTACCGATATATCGGTATCAGCTTTAGTAGGTGTTGACAAAATGCAGACAACTTGTGCAAGAAAGCACAACAAACCAAGTCAAGACAGTTATCATGTAGCAATGCTAGCAGGTGCGTTTTCATAAACAAGCAGACAAGATGAACCATGAAGCATGTTGCAGTCAAAACAAAAGCATCATCATTAATCAGATTAATTAAAAATCATAGCAAAATATTAAAATTGCTGCAATTTGAAAAAGTTTTGCTTATAAATCCTGATTTTTAAAGTTTTTGAAAAACAGGTATATACAGCATATAATACATATTTTTAATAATGAAGCAGAAAACAAGAATCAAAAATTTTGGAAATATTGGTTATCGGTATTTGCTATCGGTCCATCCATGAATGGCCGATATATCGGCATCCGTACCAGCCCCAAAAAAGCCGTATCGGTCAATGTCTAATCACACAACAAAGTTTTCAAATGTATGGAAAAACACAACACATACTCACGAAGTCTCAATTCAACACATTTAAGCCTAAGTCTGTGATTACAAACTAGCTTGGCTCAACGTATAATTCAATAGGTAGTGTCTGAAGAACTGTATCCGGTTTTCGCTTTCAAAAGATTAAAAAACTGTATACAGATTTGAAAATTAAATCTAGCTTTGTGGCATATATAATGCTGAGTTCATGACATTAGCAGTGCAGCGAACCTGGTTGAGTGGTAAGTGTCCATTGCTGCTGTGCGAGGGGTGATCAGTTCAGTTCTCACCATGGTTGCTTTGGCTAGTAGAAATGGCACTTTTCATGTTATAAGATCAGATTGTTGTATGTTTTCACAATCTTGTTTGGGAAGCACTTTTGCTGTACTTGTTGAAAAGTTTCAAAAACCAGACATGGGTTTAGATTTGGATTAGGGTTTTGTAAGTTGCTTTTCCACTACATTGATGTATCACAAGAATTCTGAGAAGTAGTGCCACTTTACTACGAAAGTATATCATAGACTATTTCCATAGAGGTGTAAGTTTTATGTAAAATTTATAAATTGTAACTATTGCTGAGCTACAACAGTAATTAAAACAAGTGTGTGAAATCAAAATTTGACTTGCGTGCCCACTTTTGCTTTTGCTAGTTTCTTCATTGCATAGCAGTAGTAAAGATTGATAAAAGGTCCAATTACTATTAGGCTATTTTAACTAACTTGTGATTCATTTTAAATTTGTTCCTTGGGCAACTGACCTCTTCATACAACACCTTAGACAATGGCAACTTTGAACCTCTCTTCATACAAAAATTCATACCTTTATTACACCTGGGTAATTATTCTTGCAACACCATCACATGTGCAAGCAAATACCACAAATAATTCGAGTGATTCATTAATTTCTTTTAGTGCAAAATGACAGATGGACAAAGTAGAAAAGAGAAAGGTATTCTATATTTAGGATAAGCAAATTTTAGCTAAAAATTGTTCCACAATGATAATTGGTCAATTGGAATCTAGTGAGGTAATGTAATTTCATGTGGTGCCAACTACTGCTTATGCTGTTGCAATAAAGCTTTGGTGAAATAGTAATGTACACTGTTTTTTGTAGAAAACACTTGAATGTTAAATAGATATATCTATAATGTATATATACATTATGTTTATGATAGTGTCTATTTTGCTTAACTCTTTGGCATCTGCTAGGGTTTGCGGATTTTCAGAAAAAAAAACGCCTAAACGGACGTGGCTTTGCGCAGGAATTTCTCTGGTACGGCATGCTCTACAGACCCGGTAAAAGTCTCAAAAGATGCGGCAGTCTTCTAGTCTGCACTCGATAAAAAATTTTTTTGCTTGGGGAGTGCCGTTTTTTGTGAGTGACGTCATAAGTGAAGGACTTTTTGGCCACCTTGGCCCACTTTGCCTGGCCCTGGGCGGCAACCATTAGGTGGTAGTATTTCGCTGAAGTTTTTACTGGAAACCAGGCTACAATCCGAGTCTTTTGATACTTTGGATGACCTGCTGGGGTTTCAGGTTCAAAAGTTGTGATGTAAGTTAGTAAAAATATTTGACTAATTAGCTAATTAATTAATTTGTTTATTTTAGATCATAATTTTTGAACCAGAAATGCTAGAAAAGTTGATCAAAGGCTCAAAAGACTCAGACTCGAGCCTAGTTTCCAATGAAAACTTCAGCAAAACACTTGGTTGGGCCCTAGGCCAGGTAACATGGCACAAAATGACCCTAAAACTACTTCACTTATGATGTCAGTCACAAAAAATCCGCACCCCCAACCAAAAAATTTTTTTCGAGTGCAATCTACTAGACTGGCCAATCCGTTTGAGCCCTTGAACAGCTCTCTAGCGCAATCAGCTGAGGAGCTAGGGCGTTGGTAAGGCAACCGAAAACTGCTGTTTTTTAGGCTGAAATCGAAGTATGAATATATCGTAGACCGGCTCTCAAAGTGTTAATGGGGCAAAGGCTATGCTATTTTGCCTTTAGTTGCACATGATTGGTCGAAGTGGTCACATGACAATACGGTACGCAAAGAGACAAGGAGTTAGGGTTTGCCGTTAGGAGTTAGCCTACAGTTCACGCAACGCAGGCAAGAAGCTGCTAACAGATTACCACCACTGGAACTATGCTAAAACTTGTACATCAGACTGAGCCATTACAGACGTCATGGTCAACTAAGCAAGTCATGCATTCCGAACTTGTCATGTGATCACTTTAACCAATCGTATTTGGCTAAAGAAAAAATAGCTCCAGCAGTGCTTTTGTCTCATGAGACAAAATGGACACTGCCTATATTTATTTCTGTAGCTGAACACGGGTAATTAGCAGAAATGACAAAGTTGCAAATTCTTGTATTAAAGAGATAAGGAGAAAAAAGCAACAAAGAAAATGAAACCAGCAATTAGTTATGAATTTGAAGCTCAGTATATGAAAGCACAAGCACTTGAAAGCAAAACAGTTGAGATTTGAGCAATAAAAGATTAAGTGGAATGAGCAACAATGATTTACTAGCCTACAAAATAACAAAAACTGAAAGGAAACGGAAAAGTAGGCAATTGAAAAAGAAACTTGAAGATGGGCATGCAGATAATTCTACAGAATGTTTACATTTTCCTGAAGTATTAATGCCATATAGATCCAGGCAATCATTTGGAAAAACTTTTTAGAAAACAAAGCAAATCCCATTTTACTATTAAACCCGCAAGAAAATCAACTTTACTACTAAATCCATAGGAAAACAAAGCAAATCTCATTTTACTGTGAAATCTTCTTGTTGTCAGCTTACCCCTGCTATTGAATTTATTGCTGACTGGTGAGTGTAATTGTGTTGTTGCTTGCTTTGCTGTTTATCAAGCATTTGGTTAAAAGATATATCTGAAAACCAAAATGTGCCATGCAAATATAGCTTCTGAAGATGGTAATCCAGCATTAACGCAATTGTTGCTCTCATTAAAATTTTGTCAGCTATAGGAGTTTTATCAATGGGCACTACATGTGCTGGACATTCCAGTCATGGTCTATATAGCATTTTGTAGTGAATAAATGCATATTTGTAACTTGATTGTCAATTATCACAATTTGAAGCTACGGTTCGCTAATATATGCAAGGACATTTTAGTCATGCACAAAGATGTAATAAGGAAGCAATGTAAACCATTGTCTCAATACTGCATATATTTCACACATGAAATAAAGATGACATCACACATGTCACAACAGACATGTCGCAGAGCGTGACGTTTGTGACCAATTTACTTTATTGTTTATATGCAAAATCTAAATACATACGAATCCGCTTAATCGCATAGCCACTTTTCCAAGCTTTTTCATGCATTTAACCGAAATAGGCGATTATCCATATCAAACAAATATCCATAAATTTACTGTCCTACTTGACATCTGTCCACATGATTGCTACCTAACACCGTTGGAATGTTATAGCTTATAGAGTCCTGCACGGGGCGGGTTAGCCCGCACGGGTTGTAGGTACCCGCATTTGTGGGGTAGGTGTGAGAACCCACACTGCATTGCATGCGAGTACAGGGTGGATACGGGTTGAACTTGCTGCGGGGTGGGAGCTGGTTGAGAAATTCTTTGCGGAGGTACTGAGTGTTGAGCCAAAGCACATGAACTTAATCAGCTAAAAAATTGCAAAACACATGGATATACTGAAGTTGTTTGCCAGCATTGCGCTTAGGACAGTAGGCTTGCAACAATTATTACATTATGATGTAACAACCCATTGTTGGGAAACATTAGCTCAGCCTCTTGCTATGTGGTGAGCAAGTGACCACTTTCCAATGCTACCATTGTACTTGGTGAGGAAGAATTCAGTCTAGCAGCCCTTCTAAATGATAAGAAAACACTTAATGCACAGCTAGTCACAACTGGACTGAAACGTGCTTTTTATCACCTCAAATGTGTTGACTGCGAAAGATAAGATCCGTGGAAAAGTTTGGGTTTGGTTGCCAATGAAAAGAATGACTGGCTTGAGTTTGCTGCTTGTTAGACTTGTCTTCAGTCGTTAGGAGTAGGACAAGTTTTTGCAACGTGTTTTACAGCTTCTGAAATACGTAGAATTTATGTATTATGATGTTTTAATCTGGTTGCAAGAATATTATATTGCAGCCCTTTCCACTTTTACATGTAACTTTTTACTGCATCTTTTATCAAGTAGGCCAATTGTGCAAAATGTAGAAGTGCTATTTAAAACAAAATGCTTTAGAACTATTTCAGTATAATCATGTTCTCTTTGATAAACAATTTGAACTGAATAGTGATCTAAAAACAATTGGAGAAATGACCCGGCCAAACAAACATCAGTCCAGAACTGTAGGCAGAATTGTTAAATTGCCGAGCAACTTCAGTGTGGAGCGAAGTTTCAGCATGCTACGCCAACTGTTGGCAAATGATCATCGTTTCTCACCAGATAATATTTGGAATATTTAACGTTATATGTAAATAAATCGCTTGAATAAATCTCTGTCGTTTAAAACGCTTGTGCAAAAATGCAACTCTTTACTGCAACTTTTGTTAAACATAAATGCACATTTCTCATGATTTTATTGCAACAAAAACTTGTCCTAGTTATGAGTTTTTAGTAGTTTTTGGATAGTTGCGGGTTTGAGATCGAACACGTGGGGGGCGGGTGCGGTTAGAAGTGTGCAGGTGTGGGCAAGATTTCTCAAACTCATGCAAGTGCGAGGCGGGTTTAGATTTTGCTGGTGCGGGGCAGGAGCGGACAAAAAATTTCAACCCGTGGAAGACTCTAATAGCTTAACACTGAACATGGAGATTACTAGAACTATGGGACATAAGTACTTCCAGAAGTTCTAAAAATCCCTTGCTCCTGATATCATGTTTTAAATTCTGAAGTCCTTAACTGTTTAACAAACCAACGGTCATCAGTTGAAACGTAAATTTGAAGTTGTTGCCACCCGTGCATTGCATGTCATCTTAAACATACGCACTGCGTGTGTGACGTAATAATCACCTGTATCAGTCGTGGAACGTTCCCGCACTTGCGGCCATTATTTTTCTGCTTGCTTTGGACTGTGCATGAGTGTACAATATAGCTGTGAACATATTTAACTTATGTCTCACAGCTGTCATGCATGATGATTTGTAGAAGTTGGTGGAGAGTACAGGTGCATCATTTTTTGTTCTGTAAAGAATCTAACACGTCTGGTACAAAGGTGTTAAACATAGTCGCATGTGTCCAGTAGTTTCCAAATGCCATAAGATTAACTTTAAAAGTGCTGCTTTCGAGACAAAGCTTTGCATCGATAGGGACGAGACAAAACCAGACAGTGCTACACACAATGTGCTGAAACCTGGAAGGTGAACGTGCGGTGTTGATTTTGGCACGTCAGTAAAGGGAGTCGTTTCAGCAACAGTTGTTTAATCAGATTAATGGCACCACAGGTTTTCACACCATCTGAGCAGTGCACTTTATACTCCTTTAAAGTTAACTATGCAATTACGCATTTTAAGTTTACAAATGTAAGGTATATTTCTATGTGAATAACTGGTTAATGCAAATAACCAGTATGCGCTTAACTGGACTATTTTCTTCATGTGTGAATGGCTTTGGTTTGGGATTCTAGAATCCTATGTGATAAAACGGTTTATGCATTTAACTAGTAATATTAGCCTAAGTTGTCTGTAGTAGAAAAATTAATAATGGGATAAATGTGTTCAGCAAAGATAAATTAAAGATTCTTTGACACATAAATGAAAAGTAACTTGTAAAACTTTTGTAAAAAAACTTAACACAACAAACGTGACAAACATTTATGAAAATAAGCTGTCTTATTTCGGAGGTAACATGCAAAATGGAAATTTCAAGCATTGAAGAACACATCATATCTCTTGCACTCAATGCTGCACCACTTAGTGGGCACACAACTTATCGGTCTGGCTGTTTCAGAATGAGCCGTTCCAGTCTGAACCGTTTCAGTCTGAGCCGTTTGTCACATCAGCGCAAGGGTCCCCAAACTACAGTCGTAAAGACATGTTGTCGATAACGCAAAACACATTTATGAAAAATTTTTTGACTTGGCAGAATGTAACATATCCTAAAACAACCACATTACATAAGATTTCTGGCCCTCGAACTGTTGTGTAATAGCTTACGTGACCCTCGGACAAAAAAGTTTTGAGATCCCTGCTCTAACAACACCATTGTGGTAGTCAAGTGGACACGTCTTGCTTTGTTTTTTTCGGTTTGGCTCTCACCGTGACCATGATGCCTAGCCCTCTCAGCTTGAGATCAAATTGAAGTCAGAAGTTGCTGCAAAATCTTGGAAACATTGGAAAATGAGAGTAAGGATCAGTGGCATCGGTACCACCAGCATAGGGATGTGCCTCCAACATAGGCATTGATTTAGAAGACAACTGTTTATGATTTAGAAAGCCACAGTTTGTACCTCCAACATGGTGAGTTGATTTAAAAAGCAACACCAACTGTTTGTACCACTAGTGTAGGGGATGATTTTGAAAGCAACTGTTTGTACCACCAGCAGGGGGGTTGAATTAGAAAACGACGGTTTATACGCATACACCAGCGTAGGGATGGCTTTAGAAACCAACTGTTTGTATCTCCGGCATAGGGCACAAACTGTTGCTTTCTAAATCAACCCTTACGCTAGCGGGACATCTATACACTGGTGGTACTGATGCTGCTGACCAGTCCTCAAAAATGACATTTGAGAACTTTTACGAAGATGAACTTCATGATGAAGCACAAAAGACAAATAATAGTATATACCTTTTAACAAACTATGTGTATTGATTTACTTTGTGTCTGCAGACATCTTCGAGTTTAAAGAAGACTGCAACACATATTAAGCAACTATAAAATAATTCTCAAACTTATTCATGAACACACCAAAAAAATTTTTGCTCAACACTTTATTGGCAACCCACAAACAACAAAGTGGTGAATCATTACAATATAGGATTTAATGCAAACCCTACAAACCTTGAGTAAAAACTGTGATTGTGAATGCAAAGAGATATCCAGTGAACAATATTGAAAAGCATTATGTAGAGTCATCTTTATAAATGGACTTCTACAATACAGCGCAACCTGTGTTCACCAAAAAAGCCAGACCTTGTCCAAAAAAGCCACATAGCAGTTTTAAAACATACGATATGTACATAAAACATGCATTGCCAAACACAAAATAGACATTAAAACTTGTCAGAAACATCGCTATAGTATAACTCCAATATTTAGCAGCATTTTCTTTCCCTGTAATTACACTCAACTGTCGTAATTTGTTTCTTAATAACATCGATCACTTTTACGGAAACAGTAAAGTCTTTGCAATTTTCTGTGCACCCTGCATGGTCATAGATAGCCTCGTCAGAAGGGATTTGATTTGTTTTGCAATGAATATCATGCAGTTCAGACAATGTTTTGCCAGAGCCAAGCCTTGAACGTCTGGCTTTTTTTGCAAAAACAAAAGCCAAAAAAAGTTGTCAAAAAAGCCAGTATTTCAAAATCTGGCTTCAAAAAAGCCAAAGTGTCAACCCTGATATGACACAGAGTAGATTTCATCCAGTTATCTCACAAATGCAACTCCAAAATCCCTAGAACAGCACCAAAAAAAACTAAAGCTGTGTTGTGGTGCAGCATAAATTTTGAAAATCGGAGTGCCAATGAATAATAATAAATGTTAAAAATAGAACCAATTTGCAAAACAAACTGGAGTAGTTCATCTCACACATTTTCATACTTTTTCTAAAAATCACTAAAAAGAGTCAAAATTTCCAGTCTAGGGACAAAATCCCAAGCGAGAGTATTGACTGATTTCATCCAATCAGCACGGATGATTTTTCATCTGAAATTCACTGTAGTGTGACGGTTTCACATTTCACAGTAGATTTTTTGACCTTGTTACGTTTCTGCAAAGTTGGTCACGCACCATTCATTTTTCAAACCAGGCAAGTATCTGTTTATGTTAACGTTTTCCAGTAAGTTTTCCTTTCCATGCACACTTTGATATCTACCAAAGGTGCAACAGGAGTAGAAAGTTATTTTGGTACCGTGGTGCCAACTGCCTGGTGCCAATTTTTCAAATGGCACCGGTGCCAAGCATTTTCACACTTTGGCACTGGTGCCAAATTTTGAATGGCACCTGTGCCACACCTTTGCCAAATTGGCACCGGTGCTGGTGCAATTGGCACCGGTGCCAAATTTTGAATGGCACCGGTGCCACACTTTTGCCAAATTGACGCCAGTGCCAATTTTCCAAATGGCACCGGTGCTGGTGCAATTGGCACCGGTGCCAAATTTTGAATGGCACCGGTGCCACACCTTTACCAAATTGGCACCGGTGCCAATTTTCTAAATGGCACTAGTGCTGGTGCCAATTTTTCAAATGGCACCGGTGCCAAACATTTTCAAACTTTGGCACATTCAAAACATGGCACCGGTGCCACACCTTTACCAAATTGGCACTGGTGCCAATTTTCTACATGTCACCAGTGCTACAGCTTTTCAAACTTGGCACCAGTGCCAGTTTGTCAAATGGCACCAGTACTGTTGCACTAGTGTGAACGATTTTTCGAGACTGAGGATGCGTGCACTGATGTAAAATCGACTTGCTGTTAAAAACTAGGCGATTGATCAGGCCGTGTCGTAGTTGTGGACACAAATCTAGGGCCATTTTTTGCAGTATTGACTGGTACATGACGAGTTTTATGGACATGGCACCAGTGGCGTTGCCAGCTCAAAATTTTTTCTGGAGCCAAATCTTTGACTTAGGCGAGCAACAGTAGGTTATTTATGTTTGGGACGCCGTTTCTCAAAGCACAAAATAACTACTGACTAGATATGCTAAAAATTTTGGGGGGTATGGCCCTCTAGCTACGCATATGCATGACACTGTGATTAGTTAGCGATGTTATTGTGGGTGTTTTGATTGGCCGAAGTGAGGACATATTATTGTTTTTCGTTTTCCCAAGCTACACAATTCAGTGAGGTTTCATTGTGGATGTAGTCATCCGCAGGGGAACAGAGAAGAGCCTTGCCGCCCTGGATATTGAAATTTTAAAATTTTCGTTTAATCTTTTTTTATTACAAAAATGTCTTTCTCTTACTTTCAAGTTCTTAAAAAGAAATATCACCACTGTTGCGTTGCTGAAAAAATACTTTTAAGTAACCCACCTCTGGAAAATCCATTATTGCTCCCCAGGAAGAAATTCTTCCGACACCCATATATGTGGACGTGTTCAGCATTCAATCAGTCCCGTCGCCACGGGGGACTTTTGGGGGCTTAGTCCCCCCAAACAAAGCTCTAATCCTCCCCAAATTGAAATGTGAAGCACTATAAATCAGTTGAGTTTTTGTCAATTTTTAGAATGTCAAACTCCCCTGCACAAACCCAAAGGCCCCTATTGTAAACTTTCTGGCGACGGTTCTGCATTCAATACGGGACAATTACTGAAGTTGTTTCCGCCAAACAACTGTTACATCACCATGCTTCGTTTTCGAAAATTTGGTTTATGCGAGATCAATTTCTTGTGAACTACATGGAACATAAAGCGATGCATATGTGAAACTGAAATTTCTTAGCTGGTGACACAATGTAAAATTCAGAGGTTTCTAACTGTTTTGAAACTAAACTACTTCTTGGGCAGGCCCTACCGATGCGAATGCTCAGGGCTAACGGTTTGACCTGCGCTTGTTAAGTAAAGAATTTCCTCAGTTCACCTTTGCGTCTGTAACTACAATAATTCATGACATTCATTATGTGAAACCGCTTATCATGTTAATGAAATTTTTAGGACAGGCCCGCGGGCGGCCCCGTGGATCTTGCGGGGGCAACATTTTGGTGACCCTTATGTAGAATATTGCAACGACACGACTTTTGCAAAACTGTTTTGAGACTGTTGCACAACTTTTTGTAGTGCTTTTGCTTGTTGGCTGAGTCATACGAAACAATAAATCATCACCATTATTGCTATTTCATAATATTGGTGCAATGGTCAACAGGGAAAAGCGATTTTGTCATATTCTGTAATATTAAGATAGCCTACTCTTGGTGATGAACAGGCCTGTAACCAGCTTGGGACACTAGGGGGAACGACGAGTTTGAATTCTGAGAGGGGCCCAAATTTGTTAAACTATGTCCAATAGTTTTGAACTGTGTTCAACACATTTTTCCAGGAGGGGAGAAAAATCTGATAGGGAGACTTTTCCCACTGCGCCCCCCTAGTTACGGGTCTGGTGTTGAAAGGTGCTTAAACAAAGTTACAACAACGTTGAAAATAAGTAACATTACAGTATATTCCACATAACCAGCTATCTTGAACGACTTTTGCACAACTGTTTTGAATGTTAAGGAATTCGGTTAAAACTTTCTGTTTGCAGAAATTTTCTAAAAGTTCATTGAAGGCTGAGGCAGCGTCAGTCACTGGCGTCGGAAGGGGACAGATGACTATGGCCCTCACCTGGATTTTGAAATTTGACGTTTTCTATCACATTTTTAACAAAAAAGGTCGTTTTGTTAGTTTCGACAAGGAAAAATGAAATTTCGTCACTTTCGCTCCCCTCCAAACATGTTTGAGGTGACCTGTGGAAATTTCCGGTAATGGTCCCCTCTGGAAAAAACTCCTTCCGACGCCCACGTTGTCAGCATCGACGACCATACATTTTCTGTCATTTCGAAAAGACTTTCATCCCATGCAGGAAAAAAATATCGACCCAGTTACATTTAGCTACATTCCTGGTAGGATATAATTTCATCAATAAAATCTGGCAACGTATTCCCTTGGTTCCTTACAAAACTTTGGCAAGGGCAGAAACCAGTTGTATTTTCGGGGGTTGGCAAAATGATTGCAACTTCTTGTTTCAAAGAAGTTTTTGGCGCTTTTGAAATGTTAAAGAGAGGGAAATTGCCCGGGTTTGGGCCTGACCTTGGCAGTATGTAACGAAAGATACCAAGTGTCATTGAACCGTTATCACAAAATGCCAAAAGAAAAATTTTATCTCAGTAGTGCCATGATGCTTTTGGAAGTTCACCAGTGCGAGTAGCCTTTTCCAACCTGTTTATCTAACTGTACACTTTACTGTATTTAATTTATCACCCAAATTACTCGCGATCTTTTTAGTACTGTACGTGCACAGTGTTGCAGCACTTCATGTCACATTAATTCCAAGAAGAATATCCCAATCATTAATTCCGCTGACGCAGGGCAATGAGGCATTGGCAGAAGTATACCTTACAACACGCTTGCATTTTCAGGTATTTTGTCAATAGCGTATTACACAGGTAGGCAAATAGCGGATCCCGGGCCAAATGTGACCTGCCACAACGTTTTCAGTGGGCCGCAGAAGCATTCAGGAAAATCTTAAAATCTGAAATTTCCTCCAACTTCTCATAGTAAATATTGGTGCTGTGGCTATAAATCGAGACTTGCTTCTACTCCCACAAGAAGGCACGGTCCTACAACAAATTCGGCCTTCTCGATGTGGCCCCCAAGCAAAAATAATTGTCCACCCCTGGCGTATAACATAAATCTGATCCACAACCCCGTGTATCTAAACCAGTGGTCTTCAACGTAAGCGAAATTGCTCCCCAGTGGGCGATTTTATGCGTTGTGAGGGCGATTTCTGCAGGTGGAAACTAAATTTTTGAATTGATAAAAATAATTTTTGTTTTTTTGCAATCAAAGCATTTGATTCACTTTCGACTCCATCGTTAATAAGAAAGGTTATAAAACACATCAGACTGATCATGTAGCAATCAAACTAACATCGTTCTGTGTAACTCTTCACTGCACCAACTATCCAAGACCACTGAGATTGTCGCTGACTGGGAGTCAAGCATTGCGGTTATTACAAAGATTATGAATGTGTGGTAGCCTATTTTGTTGTGTCAAATGTTCAAAATAAGAGAAAAGAGTAGAGAAACTGTTGCACTGAGTACTTTGCAAGGTTTGTTAACTCAATCGTTGCATGGTCAACATCACAAAAAGGACATCAAGCAATGACATCTGACAGCCTATGTCAGCATGCGGGGATCGTACGTTTCTCGTATATTATGCTTTAATTTGTTCTATTATACTGATGTTGGTTGAAAGCGACCAATACTAATACTGCTATGAGAAAATATCCAATTGCTAAACTCCATTTTTCAAGAGCTTTGGTGAAGATAGTAACAATGGCTCAACAATCATAACATTGCTACCATTAAATCATCGCAACGACCTTCGCGACGATAGCGAATATTAATTGCATTTGCCGTCAAGCTTAGCCTAGTTAATTTTCGCCATGAACCGTCACAAATCCCTCCAACCGTATTGTATTATTATTAGCAAAATTTCCTTGAAACAAGTCTTCATGGCCGTTGGTAGAGCATTGCCAAACGACTGTTTCGTAGGCAAAAAAATATGACAGTTCTTTATCAAGCGTTATATAATATTTGGTTTGTACCTTGAGTAAAACAATGCAGTGCTACTGAAGTGTTTTCGGTGGCACAAATACTGGAAACATGATTGTTGCAAGAAGATTTACGTAGCAATTAATGGCTAATACAATTAGTAACAGTTAGCCGTATGTTGTAAGACGTGTTTATCGTGTTTTTCAGTCAGTTCGAGTGTTTTGCTGTACTGTGGATATAGCTGTAGGTTACTGTATTCACCTGACTAAAGACAGAGTATAACAGAACAGTAGACTAAGAAAGGAGTAACTTAGACTGGCGAGTAAGCCCAAACACCAGGGGCGTAACGAGGTTAAATGGCGTCCGGGGCAAGAAGCAAGTTTGGCGCCCCCATGTTCGAAAATGAGGCCTTTCGGGAGCAAACGTACTGTATTGAAGAAAGTACTTGTGACATTATTGGAACTTTTCGGCAACCCTCGCAGTGATT
>Ga0210059_1006931_pt1 | contig 18100 bp, 8 predicted proteins | sample Ectturendosymbi2_FD_188042 | JGI IMG/M metagenome (GOLD analysis project Ga0210059, IMG submission 188042) | Ecteinascidia turbinata endosymbiont from Florida, USA - Sample 2 (SPAdes) (version 2) | ecosystem: Host-associated > Tunicates > Ascidians > Unclassified | place: Key West, Florida... | reverse complement strand
TACCGAAATATACAAAATCATTAAACAAGGACAACATAACCTAACTCTTTGGAGACAGAGACATCCACTAATAGCCAGAAATCAATCGATAAGATTGGAACAATTAAACAGAATGAAAGAAATACTAAAAAATGAAGATAATTATGATAAAAACATAAGAATACTTCAAGAAATAGCAACCATTACGGTAAAACCGATCGAAATAATTAAATTCACAAATGAATATAAACCTACACTGTTCCCAGGAGCAGATGTAGGTCTCGGAATCTCAGGTATCATAAAAACAGTAGGCGATACTGGAATTCGAGTTCTTGAAACAGGTACCACACTAGTTAAGGATGTCGTTTCAGAAGGACTAAACGTCATCAGTGGACCTATAAAAATAATAATTATAACAGCGAGTGTTGTAGGAGGAATAATATTACTCCTCATCGCTTATAAGTATTTACACAAAAAACGACTGGAAAAAGTCGAAGTAAACCTAGTAACGCATATGCAAACTTATCCGCACATATGGAAACACCATGATGCCTACTATAAAAGAAACATCTCGATCAAGTGATGTCATTCGTTGCAGAATTCGATACATTGGACACAAAAACTACCCTCAGCCACAATCATGGGACTCATACTAATAACATCAATCCTGATCTTCATCCTGATTCTTGATGCCTTGAGAAATCAAATAAGCATTCATCTGAAGTACAACTACAAAACCAAACAAGAGAAAAAAAGAAATAAAGAAAACAAACAAAGTCAAACCGAACCTAATACGACAGAATATTATAATCCATTACATGTTACGGGACAACTCACCTGGAAGAACGAAAAGGAACCTCCAGAATATGAACTAATAACTGAAAACACAGAAGAAGACGTGTTACTCACCACAGAAGAACAACATCATCAAACGGAACAAGAAATCAAGGATCTACAGGGAACAGTGAAGAGTCTTCAAAACGAAATAACAACACACTACCCCATCATGTAAAATTGACTGAAACAGTCAATTTCCTTAGGAAGGGGAGGAATGTAACAGACGCTTTATGGTCTGTACATGTTCTTTATGAAACTCCCATTTGTTGGGAATCAACAATGCAAAACAAATGACTCTCAATTTGACGAAGCTGCTTATTGTGGCCAACAACGAACGAAGCACTCTCTCATATTAAACTCAAAGAAATATGAATGAGAGAAGACCCAGAAGAAGAATCAAAAATGCAAACTCATTCTCTCTCCTAACCCAAATGAGAGAGAGAACCAAAGTTAGAAGAAGTCTAAAACAAAACGTGCATGTAATTTCTATTATTGTATAATGACCTCAATTATCGTGTACTGCCCTGAGTCATGTGACCAGCAAAACGCATACGCCCCTAAAACACTAACCAATCAAAAAAGGACATTCTTACATCATAGGTTAACACCCCCTGTCTTGTGACATGTCATATGACTATGATATAATCACTAACCAATCAAACAAATTGATTCTTACATCATTGGTTAACGCCCCCAGTCTTGTGACCCATCACATGATTATGAGGCAATCAGTCACATGACTGATACATGAAATATTAGATAATGATACTAAATTTAGTAACAATCGTGTGATTACAACGCCAAAATTCGCCTATAAAAGAGGGTCGCCCAGCCCACTCGAGAGTTCAGTCTTCTGAATTCCTTCTCTGGTTTGCCCTGCCTTGAGCTTGTCAGCCTTTGAAGTAAAAGCTACTAGTCAGAGCCAATGGGGAATGACGAGTAAGTCTCGATTTAGAGCCTCCACTCCGATCGTGCTAAAAACTTGACTAAGAATACGACTTGAGCAAGTTTGGCTGAGAAACCAAACTGGCCGCCGCTACTTGACTGCTATTGTCAAAAGACCGATGTCTTGCGCAGCCCTGTAGTAACCTTTCTAAGAGGTCGCCTAAGTATATACCTCTGGGCTTGATCTCTTGAAAAGGAACGATCCAAGTCGTCACGTAAACAACCCAGGAATCTGTTTACTTACCCTGGTGCTTTGTTAACGTAAAAGAGTCCATTGGAGGACAGAGCACCGTTCTCTTGATCATGGAAATGGTTGGAGAAGGGACTTTAGTCACCATATGCGACTCGATACACTGAGAAAGTAATAAAGTCACTATGACTCAGCTTTCCCTACCAAATCGATATCCCGAAGTAATCTTAACATACTGATTCTCAGAAATGTGATCACGTGTTAATGATAACATGAATCTTTCCGTGATAAATACGAAAAAGGAAAAAGGCGTGGGTTAACATACGTTTTGCAATGACAGTCACGACTCAGAGCTGGTTTAGCATACAGTGTCAGCGTAACTTTCATGTGTATTGATATCTCGTAGTATAATAACATTTAGTCAGTGTTTGAGAGTGCACAGAATGTATCGCTGTGGTCAACTTCAGTCTGAGAGTCAACCGTATTGGAAAACCACTTTCTTTGGTGAGTTATGTTTATTGAATTATTTGAACTTTATAATAAAAGAAATATCAATTAAATATGCGTGTCTTTTATATGTAGAAATAGCCGAGAGTAGAAGTCTTTGATAGGGAGGTCAAGCAAACTTAGCTTTTGTGAATACCGTCCTTGCTACGTCTATGATCGAACTCACGTAGGAACTTCGGATGTAGCTAAATGCGGCATTGCTTAGCCTAACAACTAAACTTTTCCGTTATAAAACCTTAGCCGAATCCAAATGCCGTCTGAGCTCTCTTCTGAGCTCCGCTAGCTTATATAGCCGATTTTTGGCTGAAAATTACTTCATTTTTGCACGACATTTTTGCACGAAAATTATTCCATCTATGAAAAATTTTTATACATAAAATTAAATCCATCAATGAAAACATTTTCATTAACCAGACTTTCTTAAAACTATTTTTGCTAACTGATAATATTCTTATAGCAAGACACTGTTTTCGCATAAGACTTCTCAAATGCTTATATTAGGCTTAATCATGCTTCAACACAATTATACTTTCGCACTATGTTGTGATAAGCGATATCATATTTTTATAGGAGAACGCAACACTTGTAGGAAGTTATCTGTTTTTCGGAATTTACCAGGTTGGATTAATTTATCTGGCTTCGTCTTCTTGAGGACTTCTTGGCATTTGTGTTATGGCCGTTTCAATGTAGTCTTTTATTATGCTGTTATCTTCTTCAAGATAGTTTGTTAAATCAGCTCGGTAAATGCTCCTTATGATTTCTTCAAGGGTTAGCGCTTGATAGTTGACCTGGTTACCCCATTGATGTAACACTTTGCCGACTAATTCTGGCGCTTTTCGCACTTGCTGGACGAAGATGGTCTCGCTGTGCATGTGTATTCTGCTGCGGTAAACGGCTTGTTCTTCAGGGACCTCTATGCGCAATTCAACTTCGTATCCGTCCTTAGCGTTTAAAGTCAGCCAGTTCAGTATTATTCTTGTTGTAATCCCAGGGTCCATTTCTGCAAATGGTTGTGTCAACTCAGCATCGTTACTGATCCCATATCGTCGTAATAAACTTCTCCCACCACTTCTCAGGCATAAATAAAACATTCTAAATGCCTTGTTTTGGCCTTGATTTCAATCGCATTATTCTTAGTTTTCATTGTTAAATTGGCGGTTACTTCGTTTCTGTAAGCAATTCTATCGTGTCTTTTAGTCATTCCATTACTAGTTAAAAATTTCGTGATTGAAACTCTTGTTTTTGAAACTCTTAACTTCCCAAGTATGTTGCGTTTTCCCTGATACGCCCAATACAGATCATACAAGTTACACATTATAATTCTACCTGTAAACAGCAATACAACACTTACACGTACAACTCGTATTGACATTGTTTAGTTTATCTTTCAATTCACTTTTTCCATGTCTTTGTCAACTTTTATTAAATCGACAAATCATACAGTTTGTTTCTTCAGCGTTAGTTTATTGCTAGTTGGGCTGTTTTCTGAGCCAGCCATGTAATGGTCACTTGTGGCCATAACACACTGGTGCATCGGAGAAAACCCGTTATAATTTAGAATCATTTCACAAATGTTAGAAACATTTCGCAAATTTGTTTGAAATTGTTTATATAGGGTGTGTGCACAGTTTATTGACATGCGACCAACTTCCGCATATTTTTTCTGTGCTTCTTTGTGGATTACAGACTTTGAACCAGAGAAAAATAAATGAGAAAGAATTATGCATAAGCAGCAATGATATTGTTGCGATCAGAGAGCACGAGCCCCCAGCGCACAAAGCATCGCATGGTACAAGTAAGCAACAACAGAGATCACATGCTAGGCTCTCTGTTACAGCTTGTTCGCACCACGTTCATATAGGTGCTGTTCGTGGCGCGCATTCCATTCATGGTGCATGGTGCATGTGACGTCGCTCTGACCGTGAGGCTGCAACAATATATTGATGATCAGACCATCAAGACAAATTTAATATCATCCTCAGTCTTTTGCTTTTATTACAATTTCATTTCATGGGAGTGCAGGTTTTTTAAGGTGTTTTAGGGACCCGATTCGGGTCCCTAGAATTTCAAATCGGGTCCCTAGAATCAGAGAAAATTATCATCGGGTCCCTAGAATCAGAGAAAATCGGGTCCCTAGAATTAGAGAAATCGGGTCCCTAAAGACCAATACCGGGTGCCTAGCATTTTCCTTTAAAAAACCCTGTGGAAGTGTATTGTGCGTTATTTTATTGAAAATAAAAATTTTATTTCAAGTTAATTTGCAGTCAAAGAATTTTATGATGCACTTTGCAAACAAATGTCTCGACAAAGTCACGCGCCGTGCAAAGATAACCTTCCAAATGACCTTGCTTCAAGCGAAGCATCAGTACGAGTGAACTTGCATGACTTCCACATTCGTGTGCCAAACGCTAGCCCATTCAAAAATAAATAGGATTGCCTGTTCAGCCTTTACGAATTGCGCAAATAGCTGATGCCTGTAACGTCTTTACTTGGTACGAAACGACACAAATTCTTTTCAGATAAAATGTCGATTTTTGAAAATCATTTGATTTAAAATTATCATGAAATCTTTGAGTTTTAAAGTTTACATGTTCTTTTAAAAAATGCTTTAAATTTGGTAGGTTTTAAGGATCTGGAAACTTTTTTAAATTGCTTGCACTGTACATCACATAAGTTTATTTGTCATTTCTATCACGTGCAGGCAAACTCAAAATTGCTAGTGTGAGCCACTTGCCACCGCCAGTATAACAGTTAATCTATTTGCAAATCTTAGCAATGCAGCTTTTTTCAACCTATATTCTGTGCAAACAAGCTGTACACATTTCAACAATGGCAATAAAAGCTACGGGGCTCGCTATCGGTTTTCGTACCCCCCTGGTAAAATTTCTCTGGAAGGCCCTGACACAATATACTCCATCATCGCAAACCCAGCCTAATTCGGCCTATTCTTTAGAAACACCTTATGCTAATAAATTTAATAACGATTGGAAATATTGTTTTCTGGAGACGTTTCACAGCATATCGAGCAAACGCATTGTATTTTAGGTGAAACGTAAATGAGTGTCAAACAAGGATCCAAAAGATAGAACAAATAAAAGGGCAAGCGACTATGGAAGAAATCAAGAAAAGAGTTAATTTAACGACCAAATGCGCCAGTGAATTGGTAAGTACATATATGTTTTATAACTTAATATCTTTTGATATGCACATAATGAAAAATAGTATGCATTCACCAAGTGACACTAAAACAGTGAAACAAGTTTATATTTTTTCAAGTAATTTTGATGCATGGCCAGGGAACATGGAATTTCCATCTCTATCCTCAACTCAAACAAAGATCTTGTTTGACTGCACCTCTCATTTTATTCAGGAACACAAGTATAAATGCAATTCACTTCAGCCTCATCGAGGAGCTAGCTACAAGAACAAGGCACTCGCCATCGTCTTTTAGCTTGTCATAACAACAGCCATAATATAAAATCGACTTCAACAAAGCTTATTATAAAAGACATTAAACTTCGTTGATAGAATGCAAAGAAGCATACCGGGGCGTAGAGAAAAGAAGGTTAACGACACAATTTCTTAAATGAAAAATCTGCTGTAAAATACGAACCAGTAGCATTTGAACTTATGACACGGTTTATTCGAAAACTTCAATGTGTAACATTTCGTTCATGGATTTGGGGCAGTATTTTTCATCATGAAAATTATTTTTACTTAAAAAAACTTTTTTTCGAAATCTAGCAGTTTAAAAAAAATTACAAACTCGAAACAATTGTTTCAAAATTAAAAATTGCTCAATTTTTTTAAATTACAACATTTTTGTGAATAATTACTCTTGCAGATAGATTTTTCAAACTAAAACAACATTAAGATATGGCGTAAACCAGCCAGCATAATGCTGTCGTCACTGTGTTCGTATTCGTGTCTTGTTCATGATGTTTCATTGGAAACTTTGACCAGGGTTGACCCATGAAAATTTCAGTAAAAAGCCAAACAGTGCTAAGCAGAAGTCAGAAAATGGCCAAACCGATTGTTTAAAAGCAAGAAAAGAGCCAAACGTTGTTTGTGGAACTGCCATTCCTTTGTAATAAAGAAACATCTAAATTACAAGAATATCATTAGATATTTTCTTCGAAATTGAGATTAAGTGTTGCTTGGCATTGTACTGGAGCTCATTACTGATGCCTCTCTGACTTTTCCGGGTTTGTGAGATTGCACACTTGTGGTACACTAGTGCTATAGTTTGCATACTGAAGCATTGAGCCTGCTTAGTCCTTACAACACAACATATTGCACACGTTTCCAGTGATTACGCAAAAAATTATTTCGAATCTAGCATCCCTCAAAATCTTACTGACATCGGAACCCGGGCGTCGGTCTAATATAACTTTTACAAAAAGTTTGCGAATGTGCTGCCAAACAAAATGGAGCCCAGTAATATTTTTCATCAGGGGAAACTTTCTCAGCGTGCAAAGGCCAAAATAGTCAAAAGGCCAAACGAATTTTTTAAGACCAGCTAACTTGAGATGAAGACAAACAAGGTCAAAAGGCCAAGTAAAATTTTTTAGGCCAACCAACACGAAACCATCAGGCCATATTTTTGAAATTTGGCCTAAAAAGACCTACCTGTCAACTCTAATTTTTACGCACTTGCAGAAAGTGTGTTTTTTCGGGTTTTAGTTGCTTTTTCCGTTACTGTGCTAATGAAATTATCTCGGGTCATTTGCAACCTTACCGTCCTTTGAATCAAAAACCTTTTTTGATTCATTTTAAGATCTCCGTGCAAATTATGCCTTTGATGGCCGGAGATCGTGTAAGGAGAAAAAATCACTAAATGGAAATAAGATGTACAAATTTCTTCCTTTTCTAGGAAGGTTTGTAGATGGAATGCTAAGCCCCAGCTGTCACGACTATAACCTTGCTTGGGGCAAAAATCAAAGCGTTTGTTAGTGGCTTCCAATCAGGTGATCAACAATCAGTTCCACTTAATATTTGCTCTTAAAAGATTTACTGCACTTGTAAATATAACACAAGCAAAAGCAGTACCAGACGTTAATGCACCTACGTAGACTGTTTGCGCTTTCAACCAAGGAGAAACGTTACCACTGAAGCTGGATACAGTGTTTTGAAAATCATTAATCTGTGGTTAAACTTGCCTACGAAAACACTAACATTATCTTAGTCTCTGTAAAAAAGTCCTAAAATGATATTCAGCACAACCCTGTTTCGTGGCTGCGAGCGCCGGTTCCAAGGAAATTTTTGTGCAATTAATAGTGTTCTGAGATTGGCGATGTCGCCAGTTGTGTAATATGCGTTGTTTCGATTGAGGCAAAACATTTCCACAAATATTTTTCCTAGTGATGATGGTTTGCAGCACCACTGTTGCATTTGCTTGAAAGAGTGTGCTGTAACAAGGTAACACCAAACAAGTATAGCGAAGTAAAGTATGGTTCAAACTGCAGTTCTTTTGCAATGACTGTTTAGAACGAAATTAGTAAATACTCCCGGTAAAACGGAAGCTCTTGTTTATGCTAAATCTGATCAACAGAAGCCTTAAAATATATATAAGAAGAGTTTTTCCCATTATCGTGCCAATAAGTTTTTCTTTGGTTTCTTGCTTTGAATCAAAGCCTTTTTTAGTTTACTTAAATAGTGCCGTGCAAAATTTCTTCCACGCTCGGAGATGGCTCAAGTAGAAAAAACACTAAAAAATTTTGACGCGCAATTTTCATTTATTTGTTTCTTGTAGAGTCAAATATATTTTATAGAGGGAATGCTAAGTCTCAGCTGTCAAAACTACAGTATAATCTTGCATTGGACAAGAATCAAAGCGTCTATCACTGCCGTAGACTCTCATAAGGCGATCAACAACAACGTCCACTTCATATTTGCTCTTAAAAGTTTAGTTTGCCACACTGCAGGCAAAACATAGTACGAGCAAACGTTTGATCAAACGATGATGTACCTGCACCTGCTTTGTGGACCATTGCACCTGCTTTATTAGACCATTGCACCTGCTTTATTAGACCATTGCACCTGCTTTGTAGACCATTGCACCTGCTTTGTAGACCATTGCACCTGCTTTGTAGACCGATGCACCTGCTTTTAGACCACTGCACCTGCTTTGAAGACCGATGCACCTGCTCTATGGACCGATGCACCTGCTCTGTTGTAGACCATTTACGAGTTCAATCAGTAGCAATTTTCCTGACGACATTGGACGCAAGATTTTGCAAATCATTAATCGATGTCTGACCGTGTCTATAAAACACTGCTCTGAAAGCTGGCCTTGACTAAAAAACTTGTTTCCGCATTCAATGTGAGTTCCACCAATGATGCGGATTCAGAAATTCTGTATGCCCGTCATTCTAAAGACGGTTTTAAATTTGGCTTACCTTGAGTAGCTTTTCAGCAGGGATTAAAGTTTTTATTGAAAAGATGCAACATGCGCTTTAACTGATTTGATTTGCTTTAAGTTGTTGTAACTTCCGTATAAAAAGCTCCAGAAAGCTTTCTTCAACTTATGTCGGAAATCACAGGAAGGCATGTAGATTTTACGAAAAAAATGCCTTTTGTTTTCAACATTCAAAGCCAGATGTCTATAAGTTTTGCTTTTGTTTTTTGAGGTTGTAAAGCACAGTTCTAAAATGTTTGTAACAGTTTTATTAATGATTGTGGCCGTTGCTTCTGCTAAAAATTGCAGCCACACTAATCCATGCGAGTTTATTGGTGAGTTTGTATAAATAGTTTATTGAGTTTTAATAAAGCGTTTATAAAATACGTTTTTGGAAACTTTCCGCAGAAAAAAATAGGTTTTAGTTGTAACTCAGTCGGTGAATTTTTTTTGAATAATGTAACATGTGTCCCATGGAAGCCATATGATATAGAGCATGCGTTTTTCATGAAATGTTTTTCAAGCCAATTGTAAGCTGAACAATTCCTAAACCAAAGGAGAACATCTGTTTTCAAAAACCAAGAATGGCAGATGTAATGTAAAACCAATCTTCAGCACAATGGGCCAAATTGTGACAGTGAAATATTTTTAGTCCGACCTCCGGTTAGAATCTTCTTCATACTGGCGTTTGTCCCGCTGGTGCGGAGTCCCCTCGGTTGGAGTATGATCGTCATAATTGCCTGTTCAAACCGCCGGTTTGAATAATTTCAACATAAAATCTCAAAAACGTCTTTTATTTATGTCATCTCTAAACGAAAGTATGTTTACGCAGAAACAAGTAGTATAAAACAAGTTTAATAAAAAGCAACGTCTTCAACAATTCGGTTTCGAACTACACGATCAAGCTTTCACATTTCTACACTAATTACGGATGCTGAGTCACACTTTGCACATGTAAAAAGTGATGAGTCTTGTGTTACAAACGACAAAAATCGAATTATGTTTAGGGATGCATAAATGATAATCGAATTCTATGGATTCGAATAGTGAAGGATTGGTGTTGTACTTGAGCTCATTACTGATGCTTCTCTGACTTTTCAGGGTTTGTGAAATTGCACAGTTTGGGTACACTAGTGCTATAGTTTGCATACTGATCCATCGGCAGCTTTCTGCACCCATACGAAATTCATCTCCCATTCATTCCTGTAGTTATGACCAGAACCATAAGAGCTCTTCACCTTCCTCGATGTCATTGTCGCATTTCAAGCGCGGCTACGCAAGCCTGTCTCCAAGCGTTGGGCCTGTAATTTTTTCATAGTTTTTTCAAAAAATCATAGTTCTTCGAATATTTAGATACCAAATACATTTGGATTAATCACTACTGAATATAAATATTTTCGGTTTTGTTCAATGCAAATATATTTGAATATTGCTTGTAACTTTTTCCTGATTATCGTTTTTTGGCATAGGTATGATCAATTATCTACTCGTGCATGACGCCTACTGCACAAATGTCGCGAAAATAAGGCGATACTATTTGCATGCTAAAGCTAGCCTTGCTGTGGTTGTTGTTTAGTATCAATGATCCCGTAACTTCTAGTCGGAACAGAACTTTTCGGTCTGGCCGATTCGGCCTGGCCGTTTCGGTCTGGCCGTTTCGGTCTGGGTACATTTCGGTCACGACATTTCTGTACATAAACAACTTATTACATTCGTTTATTCAAATGATTATCGGTATGCGAAATGTCACTCTAGCTGGTGTTATACCAACTCCCTTTGAGGAGTCGTGGTTGCGATTCAATCTGAGTTGTAATTATGACTTTGAAGAATTTGTATTGAATTGCAAAATGTCGATAATGATTTAATTTGCTTGCAGGTGGTAATGAAAATCATATGTTGATGCTGATTAACTGTTGGATCTTGGATCATGTTTGTAGTTTTTTTTTAAATAAAACCTTTCGTTGATTTAAGTATGTTTGCGTTAAAATGTGAACATGTAAGATTTCATAGTTTGACCGAAATGTCGCCAGACCAAATTGCCAGACCGAAAAGTCGTGGACCCACTTCTAGTACCGTCTGGAGGTAGCCGCAGCCGAACTGCGACCTTTGGTTCGTCATAAAGGGTAACTTATGGTGGGTGGACATACACTTTTCTTCCGATGGCTACTATATCCTTGTGTTACATCATAAACATATGAAGCTAATCAAGCAATTTACACCACATGTTATTGCGGGGTTCGTCAGAAAGGGTTTTGATCAGTCGATTTGTAGAACGAACGAGCTTGTAGTGTTTAGCTAGCGCGATGCCAAAATATGTAATACCATCAACAACTAAAAGGCGCAAAATTTTTAAAGAGACAAAGTGCAAGAATCGGCAGTGTTAGCTAAAACGCCGCGATTGAAACGTTTTTTTTTTCTAGCAAAACTTTCAAGCAGCAGCGTTAAAGCAGTGGTGTTAACGAGGGCACCTGAAAATGTAGGTGAACATCACGACATAAGTTTCGAAGCACCATTCACACTCAGCCTGACTGGCCATATTGACATGGATGTTATTTTTCTGGCGTTTTTGTTTGCAATCTCTGGTTTGTGCTTATTGTCCGGGTGAATGTTATTTCTTACCGAGTCACTCTCAAGCTTGTGGAAATATTTTTTTTTAGTAAGAATACACTCTAGTGTTAATATTATAAACTCTTCTCGCAGCTATGTGCAGTTGAGTCATACCGTATTTATTCGATTTTGTGCCGCGGCTTGTGAAGTGTTTTTTAATCATTTCCTGCGGCTTATAATCAAGGGCGGCTTACATTTTTATTTCTTTACTTTTTCGAAAGGTATAGGCGACGCTCAATCTCTTCTTGGCCAGGTTTTGTCGAGCAAACTCTTATTTCGCACTCGATTCTTTTCAGCATCATGTGCACATCCGTCACAGAAGGGATGGTTATGATGAGCAAAAGGCAGTGGTAGTGGTGTAAGCATCATTGATACTGCACCAGCAGCAGCAGGGGTGTAACGAGGCTTGATGGCGCCCGCTGCAAGAAGCAAGTTTCGCGCCCACATGTTTGAACTTGAGACCTGTCGGAAGCAAATATACTGTATTGAAGAAAGCTTTTGTGACATTGTTGGGACTTTTCTGCGCATTTGACGCCTCCTGCAGTAATTCGACAACCCCATAGTGATTCGGCGCCCGGGGAATTGTGCCCCCTTTGCCCACACTCGTGACACCCCTGTGCACCAGCACCAGGGTTGCCAATTAAACGGGAAACGCATTAGTATGCGAATGTCGCGAATGTATCTCAGAGGCATAGGTAACCTACAGTATGTTCAAGTGAGGGCTACGATCGAAGTTAGCTTACATTAATTTTTTAACACCATTTCGTGCGGTTTGCAATCAAGAGCAACTGATAATCGAGTAAATACGGTAAACATATTCTCGACTACCAGAAAAGCAAATGAGAACGTTGCGATTCGGCGAAAACATAAATTTTACAAACGATGACGTAATGAATTACATCATAGGAGCCCTCCAGTGAAAATTGCCCAGGGCCTCGCTTCCCTTTAATCCGGCTCTGCTGCCCCCATGTAAGTTACGCCACGGGCATGAAAATGAATGAATGATGGAAAGCTGATACTGCTTTTTTCTCTCAAGTTGCCAAAACTAATCATCAGCACCTGTAAAACCAAATTTTAGAAAAGCTTCTTTCTAGCTACGTTCTTTGAAGGCGTCTCATAGCTTTTAGCTTACACTGCTAGCGACTACTAGTCACTAGACCAGTGGTGGGCAATTCATTTGGCTCGGTTAGAAGCCACTTTGAGAATCCCGCGTTCACAGACGGGCCGTACCTTCTTAGGGAAATAGAAGAAAGTCTCAGTTGAGCTAGCCTCAGCACTAACATTTACTGTGACAAGTTGGAGGAGATTTCAGACTTTTCTTGAATGCTTCCGAGGGCCATATTTGGTCCGCGGGCCGCTATTTGCCCACACCTGCACTAGACTACGATACACAAAAGACTCCGGTTCTATGACATCACAGAAGGAATGGTTTTTATGTGAAACGAGATGACACACGAAACTCTACTTTTTGCAAATTTGAAAATATTTTAATTCAACGTATCCAAAAATACGACAATCTTTATTGCCCCTCAAAAAAGATCAAATTACATTTTCCGGGTAATTATCCACAGGTTAAGAATCACTGATACCTTGTTTCACGAAGGTTACCGTCTACTGAAAACACACAAACAATTTTAAACTTATTAAAGAGACTGACTTCATTATTAAAACAGGGTCCCCTTGCGTGACTTTTTCGGGTCTAGTGAAGAATACTAGCTACTTAACAGCTCGCATTTCCTGATCCTGAAAAATCTGCTACGCTTCCCTTGAACGAAACAATGACTTTCATCTAAAAACATCACTTTTTCCAGTCTTCTACAGTCCAAGATTTATGTTTTTTGCCCATTCTAATCTTTTCTTCATTTTTTGAGTAAGGGCTGTTTTTAGGGATCTTTCTGTCAGACTTCAGTAGGTGGCGTCGCACTGTGCTTGAGCTTATGTGAGATCCAAGCATGCATCAAATCCTTCTGTAAATCAAAACTCGTCTTCCTTGCACGGTTTTTGCAATTTGCAATGGCTGTATAGTCTCAGCGTTTCGAAAGCGTAACGATGCAACTCCCCTTCCTAGGTGCGATATCTGCCATTGATAATCACAGACGTTCTAAGATGCATGACGCTCAACTACACACAACAGAAAGAACTGGCTTCATTATATAACACAGGGTTCTCCAAACTAGAGCCCGCGAGCCAAATCCGGCCTGCAAAGCCATTTTGTCAGTAATAAAAAAATAATGTATTGCCGAAAAATGTATCGATTTAGTAGAATATAACATCCCGAACTAATCTTTTCATGTAAGGTGTCCTGCACCATCGAACTTTTGTGTATAATAGCTTATGTGACCCTCCGACAAAAAAGTTTGGAGACCCTTGCTACAATGCTATTGAGCTTATTAAAGTCCTCTGTGACGCCATAAAACATATTTTTCCACTGATCGTATATGTCATGGCGTACGTAGTGCATTGGGCTAACAATGAAACAGCAGCAATTGAGATATTCTCAAACACACACCAAAAGAAATGGCGACACATTGTATAACGACTGAAACAAAAATTTTAATCAGTAATTTGCACAAGACTGCATAAATAAAATTATTACAATAAAAAAATGTATGCATAACGGCCGGTTCAATTTTGAACTTTGAGGTACATGGGCCCCCCAGATTTTTATTGGCCCTGGTGCGGCGCAGCGGCTGCAACCCCTTTCGTGGGGCCTGATTGTTTGCGTTGCTGAATTCAGAAAATCAAACTACGTTACCTTTTACAACTGCAGGAGGTGAACCATTCAAGCATTTACCTGAACGATGCAGCAGCAACGGAAAGTTGGAAATAGTACTCTTTGTTAAGATGGCTGACTACAAAATTGAGTGGCTGACATTGCATCGACGTACATGGAACGGACAAATTCCAGGCCCTGTTTGGCGTGTTAGGAAAGGAGATACCGTAACAGTTCATTTGGTGAGCGCCACAACTAAGTAAAGGATATGTATGTTCAGTTTAGAAAAACTGGTGAAGAAAAAAATGATCCATGAAATGTCTTCTGGTATGAAATTAAACCTTGTGAATTCCCCTGTTGCAAATTAATTGTTTTAGCTGAGGAAATTTTGAGTTTTAAACGAAAGTTTGAAGACAAATATTGGTGTACACGAAAACAAACTGGATAAACATGTTGGAAGTAAGATCACAGTAAAACGACGGAGTTTTGATTTCCTAATCAACGTCTGAAAATATTTCAAACGTTTTCTCTTTTATTTTTGCAATTGCATTTGATTGAAGTAGTCGTTTTATGAACTCTAGATCAACATGCTTGAGGAACCACACAAGGATGAGCTTATTAATGAGTTACGTTTCCCAAACTCTACGAACTTGCATACACACGGATTGCATATCAGTAGCAAGGTAAGTCAACTTATAAAATATCTTAACAAATACTTAAATATCGTCGCATTTACGGAAAAAGAGAGGCAATCTAATGGTCTTAATAAATATTTTGTCCTTTGACAAGTGATTTTCATCCTTTTGCAGAGTCCAGGAGACAACGTTTTCATCCACGTAGGCCCAGGAAAGATGTTCACATACACTTTTGAAATTGACCCAGAAAATCCAGCAGGGACCTATTGGTACCATCCACATATACACGGATCAACGCTACTTCAGGTATCAGTTGATATTTGGTAGATCCAGGCCGTTCCTTGTCCTGTTTCAATGCAATCAGCGTTTGCACGATTCCGCTCTAACCCTACATTAACGTGCAGGTTCATAGCGGTATGGCTGGAATGATAGTTGTCGAAGACGAAGTTCCTTTCCCAGATCACCAGCACCAGTCAGGACAGCACCCTCCACCAGACGGAAACTACATTCCAAACCACCTTATGGAAGTATCGTGCCCTTTGTTTTGCAAGCATGAAGTGCGCTTACTCTTTCAGCCAGTTCTTTCATATGACAACTTCATAACAGGCTTCGCTCTTACGCAAAGACTCATCGAAGACAATGAACTATTCAGGTTTTTTCCTTTTCTATCACTTCTTGAAACTAAACATTTCGAGAAAGTATTCTCAGCGGGTATTGGTAAAAAAAATTGTCGATGACGTAACATTTCAAAAAAACGTAGAGAATTTTATTTTTTGTTTTCGATTTCAAAGAAAGCTCGCAAAATATATATTTTCCGTTTACTATAATGACTGTGTTTGACACTAAAGATTTGTGCGAATGAGGTTCGCGTTATTAAAATTTTATTAACCAGAAAATACTGCGCATTTTTGCCGAATAAATATTAATTATTAAACATTTTCAAGTAACACTTCTGCGAACTTTGTTTCTTGCTGCAAATATCAATGGAAAAGTTTCACACAGAAAACATCGTCAATTTTTATACTCGAAAACATTTCTCTGGACGGATTAGGCAAAACGTCCAAAATTTACCAAAAAGTCAGTGAAAATGTATAGTCTCAAAAATCATCACTTTAGAGGAAAGTTGGTTGACCTTTTCCTTGCTTGTTGCCCACCTGCCTGAAACGAACTGCTCCAGCAAGAAGTGTTTTTTAATTCTGTAGAAGGAAAGTATTGTTACGATTGTTTTTCCTTGACCAAGTGATAAATCAAATATTTTCTATTCTTTTCCTTTAAAATACCAACAACTAAGGACTCCCTTAGTCCTTAGTTGCTGGAAAGTCGCGTTGACTTTTATCATTACGCAACAAATACCGGACCTTGATAAGGCGTAACTATTTTCTGTTCAGAAATTCCAGATACATTTGTAAACAGAAAAGAGTTACACATTATCAAGGTCTGGCATTTGTTGCGTAATGATAAAAGTGTCTATCAAAATATTTAATAACTCAAAGGTAAACAAGACATGAGACTACGCTCACTATATAATGTCTCATTCGATGTATGGAAAACAGCGGAATCGTAAGTTTGAAGATGCAGAACAGCTTTGGAAAGATTGAGAGGGACATTTGCTATCAGGCACCCTTTCCCTGGGCTTCAAATGACGTGCGAAGTGTTTTTATCCAATGACTGATCAGTAAATCCACAACACATCTTGATTAAATTTGTGGCTTGATTAAATTTGTGTCAGAATATGTAAAGGATAACTCACGATGACGAATATGCTTATCATTCTTTTTGCAAAATAGACATTAAAAATAATTGAGTGTCAGATGGGTGCTTTTATAAAATAACGCTGCCCCTTTTGTGTTTGGGTTGTCTGCGAGATCGTTTAAAAATGAAGAGTGTAATTTTATGAAAAAGTTTCTTTAAATTTTTTTCAGACATTCTCAATATATCGTGAATGAAACAACTGGTGAAACTCTTGAAAACTGGCTTGAAGATAATATTGATTACATGACAACCAACGGACAATTGTGGCCAGTGCTATCTTTTCCGGCAGGCCAAAGAAAACGGTTTCGGTGAGCCGAAGCATAACTAAATGTCATTGCATGCTAGCTGTTAGTTGCAAAGGTTTGTTAGGTAATTTGGAACAATAAACAAGGAAATTAGTGATTTACCGGTTATACCAAGCGGAAACAACGTAATGGTTTTGAGAAGAAACATTTGTTAGCACATTTATAATCCTGTATTCTTTGACCCATCAGTACTGTAATCACAATACAAAAATATATGAGATGGTGGATCAATGACGAGATAAGCATCAGCATAGTTAGTTTGAAATTCCTCGATCCTGTTTGTCATGGACTCACAAAAAAGCAGTTGAGGGTTGTCAGTGGCCGTCGTTTCCACCTGTATGTGAATGCATTTAAGATGAAAAACTATACATCATTAAATGACCAGTAACATGACTGTTGCCACCAGAAGAAAGAACGGAGTAGTCAACAAGTAAGCAATCTGGCAAAAGCAGATCTCTCAAAAACCCTTTCTTCTAGAAGTAGATATGTATTTATTTCTTTTAAACTGTAAACATTTCCAGCTTCTATTAAAAACCTATCTTTAAAGAATGGTGAATGCAAACGGAGGAAGTGCACTAGAACTTCAAATAGTGGATCAGGACACACTTGCCCCGACCGAAGGGTGTTCGGTGCTGCAAATATCGCTTGATGGAATTTACTTCAACAAGGGAATCCCCCCAAGGCTTGGAAAAACCTTTTTAGTTCCATCAGCCAAAGCAGATTGGCTTGTGGTTTGCAACAAGCCTGGAAAATACGAGGTAATTACCGATAGTGAAGTCGATACCAAAAGCATTAAAAGTTTGTTAACTGTTGTTGCAGAAAACGTCCTCTGCAATACAGCATTCCTGTTTTCTAACATCATGCTTGTGACACCCTCTTAGTCCAAGATTAATCACTACAGTGATTCAAGTATGTACTTTCCACGATGGGTGTAAGCAAGGAATCGATCACCAAATTTTTAATAGGAAATCGATTTCACGTAAAATTACGCATCCTCAGTCTTGAAAATTGCAAGCAAAGCTTACAGGTGAAAGGATGAAAGGCTGAAGTAACAGCAGAGAAAAAACAAACTCAAGACTACAATTAAAATTTCGTAATACAAGCTCGTAAATCATAACATCTTAACAAACTGACTGACGTCAAGAATACTAGTGGCGACAAAAAACTGACTCATGAAATAAGTGTTTACTCAAAAATTAAAAAGACGTTTACTCAAATAAATAAATGACTGAA